>ERZ1034669.281-NODE-281-length-20539-cov-9.863210_pt1 | contig 20539 bp, 17 predicted proteins | sample MGYA00520705_ERZ1034669 | MGnify/ENA primary metagenome ERZ1034669 (study PRJEB33766, sample SAMN09781766) | gut metagenome | biome: gut microbiome | host: Homo sapiens | place: Madagascar | study: EMG produced TPA metagenomics assembly of the PRJNA485056 data set... | reverse complement strand
CATAAAGATTATACCGCAGACGAAGGACAGCAACACTATTGTTTATCCTTCTCAAGCAAAATTATCCAGTTGAAAGACATAAGATAAATAAGAGTTGATTGTACAAGCAGTCTGCTTCGTATTCATTCGAAAAGATAACCTACAAAAAATCACCCCATTTCTGAGGTGACTATTTTTCTATTTACCTTCTCAACTCATTTGGAATCTTGTTCCGCTTATTAAGTTTGATGGTAACACCGAACCAGTAATGGTGAATATACAAGGTTCGGATACAAATCAGATGGCGGGGGAAGAAAGAATCGAACTCTCAATAATGGTTTTGGAGACCACTGTTATACCACTTAACTATTCCCCCAGAGAAGAAACAGCAGTTAGTATTTTAGGGCCTAGGCAGAAAATTGTCAATTCTAGATACCAATTTCTAAAACAAAAGAACAAAAAACCAGCCTCTATCCTAACAGAGGCTGGTCAATAGGCATGGAAATCCGATGGATTACTTTCCTTGATAGGAACGTGCAATCTTGGAGACAAGGCCCCTATCTGCTTTGCCAGCATATTTGGTCTTGAAGACAACCCTGACGTTCTTGATGGAACGATCTTCTAATCCTTCGATGACGGCCTTGATTTCGTCCTCATTCCTCCTTTGAGGAAGATAGGATTCAACAATTTTAATCTGAAGATCGATATTCTTTACTTCTTCTTGCTTGTTACCAGCTAAATACCTGGCTTTTTCATCTAGGAGCTCTTTCTTTACCTTGTTAAGAAGAGAGACCCTGTCGGCATCGTTCCTTTCCTTGCCTTGGCCTCTTTTATCAGCCTCTGCTTTCTGATAGTCGCCGATAATAACGCCTAAGACATCCTGGGCATTCTCATCGTGATTTTTCAGTGCCATCCTCTTTGCTTTCTTCAGTTCGATTAATGTAACCATTTGAGTTACCTCCTATGTGTTTATTTCCCTTCCCTATGGGAAATATAGTTCTTCAATCCTAAGGCAACCGATAATTCCGGATTATCGGCAACATGAACAGGAATCGATAAGGCATCCCGGAAGTAGTCTTTGAGTCCGGAAAGCAGGGCTCCTCCTCCGGTTAAGGTAAGACCTGTCTTTGTCAAATCTGCAGCAAGCTCCGGAGAGACGGAAGCAATGACATCCGTAACTTTCCTGACAAGATAATCAGCAAGCGGAGCAAGGACGTTCTTGATTTCTCCGGAAGAAATCAGAATCGAAGAAGGAAGGGAAGTCAGAGTATCTCTTCCTTTGACTTCAATGAGTTTATTAGAGGAACTCTTGGATAAGGTACCGATTGTCCTCTTGATGTAGGAACTCGTCTTCCTTCCAATCGACAGATGCTGCTTTTGAATCCTATAACGGCGGATAGCTTCGGAAAAGCTGTCTCCGGAAATAAACGATGTATCCCAGCTGACAATCTCCCCTAGAGAGAGGATTGCCGTATCGGTGACACCAGAACCAATGTTCCTGACTAAGGTCGCATTGGGAGTATAAGCTTTATCACAGGAGCCAAGAGCAGCCCTCTTTGCCTCTGGTTCGATAAAGACTTCCTTTGCAAAGAGCTTCTTTGCAACCTGAATGAGAACTTTACGATCTGTCTTTCCGCAGAGAGAAGGAGCGGTTAGGACCAGTGTGGTCGGATTATGTTTTAAATCGAGATGAAGCTGATGGAAGACAGAAGAAAGGTACCTGTAAAGGGCATCATCATCATTGACAAGTCCTCTACGGATTGGATAGATGATTTTGATCGGAAAAGGAGTCTTGCCTTCAATCTTAGAGGCAAGATAGCCGACTTCTTTTATCTGTCCGGACCTGCTATCGAGTGCAATGCAAGTCGGTTCCTGAAATAGAATCCGGTTTTGTTTGTAAGAGTAGATGACAGTGTTTTCGGAACCTAAGTCTATTCCTAAATATTCTTTTTTCATGTCTTTTCTATTTTACACTCTTTCTTTATCAGATAAAAGAAAAGGAAGAGAGCGGATTGGCTCTCTTCCTTGATGTTTCGTTGAAAACTGTTTTATTGATTCTTTGCTTCTTCTTTGGCAGCCGGCTTCTCTTTCAGAATCAGGTTCCTGATGATACCGAGGATCCTAGCAGCAGCAGTCGAAGTAATCTTGATCCTTTCTGGGTTCTTCCAAGGACCAAAGGAGAAGACAAGTCCGCCGATACCGGCGACTAAGATAACAGAGGTGACAAAGATATTCTTTGTCTTTCCCATGTCGACATGCTCATTGATCCTCCTCTTAACACCAGATGCAGCAATGAATCCGTATAAGAGCAGAGAAACACCGCCAGTGACACAGGAAGGAATCGTTTCCGTGATTGCCCTGAGAGGGGAAATGAAAGAAAGAAGAATGGAGAAGAAGCAGGCTAAGCAGAGGACACGGACAGAAGCTACTTTCGTAACGCCGACGACAGCAACGTTCTCGCCATAGGTTGTATTCGCAGCACCGCAGAACCTACCAGAAACAGCAGTTGCAATACCATCACCCCTTAATGTCTTTGTCAGACCAGGCTCTTTGAGCAGATCACGCTGGAGGATTCCAGACCTGTTCTTATGGTCTCCGATATGTTCGCAGATGGTGACAAAGGAGACAGGAAGGAATAATAAAGCAATCGAACCAATCTGAGAAGCAGAGAACGGATTTGTCATTTTGGTTAAGCTAGAAGCAGCAACAGTAGTCTTACCAACCTCTAAAATAGAAGGAAGTTCGCTTGTTGTGGTATAGCAGATGCTATTGGCAGCGGCATAGTTCCAGTTCTCCGGAAGGAAGAGGAAACGAGGATAATCGAGGAAGGATTGGATGGTGATGTTGGCAACGCGGTGTCCGGTCTCCGGATCCACCTTTGTAAACAGATTAACAATAGGTGTGAAGTCGATGACTTTGAAATAATCGTGGAGATAATTGCTTTCCGGAATGGCATAGGAGATACCGGTGAAGACAACAGCAACGGCATAACCGGCTAACCTTCCTAAGACAAACGGAATTAAGGCAACTGTCTTTTTACCATAGTGGGAACATAAGGCAGTGACAATCCTAGCGACAAGTCCGGATAATAGGGCGATGAGGTTGTATCCGCTAGACCAGCTTGGTGTTCCAAGAGAAGTGAAGGAGAGATGCGGACCAGTCCTAAGATTCGAAACAGCAGAAGTAGAAAGGCCAAGTCCGATGACCCTGATGACAGGTCCTACGACGATGGTCGGAAGAAGCTTATTAAGCCAGTTGACTCCTGCAAAACGGATAATCAGGCTGACAATGATGTAGACAAGACCGACAAAGGCCCTGCCGATGGGAAGGCCCCATAAGTTTGCACTGTATCCAAGGAAGACACCCTGTGCATTGAAGACTGGCTGTTTACCAAGTGCGACAGCGGAGAGCATTGGAGAGATGTATGCAAAGGAGGAAGCTAAGAACCTTGGAGATTTCAGCTTTGTTAAGGCTAAATAAATCAAGCTTCCGATACCCGCCGAGAGAATGGTCGGTGCGATAAGACTTGAGACTAATGAACTTCCATTCGGAGCTACATAACCGGAAAATACAATCCTCGGAACCGTAATACAAGCAACGAACCTTGCTAAGACGTGCTGAATCGCAAGAATAATCCATTGACTTGCTTTTTTCGGATTTTCGTCGACATCTAGTATCCTGCCATTGGCATGCTTTTTGACTTCTTCCATCTTGTTCCCCTTTCTGTTTCTGGGCAAAAAAAGAGGGGCTCGAAGAGGAGCCCCTGGTATCTATTTCTGATAACTAACGATGGAAAGAAAGAAAAAATATCCCCGTTTCTTTGTGGAAAGCTGAGCGTTGGAAATGCAATTTTCTTTTATCATCGGTTTTTTACCCTGGGGGTAATTTTAAAGGAGGGAATGAGAAAAAGCAACAAGAAATTGATTCTTTTTTTCTAAGCGGATGGATGATGGAAAAAGAAAAAAATTAGTTTTTCCATTTTTCTTCTTTTTTCTTCTTAATATTTAGAGTACGATATTAGCGCTACGGAAAGAAGAGATAAATTCATGCTCAAATTAAAAGAAATCACTAAGACCTATCAGACGAAAGACCTGGAAGTCCAGGCTTTGAAAGGAATCTCTCTTACTTTCCGAGACAATGAGTTTGTTTCTATTCTTGGCCCTTCTGGATGTGGTAAGACCACTTTATTGAACATTCTAGGCGGACTTGACCATTACACTACAGGTGACTTAAGGATCAATGGACGTTCTACGAAGGATTTTACGGATCGGGACTGGGATATTTACCGGAACCATCGAATCGGTTTTGTTTTTCAGAGCTATAACCTGATTCCACAGGAAAATATTTTAGAGAATGTAGAACTTGCTCTTACCATCTCTGGCATAAGTAAATCTGAACGTGAACAAAGAGCCAAAGCTGTTCTAGATGAAGTTGGATTAAAAGGTAGGTACAAGAAGAAACCAAATCAGCTTTCTGGTGGACAATGTCAGCGTGTTGCTATTGCACGAGCCCTTGTCAATGAGCCGGAAATTCTTCTTGCTGATGAGCCGACTGGTGCTTTGGATAGCAAAACTTCTGTTCAAATCAGGGAACTGATTAAGAAGGTTAGCCAGAAGCGTCTTGTTATCATGGTTACCCATAATCCGGAACTTGCGAAGATTTACTCTTCCCGTATTATTTCTTTGCTTGATGGAAAGATTGTTTCGGACTCGAATCCACTCACGGAGGAAGAGGACAAGAAAGCAGATAAAGAAGCTATCGATTATTCTCTCTTACCGGAAAATGAAAAGAAGACCATCAATAAGAATGAAAAGGCAAAGAGGTCCTGGCGGACTGCCTTTGCTCTCTCTGCTAAGAATCTTGTCTCAAAAAGGAACAGAACTATTCTTACAGTTATTGCTGCTTCTATCGGTATAATCGGAGTTTCCGCTGTGCTTGCTGTTAGCCAAGGTGTTTCTAATTACAGGAACGGAATGGAAAGGCAGATGCTCTCTGGAAATCCTATTAGTGTATCCAAGTCTTCTATGGACTTAAGCTCTCTTAGGGAAAAAGGAAGGTCTGCGGCAAATGCACGGGTTGTTAAGGAGAGTACTACTAAAGACGGATATATTGATGTCAAATATAGGATTAAAAAACTGATTGAACAGCAAAAGAGTCTTGGCAGCACGAGGATTCAAAACGAAATCACGGGAGATTATATTAACTTCCTTTCTCAGATGCCGGATGATACTGCTTCCTGTCTAAGCTTGAATTTCGGTATTGACCCTTCGAATAACATCTATACCCAGGATAAAAGGTTTGGACATCAGGCAGATGAAAAATACTCTCTGTCTTCGATTCTTTCTTTTGCTAGAACGATTATTGAAGAAGGCGGAAAACAGGATGGTCAGGAGCTAAGCGGTATTTCTTCTAGGCTTGGTGAACTAACCTCTTTCTCTCAGTGCCTTAGCAATAAAGACTACATCAGGACACAATATGATAGGCTGGCTGGACACTATGCGACAGAACCAAACGAAATCAGGTTGGTTGTCTCTTCAAAAGAACAAGTAACGGATCTTGCTTTATCCTTGCTTGGCTATTATGACCAGGATGATATCAGGCGCACCATTAATAAATTCCGTGGGCTTGATTATGATGATAGCAAGTTCAATGAACGAAAGAGTCTATCCTATGACGAAATCAGGAACAAAGAGTTCTACTACTATACGAATGATACGATCTTCACGGAAAATAAGGATTCTTCGACATCTTCTCTACGTCCTTATTTTTATTCCTATCAGCCAAAGGCAGATTGGAATAAGGATACGAAAGCAAGGAAGAGGAAAGTCGCTGGCATCAGGAAACCGAAGGAAAACCGTAGGTACTCTTCTCTCTCTGCCGGATTCTATTACACTCCTGCCTTTGCAAAGAAATACATTGAAGATAACTATTATTCTAAGATTGTTTCTTTTATCAAAGACTATGTGAAAGCAAATCCGCAGCGGCAAGGCTACACTTCTGGAGAGAGGAACACAAAACAGGGCGATACTCTAGTGACAGTTGACTATGGAATCTACTATAAGTTCAACTATCAATACCATGATCCAGATAAGCCGGATGTTGAAGGAGAAGATAAGACCGGAACAAGCTTTATCGGAAATTACTCTAGTTCGCTTGCTTCCTTAATCAATAGGTTCAGGGGTCAAACAGGGGCTGGTGTCAGTTCGGCCTCCAATGCAACTTTGACGGCACGTCATGTCGGTGGTGAGACTATTCCATCCACCATCAACTTCTATCCGAAGGACTTCCCTGAAAAAGATAAGATCACTCAGTATCTCGACAAATGGAACAGCGATGAGGATATCGTTCTTCCTGATAAGGTTCTTAAGAAAGAAGACCGCAAGGAAATCAAATATACGGACAATGTTGCCTTAGTTGTCGCTAGGGTCGATAGGATTATTCAAGGAATCACAATTGCTTTAATTGCCTTCACTTCTTTATCTCTCGTTGTCTCTACCGTCAGGATTGCGATCATTACCTATGTCTCAGTAAGGGAACGCATCAAGGAAATCGGTGTTATTCGTGCGTTAGGTGGAAGAAAGAAAGATGTTTCCCACCTGTTTAATGCAGAATCTAGGATGATTGGTCTATCTTCTGGTTTGTTCGGTATCCTGATTACATATATTATTCAGGTTATATTCAATGTGATTATCCATCATAATTATTCGTACCTGACAAATCTTGCTTCCTTAGCGCCTTGGACGGCTGCTGTTGTTCTTGTCCTTTCTATGATACTGACAACAATTGCAGGTCTTGTTCCCGCTTTGCTTGCTGCTAAGAAAGATCCGGTTGTTGCTCTGCGAAGCGAATAAACCAAAAGCCGCTCTATTCAGAGTGGCTTTTTTAAACAAAAGAAAAACAAGAATCTTTGTGTCTAATCTCTTCTATAGTTACTAAAAAGTAACTTAGTTATGAAAATGTGCGTACTGGTTTTTCTTAGTCCGTTGTGTAAACGATAGAATCCGGTGTTGGATTCGATTCTGCCATTATCTTCTATTGTCGAATCAAGAGCAGTTGCATGACTCTATGATCCGATGTTTATCATGGATTGATATTCGATTTCCTATCACTTAAGAGCATTTGGAAAGATTGCAAGTATCTTGCAAAACAAGATAAGTTTCTGTCTCACCTTTTCTGATTGGTGGATTCCGTGATGGAGATAAGATTGTCGAAGTTCAGCAAGAATCTTATCTTGATTCGCAAATGTCTTTGTTCTAATATCTGTAAAGTGAGCTGTTTAGTAGGATACGAATATTGTTCTTAATTTCAGAAATCAGAAGCTTTGCTTATGAAAGGAAAAAATCAGACTATGAATCAATCAGAACGGAGAAGGTTTCTTAGAAGGCTTCTTATTCGATCCCTTCTAAAAGAAACAGTAGAATACAAAAGGATAGAAATTCCAAAGGACGAAGAAGAACAGAGACTTCTTTTACGTGCTTTGAGGAATATCCGTTTGCCCCGGCCTATTGATGATTCTTTTCTAAAAATCCAAGACGAATACCTGAAAGAGGAAATTGCTAGCAAAGGTATTACGGATATCGACAGCCTTGTCCCAGTTCAACCGGGTTTGTATCTGTGGCAAGGGGATATGACCACTTTGAAATGTGATGCAATTGTTAATGCTGCCAATAGTGAAAGGACTGGTTGCTATGTTCCAAATCATGGTTGTATTGATAATGCAATCCATACCTATGCTGGCGTGGAACTCCGTCTTTTCTGTGCAAAAAGGATGAATGAGCAAGGACATTTAGAGCCAACAGGAGAAGCTAAAATAACTCCTGCCTTTAATCTTCCATGCAAATATATTCTTCATACTGTGGGACCGATTGTTATTGGGAAGGTAAAAGATAGTGATAAAGAAACACTAGCTTCCTGTTATCTCTCTTGCTTGAAACTGGCTGCACAGAATAATCTAGAAAGTGTTGCTTTCTGCTGTATTTCAACTGGAGCATTTCACTTTCCAAATGAGATGGCAGCAGAAATCGCTGTGAAAACAGTAAAAGAATTCTTGAAAGAAAAAACGAGTGTCAAAAAGGTGGTATTCAATGTTTTCAAAGACTACGACAAAGACATATACGAACGAAAGCTTAAATCAAATTGAATCGCTTCGGAAGAAACTCGATGACTTTTGATAATAAGAAAGCATTCTATGTCTGCATTAATAAAGGAGAAGCTATCTGTCCTAAAGAAATCAGTCAACGATCCATCTGTATCCATGACGATATTCGATTCGTAATTGAAAAGCTTTTAGATGCAAAACAGCTTTCTTAAATTAACTCTGATTAATAATCAACGAACAACTTAGAAACTTAATTAAGACTTGTAGCACTGATTCTATTGATTTGATCCATAGAAAAAGCCCTTGCGGAACTTTCTGCAGGGGCTTTTGTATTTGCTAAGAAGGACTAGTTACGTCCGTAGAGCTCAGGATGGTGAGCTTCGAACTTTTTACGTTCTGCTGTGTTGAGAATCTTCTTACGCCTACGGATGGCTTTTGGAGTAATCTCGCATAATTCATCCGTATTGATGTAGTCTAAGCAGTCTTCCCTAGACCTGCGACGAGGAGATTTCAGAACGATTGTGACATCCTTATTGGAGTTACGCTCGTTGTTCAAGGCTTTGGTCTTAACAACGTTGACGGCAAGATCCATCGGGTACTTGTTTTCACCGACGATCCTTCCTTCATAGACATCGACGCCTGGACCAATGAACCTAGTTCCACGGTCTTCAGCGGATTTAATGGCATAGGCAGTGGACTTTCCTTGATCCGTTGCGACAAGGACACCTAAGTTACGGGTTCCAATCGCTTTGTTGATCTTTGGACGATATTCCTTGAAGGAGTGGTTGATGATTCCGTATCCCTTGGTCAGAGTCCTGAAGGTGTTCCTGAAGGAAATCAAACCACGGGAAGGAATGACATAGACAAGACGGGTCTGTCCGTTTTCTTCGTTCCTGGAGATGGTCTCAGCACAACGGCTTCCGACAAGCTGCCTGACGTTTCCAGCATATTCGTCCGGAACATCGATCTGAAGATCCTCGAATGGTTCGCATTCGACGCCATCAATGACCTTGGTGATAACCTGAGGCTTGGAGACCTGAAGCTCAAAGCCTTCACGGCGCCTAGTCTCGATTAAGACAGAAAGATGAAGTTCACCACGGCCGACGACCTGGAAGGACTGATCCGTGTGATTGATTTCAAAGCGCCTAGAGACATCCTTCTGACTTTCTTCGTATAAACGATCCTGGATTTTCTGAGCCGTGAGGAGAGTTCCATCATGACCGGCGAAAGGAGAATCGTTGGCAGCAAAAGTCCTACGCCTAGTCGGTTCATCGATACGGAGCGGAGGAAGTGCTTCTAGATGATCTGTCGGACAAATGGTCTCACCGACCATGATATCCGGAAGACCGGCAACACCGCAGATATCACCGCTGTCGACATGGTCGACTTCGGTACGATCAAGTCCATGATAAGTGAAGAGCTTCGTAACCTTGAAGTTCGTGGTGGTCTTATCCAGACGGATGCAGGTGACAGAATCACCAAGGTTAATCTGACCGCGATCGATACGTCCGATTCCAATACGCCCGACATAACGGTTGTAGTCGAGAAGGGAAGGCTGGAACTGAAGCGGAGCATTTCCGTCGGCTTTCGGAGCAGGAATGGTCTTGATGATGGTCTCAAAAACCGGATTCCTACCATATTTCTGGCTCTCTAAGTCTGGAGTATAGGAGGAAGTCCTGTTAAGAGCAGAAGTGTAGATGACAGGGAAATCAAGCTGAGTGTCATCGGCTCCTAATTCCATGAAGAGGTTCAGAACATCATCCAATGCCTTTTCCGGGTTAGCACCAGGACGATCGACCTTGTTGATGATGACGACAGTCTTGAGATGGTAGGCGATAGCTTGCTTAAGAACAAAGCGAGTCTGCGGCCTAGGTCCATCAAAAGCATCGACGAGAAGGCAGACGCCATCGACCCTGTTCCTGATACGTTCGACCTCGCCAGAGAAGTCGGCGTGGCCAGGAGTATCGACGATATTGATTTTATAGCCGTTGTAGTTGATTCCGGTGGTCTTAGCAAGAATCGTGATGCCACGTTCGTGCTCAATCGGGTTGTTATCCCTTGCGCGGACCCTGACTTTTTCGTTCTCACGGAAAGTACCGCTGGTCTTCAAAAGCGCATCGACAAGGGTTGTTTTTCCGTGGTCAACATGCGCAATAATGGCTACATTTCGGATTTTGTCATTCATAAATAATCTCCTTCATCACAAAAAAAGAAGTTTCACAATGTTTTATTATACCGACTGATAGAACAGATAGAAATAAAATTTCTGTTTTTCTGCTTGTGAAAGCGGTATTTATCTACCTTGCTAATTCAAGCTGGGCGTAGAGGTCTTTCAGCTGCTTATCGAGCTCTTCCCTCTCTTTTTCGATTTCTTCCCTCTTTTTGCTGTCTGTGTAGTTCTCTTCTAGATAGCAGCTATCGGAGAGTTCTTTTTTCTTTGATTCCCTCTTATCAATCTTTTCCCTGATTTTTTCTGGGGAGAGTCGTGTGGCACGGGTTCTGGATTTGGACTCCTCTTTTTTCTTGAGAAGCTCTTCCTTTTTCCTATCCCGTTTTTCTTTCTGTTTTGCTTCTAAGGCTTCTTTTTCTTCCTGCCTGATCTTATTGAGGTCATGCTCTTTAAAGTCTTCATAGGAACCTTCGTAGTAGTATCCCTTCTTTTCATAGAAGTAGAGAACCTTGTTACAGGTCTTATCGATGAAGTCACGATCATGGGAAATAATGACTAAAGTTCCCTCATACTGATTCAAGGCATCCACAAGCTCAGAGATAGACCTCCTATCCAGATGGTTTGTCGGTTCATCCAAAAGAAGCAAATCATAGTTTTCCCTTGAGAGCTGAAGGATCTCGATTCGCATCAGTTCTCCACCAGAAAGATTGCAGAGTTTTTTCTCGTTTGCTTCCTTATAGGTGAAAGCATACTTGCCAAGACCTGCATAGATTTCCTCATTGGACCTCTTCGGATACAGGTTCCGGAAATGCTCGAACAGAGTCTCTTCACTCGAGTAAGAGCGGATATCCTGTCTTAGGATACCCCTTGTCCTATGGAAATAACGGCGTAAGGATCCAGAGTAAGGTTTCCTTTCGTCCCTGAGAACTTTTCCGAACGTGGATTTTCCAATACCATTCGCGCCCATGACAGCAAGGTGATCCTTACCGCAGAGGGTGAAGGTAATGTTGGAAATCAAAGGAGAATCATATCCGACGGAGACATCATTGAAGTCGATGAGTTTCTTTCCTTCTCGGATTTCTCCCTTTAATCCGATATTCAGGGAGCGTTCCTTGTGAGTCGGATCGATAATGCTGCTCTTTTCAAGACGGTCAAGCTTATGAACTCGGTCTCTTGCTCTAGAGGCAAAGCGCGGTTTTGGCCTATAGAAAGTGATAAAACGTTCTAGTTTTGCTTTTTCCTCTTCTTGCTTTTCATATTGAGCAAGCAGGTTCTCATAACGATTCTTCTTTTCGATAGCGAAGTTATCGTAATTGGTGTTATACCTGGTAAAAACCTTATTATCGATATCTAAGATGTGATCTGCCAGATGCTTGACAAAGGCAATATCGTGGGAGACAAAGAGAACAGCTCCTTGGTAGGACTTCAGATAATCTTCCAACCATTCAATGGAGATGATATCAAGGTGATTGGTCGGCTCGTCTAAGATGAGGATATCCGGATTGACTAAAAGAAGCTTAGCAAAAGCGACACGGGTCTTTTCGCCACCGGAAAAAGTCGAGATTTTCCGCTCATAGTCTTCCTTGTGGAAAGAGAACCTGTTGAGAATCCTATCAATCTTATAGTGATACGAGTATCCTTCCTTTGCTTCAAAGTCGGATTGTAGCTTTGAGTATTCGTCGACAAGCTGCCTGTTATTCGGATCCCTAGACCTTTTCTTTGTCAGTTCATCCCTCTTTTTCTCTTGCTCCTTCAAAGCATGGAAAACGTCTTCACATTCTTCATAGAGAGTATGGTCTGGATTATCGATAACGTCCTGGCTGAGGTAACCTAAAGTAATGTTCTTCGAAAAGACAATATTTCCGCTTGTCTTCTCTTCTTTTCCTAAGATCCTTTTGATTAGAGTTGATTTTCCGGTACCGTTCGGGCCAAGGATAGCAGTCTTATCGTGATCTCGTAACACAAAAGAGAGCGGCTCAAAGAGCCGTTCTCCTGAAAATTCCTTTGTTAGATTCTGAACGGAGAGTAGGATTGGCATAGTAATTTATTCTTTCTCGATAATGAAGTTTCCTTCTTTGTCCCTGCTAATCAATTCTTCTACGACTTTCTGCGGCGGGACAGGTGAATCCGAGAAATCGTAGTCATTTAAGATATCTGCACTCAAGGAAGAAATATTGGGACGTTCGGAGTACCTTGTGACAAGCACATCGCCTTTGCTGACTTTGTCACCGATTTTCTTGTTGATGATAAGTCCGGCAGTCGTATCGATGATATCATCTTTGGTCTCACGTCCAGCACCTAAACGCCTTGAGACAAGACCGATTCCCCTTGTGTTCCTTGCTGAGACATAACCTTCCTTAACGGAACGGACCTCGAAGGAGTAACGGGCTTTGGGGAATTTTGTCCTGTCATCGATATAGCTTACATCGCCGCCCTGTGCTTTGACAAAGGCTTTGAAGACTTTCAATGCGCTTCCGCTTGTGATGGTTTCCTTTAGGGCATGGATTGCATCTTCTCTGTTATCAAAAACCTTTGCCTGCATAAGGAGAGTTGCGCCAGAAGACAAACAGAGTTCTGTGAAATCTTTAGGGCCTTTTCCAAGAAGTGTCCTCACAGCTTCTTCTACTTCAAGGATATTTCCGACTGCTTTTCCTAAAGGCTCATTCCTGTTCGTGATTTCGGCTCGGACGTCTTTATGGAAATAGTTACCGATTTCCACCCTGCATTTTGCAAGTTCTTCGGCGCTTTCCTTTGTTGGCATGAATGCTCCAGAACCGTATTTGACATCGAGCAGGATGCAGTCGCAGCCAGCAGCTAGCTTCTTTGACCTGATAGAGGAAGCAATGAGAGGAATCGCATCAACGGTTCCTGTGACATCGCGGAGAGCATAGAGCTTTTTATCGGCGGGATCGATTTCCTCGCTTTGACCAATGATGGCCCTTCCGATTTTGGTAACTTGTTCTACAAAACTATGCGGAGAGAGGGTTGTGGACCTGCCTGGTATGGATTCTAACTTATCCAAGGTTCCTCCGGTGAAGCCAAGTCCTCTTCCAGACCTTTTCGCAACTTTGAGGCCTAAAGCAGCAATCCTTGGACAAAGTGCCATAGAGGTTTTGTCACCGACTCCGCCTGTGGAATGCTTATCGACTTTTACTCCAGGGATTTTGCTTAAGTCTAAGGTCTCGCCAGAATTCCTCCTTGCTTCATTGAGGTTGAAGGTTTCCTGTTTGGTCCTTCCGTTTAAGCGGATTGCCATCAGTAAAGCTGCACTCTGGTAATCCGGAATGGTGCCTTTGACATAGTTCTTAATCCAGTAACGGATTTCCTCTTTTTTGAGCTCTTTTCCGAATTTCTTTTTTTCGATGATTTCAATCCTATCCATAATAAGCTGCCTTTTTATTATTTCCTGGATAAAATGACCCAACGGTCATTCTCGATTCCAGAGATATTATCGTAGATTCGGATGAAAACTTCCTTTTCACCGGTTTCTCCGATATAGAACAGAGACGAATTCTTGTTTGTGTAAATATAGACCTGATCGTCCGTTGTTTCGCCAAGGGCGACAAGAGCATGCTTTGCTTCAAAGCTCTTCTTTGCAAGTCCGACTAGCGTATATCCGCAGTTGCTTTGTCCGCGAACCGGAATAGGTCGTCCATCTTTGTGGGAAAAACGAATTTCGTCTCCGTGAATCAAGGTTCCTTTGAAGACCCACTCATCGACTCCGTAGATTTCTGATGTCTGTTTGTAGAGCTGGTATTTTTTGTTTCCCTGGACTAGGTAGACATCTCCTCCGTTGTTGACGGGGATAATCTGCGAAACTTCCCTTAAAGGCTTTGCATAGAAACCTTCTTTGTTTTCGCTATCCTCTGTCTTCCTTTGGATGCTCGGCTTGCGTGTAATCATTCCAGTTCCTCCGTGCTGTTCTTCTCTACAATTTATTATATATGATAAAATCTATTTTGGTAAGGTATAAGCATGGTGCAAGTGAACTCTGGATTTGATTTTTCATCATTAAGGAAGCCCTATGCAAAGAAAGAGGAAATTTCTTCTTTTGTTTCGCATCTTCAAGATGATCCTGTCAGTGGTGCTATCTTGAATCCAAACATCTTTAGCAAAGAAAAAAGGAAGGTTGCTTTTCCTGATCTCCGAGAAGATGAAAAAGATGAGCTTCTTTTCCGCTTTGATAAGAAAAAGTATCCTCTTGGAAAGACTCTAGAACAGGCTGCTGGTGCCTTCTATATTTTGGATCCTTCGAGTGCTTATCCTTCTTATTTTCTTGCTTCTCTTCTTCCGAAGGATTTTGTCTCTATTGATTTATGTGCTGCACCGGGAGGGAAGAGCATTGCTCTGGACTTCCGTAGAGACGATGGTCTCTATTTGGCAAATGATCTGTCTTACACAAGAGCAATTGAGATTCAGAAGAATGCAGATAAGCTTGGATTGAACAATCTGCTTTCTTTTTCCAGGGACCCGAAGAAGCTGAATCTTGCTTCTTGTTTTGACCTTGTGATTCTCGATGCTCCTTGTTCCGGATCTGGTAGGATCCGAAAGGAAGAAAAGAGGAAAGAGGATTTTTCCTTAGATAAGGTTCTTCGTCTGCTTCCTGTTCAGGAAGAACTCTTGGAAAAGGCGGTTTCTCTCTTGAAGGAAGGCGGTTATCTTTGCTATTCGACTTGCTCTCTTTCCATCGAGGAAGACGAGGAACAGGTCAATAAGATCAGGAAGAAACACCCGGAACTTGAACTTCTATCCCTAGATGTATCCAAAGATGTAATCAAAGGAAAGAAGAATGTCGGCTATCATAGGATTCCAGGCATCTATGATGGAGAAGGCATTTATTTTGCCATTAGGAAAAAGACAAAGGGTGATAAATATTCTTTGACTCCTTCCTCCCTTAAGAACCATGTCTTTTCTTATCGGAAAACGGAATACAATGTCCAAAGAAGGTATAAGGAAATAGAATCTCTTCCTTATATTTCACCTGGACTGAAAAGGAAGGATACTTCTCCATATCCGAAGTGTGAATACGATTATGCCTATTCAAAAAAGATTCAAGGACTGCCTGTCATTCAACTAGAAAGAAGAGAAGCTATCGATTATCTTTCCGGAAATCAGATTCGTATAGAATCGAAGGAAAAAGATGGATTAGTGGTTCTTGCCTACAACAATAGGCGTCTTGGTTTTGGAAAGAAAATCAAGAACCAGATTAAGAATTATCTTCCGAAAGGCTTGCGATTGAACTGCGATTGATTCCATGTAAAGTCACTCTTCCTACTTCAATTAAAACCATTCGTAGTAGTTCATTAAGCGGATGTACTTCTCTAACAGAAATTAATATCAATCCACTGACTGCTTTAGCAATCATAGAAGGTAATGCTTTTAAAGGAGTCTTTACTAGTGCAGGCAACTTGTCATTGAAGATTCCTTCTTCTTTGACAACACTTAGTTCAAAAGCTTTTGAGTCGGCAGGTGCTGGATTGAGGACCATTCTTTTCACGGGAAAGAAATTTGGCAGGAAAGCAAATACCTTTACTGGAACTAAAATCGAGAACATCATTTTTCAGTACACAGGTACAGGAAGTGGATTTTCAAATATAACCTATTAATCTGGCTGCTTCGTTTACTTTCTCTTCGATAAAATCTGACATAAGAAAAGGAACGCCAAGGGGGAAGGCGTTCCTTTTCTTTCTATTGAATCAGGGATTCAACCTATTTAATTAGTCCGCTTTCTTTCAGAAGAATCTCGACATCCGTGTCTTTGACCTTCTTTAAGACGATTCTAAGCAGCTGCTTTTCTTTGAAGGATAACGGAGCTTCCTTGATAGTCTTCTTATCAATGGCGTAGTAGCAAGCACGGAGAAGCTCACGGACATCGTATTTGCTTCCCCAGACTTCCGGAACACCACGGTCGATGTTCAAGAGGGTGTAGACAGCTTCCCTGCCAGTACGGATCGAGTACTCGGTTGTGAAAATGGTATCCCGAGGAGTCTCAGCAAACTGACCAACAAAGCCGAAGTTGACTGCTCCTTTTGGAACAACTAACGGACGATCGGATTCTTTGCGTGGCTGGAAGAAAGCGTTGATATAAGGCCTGAAGCAAGTGGTGGTGTTGCAGGCTTCTTTGGCAAGACGATCAATCTTGTTGGTTGGAACTCCGATATGATAGAGCCATTCCTTGCAGACTTCTTCACCCGTGCAGTCACGCCTTGGTTTCTTGACGTAATTGCCTTCTTTGTTGGTGTTAAGAGAATACAACCAGACAAGGATCCTGTTTTTATCCTGGCTCTTGAACTGAGGCTGACGGTTGATGGTCCAGGACAGATACCAGTTATCCCTGCTGTCCTTGACCGTTACAATACCGCCGGTAGTGACTTTTCCAGAGCGCGGATCACGCTTGCAGATCTTCCTGATGTAGTCGATGACTTCTTCATTGGAAGTAGCAACAGTTGCACTCCTCCAATTTGTAGCATCGGTATCCGAGCAGAAGTTATCCGGATTTCCGTATTCGCCGTTCTTGGCCTGCTTGGCAATGTTCTTCCACCTATCCCAGGATTCACCGGCTCCGTCTTTGACCTTGGAAAGATCCGGAGCATGGGTCTGGTCTCCGTAGCAGCTTGTATCGGTGCAGCAGCCGTTGGTAATGAAGACAAGATCGTCTTCAATTAAATCAATCGTCTGCTCCTTGCCGTCTTTGACATAGACGATTTGTTTTGCAATTTTCTTGTCTCCGATGGTGTCTATGACAACGTTCTTGACATCCCTTCCGTATTCAATCTTGACGCCATGGTTTTCGAGGTATTTGACAAGCGGAAGGATCCTGCTCTCATACTGGTTGTATTTGGTAAAACGAAGAGCAGAGAAATCCGGAAGTCCGTCGATGTGATGGACATAACGGCAGAGGTAACGCTTCCTTTCAAGGGCACTAGACCATTTCTGGAAAGCAAACCTGGTCTGCCAATAGAGCCAGAAATTGGTCTTCCAGAAGGATTCCGGAAGAACATCTGAAATTTTCTTATCTTCCAGATCTTTCTCTGGTGTCCTGAAGAGCTTAGAAAGAGCTAAAGCAGAGTCTTTGTCGAGCTTGAAAAGCTTGTCTGTATGGGCATCCTGTCCACATTGGACAGTGGCACGGCAAAGAGAATAGTTCGGATCGTGCTTGTTGAGCCAATAATATTCGTCTAAGACAGAGACATTCGGGTTCTCGATGGAAGGAACATCACGGAACCTATCCCACCTGACCTCGAAATGGTTGTCCCTCTCACGTCCTCCGCGCCTGTAGAAGCCTTTGGTGATGTCTTTCCGTCCATCGCAGCTTCCGCCAGCAAGGTCAAGCTTCTCTAAGAGATGGATATGCTCGCCTTTCCTCTGGCCATCACGGACAAGGTAGAAAGCAGCGGATAATCCGGCTAAGCCGGTTCCGATGATATAGGCCGACTTCTTGTCAACACCTTCCGGCTTCTCCGGATGGGCGAACGCTTCATAGTTTCCTGCAGAATAGTACATTTTGGAAAACCTCCTTTTTTGTTTTCGTGGATATTTTATTCAGGATGTTTTCTCTTTCCCATAGACAATAAAACCCCTGTGTTTATTTTTTTATCACAGGGGCTTAAATTGTACAGGAGTTTATCAAAGGATGGAATTTGATTAAATCAAAGGGCAAACTTCTTTAATGTACTTGTGATAGATCCTTTTAACAGCTTGGCAAGATTTTCGACGATTTCTTTTGGATCTCCTCGCCTGTCATCCTTGATCCAGTCCATCCTGACCCCGATGAAAATATAAGAGAAGACCCGTGCGATGAAGGCTTTGTCGTCATCTCGGATGACCCTGCCTTTGGATTCTTCGTTAATGACACCTAGAATCAGATTATCGACTAAGGGTTTTAGATAACGTTCCACCTGTTCTTGGTGGACACAACGATAGACGTTCCTGATGAAAGGCTTGTTTTTCAAGACAGCTTCAAAGATCTGAATGAATCCCTGTTGCCAGGTTTCATAGGTCTTTTTTTCCTCTAACGCTTTCCGGGCATCTTCCCTGCAGCACCATTCCACTAAGTCATAGATATCCTGGAAGTGGTAATAGAAAGTCCTACGGCTGATTCCGCAGTCTTCGGTGATATCGTTGATGGTGATTTTATTTAGAGGCTTTTTCAATGATAGGTTTTTCAGGGACTGTTCGAGTGCACGTTTTGTAATCTGTGACATCTGTTATTCTCCTCTTTTTGCTTAGTGGTCTTTTATCCTTATCAATTTACTTTTTTCTAACAAAAATATCAAGCCAGGGAATCACTGGGGGAAACAAAGAGGGTTTTGATTCTTAGTCGATTAAGTAAGAAATAATAGTCAAGATAGAAAATCCAAATACGCATAAATACTATTTTTAAGTAAAAAACCTAATAATGCCTATAAACACGAACTTTTAGAAAATTATTTAAATGTCAGAATAACCCATGCATAATATTTGCCGTTATGATAACGGGTAAATTTATCGTACCGGATTATTATCCGGAATTCCTCTGCAAAGGCAGTAAATGCCGTTCCTGCTGCTGTGATGGATGGACGATTACAGTCAATCAGGATGAATACTTCCGTTTAAGGGACCTTGATTTGTCCAAAGACAGGAAAGAAAGAGTGGATGCCTATATTGGTATTCTTCCTCATCCGACGAGTGATCGTTATGCTCGAATCAATCTTAATTTCTTTGGGGAATGCCCAAGGCGTCTTGAGAACGGATACTGCGGATTACAGGTTGAGGTCGGAGAAGACCACATTCCTTCTGTTTGCCGATATTATCCTAGAGCTCCTCGTCTTTATCCTTATCCGGTAAGCTGTCTTTCGAATTCCTGTGAATGGGTATTAGAGAAAAGGAGGGAGGATAATCGTCCTCTTTCTTTCAAAGAGAGGCAGTTGACTTTCTACTTTAATGATGACGAAGGAAAGAAGGAGTTTCCGTCCGATTATCTTTCCCTTCATACTGCTTGCATTAAGAAGAGGGAGGATAGATCTCTTCCTTTCCAGGAACGGATTCTTTCTCTTGCTTCTGTTCTTAATCTTGATGTTTCTTTCTTTAACAAGAAAAGGGAGGACTTTGTTCTTCTTTCCTTGAAAGAGAAGTTCAAGAAGTCTTTTAGTATTCAGGACTATCTTCCTTTGATTCCAAGCGTGATTCCTTCCAGAAAAGAACGGGAAGACAAGAGGAGAAAATTATTCCCTGACTTTGATATTTACAGGGAAAAGTTCTTTGTTAACCATCTCGTCTTTACTCTCTTCCCCTATGTGGATTCCATCGAAGACAAGAGGGTGAGTTATCTTGGTCTTTTCTTTGTCTATGATTTCTATCTTTTATTAAGGAGCAGTAATCTGAAGGATGGAGAAAAGAATTCGTTTGTTGATCTTTCTTCTCATTATTTCCGTGTCGTGGAGCATAGTAACTTCTACCGTCTTGTTTCATCTCTCATCGACGGAAAAAAGAGGGATAAAGAGTAAATTTCTGCTATCCTATTGTAGATAGAGGGAGGACTCTATGAGACAGGAAATCGACAGGAATGTTTATAAGAAACGCAATCTCTATGATTGGTTTAAGAAATACGGAGAAAGCGAATACGGATTTGATGTCGACAGGGATGTCGACAGGATTGTCCGCTTATCCAAGGAAAGAAAAGAATCCTTTTTTGAGTATTTCTTCTTTGCTGTCAGGAAAGGCGTCAATTCGATAAACGAAAGGAAAATCCGTCTCGTGGATGGCAAAGCCTATCTTTACGATAGAATAAATCCGACTAGGACCGTCAGGACAAAAGAAGGCGTCTATCAGAATTCCGGATTCCTTAGGGAAGATGATTTCAAGTCTTTCAAAGAATCCTGCCGGAAAACAGTAGAAGCTGCTAAGAACAGGGAAGTGAATGGAGACCTTAACCGCTTCTCTATCTGTGATGAACCAAATGTCGTCTATGCAACCTGCATTCCGCTTCTCAACTTCAAAGGCAGGACCCATCCGACACCGACTGGAGATCAGGAAGCTCTCTCTGTGCCACGGATCTGTTGGGGAAAGTATTACCTTGGCCAAGATAATAAATACCATGTCACTTTGAATATCACCGTCAGCCATCTGTTTGTTGACGGTTATCCTTTAGCAAATTGTTTTAATCAAATTCAATCCTTTTTATCCTCTTCTGCTCTTTATCAAGAGTAATAAAATTGCTTTTATTTGTCTTTTCTTTATGTTTCAACTATGATTAAAGTTCCGAGTTTGACACTTCCGTAGACTGAAAAAGGCCGGAAAGCCCGTTGTCAAGG
>ERZ1034669.273-NODE-273-length-20825-cov-4.139239_pt1 | contig 20825 bp, 17 predicted proteins | sample MGYA00520705_ERZ1034669 | MGnify/ENA primary metagenome ERZ1034669 (study PRJEB33766, sample SAMN09781766) | gut metagenome | biome: gut microbiome | host: Homo sapiens | place: Madagascar | study: EMG produced TPA metagenomics assembly of the PRJNA485056 data set... | reverse complement strand
ACCTGGAGGTTTCCATGTTAGTAACGTTTGATCCAAAGTTATCTATTCTCGAGACTGTTAAGAAGTCCTTAGGTTTAGATGCAGATTATGATGCCTTTGATGCAGATATTTTGGTCTCTGCTGGAACCGCAATTCTTGCTCTCAAACAGATTGGCGTTGGCAACGAGAATTTTGCTCTTGTCGATGGGAAACAAACTTGGAATGACTTCATTCCGGATTGCATTGATGGGCCGGCGGTAGCGCAGTATATCTCTCAGCGGGTTCGACTCGTATTCGATCCTCCATCATCCTCCTATGCGGTAGACGCAATAAGTAAAAATCTTGATGAGCTTCTTTGGCGATTGAACGTAGAGTACGATCGACCCGCTGATTGATAGTTCTGTACCGGTGTGGCGGAATGGCAGACGCAGGAGACTTAAAATCTCTCGCCTAACGGCATGTGGGTTCGAGTCCCACCACCGGTACCATATTTAGCAGATTAGTTTAACGGTTAGAACGGACGGCTCATACCCGTTAAACGATAGTTCGACTGTATCATCCGCTACCATATTTTGTGCCCGTAGCTCAGTTGGCAGAGCAGGGGACTTTTAATCCCAAGGTCGTGGGTTCGATCCCCACCGGGCGCACCATTGTTTATAAGACAGATTTCTAACTTTTATAAAGCACTACTATTCTATTACACAAATAAGTATAGTTCCGCGTTGTGTCCAAAAGAAATCTTCCTTATAAACAATGGTGCGGAGCCTTATGGGGTTATAGGATTGGGCTTTTTCGGACTCCTTTCACCAATTCTATAGCCTCATAAGGCTTCACATTGTACCGACAAAGTATATTTATTCAGATCGTTTGGAGGTTGAAACTGTGGCTAAAGGCGCACAAACTGGTAGCAATCAAAAGAGGACAAGGCCCGCTTTAACGCCAGAAGCCCGTGAAGCCCAAATGATCGCTCTGGCGACCGATTGCGCCGAGAAACAAATGCGAGAAGGTAAAGCCTCGTCTCAAGTAATTGTGCATTACTTGAAGCTTGGAACTCAGCGAAACAAACTTGAGCTAGAGAAGCTTAAACGAGAAACTGAACTTCTTAGTGCTAAGACAACGGCTATACAATCGGCGGAAAAGGTCGAGCAGCTTTATCAGGAAGCCATGGCTGCTATGCGATCTTATAGCGGACAGGATGGCGAATCGAATGATTCGGACATACAGTGAAGCTATACGTATCGGTAATTTTGTCGATCGATTTCATTATCTTCAACTTTTCGGAAATGTCGGTGTAGACACCTTTGGCTATGACCGATGGTTAAATCAGATGTTCTATCATGATGAGGCGTGGCGAAAAGTTAGACGAGAAGTAATTGTTAGAGATTGTGGATGTGACTTAGCCGATCAAAATAGACCGATCTATAAAGGGTTGATAGTTCATCATATAAACCCAATTGATCGGGAAGATATTATCGAGAGGAGATCTAACTTGTTCGATCTCGATAACTTAATTTGTGTATCGCCAATCACGCATCGGGCATTGCATTATGGTGACGAACGAGCTTTGGTCTCAGAACCAAAAAATCGTTACGTAAATGATACTTGTCCTTGGAAATGACATAGGAGGTGAACAATATGCAGGGAGACTATTACTCTTATTATGCTGCCAATAATTATTTAGCGCATCATGGCGTTCTAGGAATGAAGTGGGGACAACATATTTTTGGTAAGATAAAGAGCTCGATTTCCAATCATAGAAAAGCCTCTACACGCAAGAAGAATTTAGAGAAAGCGCGTAAAGTTAAAGCTGAGAACAAGCAAAAGCAACTTACCACAGAAGAAAAGAAACGGGAGATTCTTAAGAGTCGTTCAGCCGCTAAGCTATATAAGAACGCTGATTTATTCAGCGACGATGAGCTTCGATCGGCATACAACCGACTTCAGCTTGAAGCTAATATCAAAGATTTAGCTCCAAAGACTAAAAGCAGAGCGCAGAGAGCAGTCGACATAACATTATCCGGTCTTAAAGTTGCTGGAGATGTTATGCAACAAGGAACAAAAGCGTATAATATGTTTGCCGACATTTATAATATGGCCGCTGCTGATGACAAGGACTTTAAGCCAATGAAAAAGATTGGCGCAAAAGACAAAAAAAGTAAGAACGACGATAACGACGAGTAATGGGAGGTGACGAATGCTGTCAAACACTGCCGTGCCAAAATATTATGGCGCGTTTCGTAGAATGGTACTTAATGGTGAAATTCCAGTATGCGAAGAAATTTCAATGGAGATGAATCGCATTGATTGGTTGATAAATAATCCAGGAGTATACTATGACGATCAGGCGGTGGAGGGCTGGATTCGTTACTGCGAAAACGAACTTACTTTAACAGACGGCGGAGACTTACATCTTCTCTTTAGCTTTAAGCTTTGGGGGGAGCAAGTTTTCGGATGGTGGTATTTTGTAGAGAGAAGTGTTCCTGAGCCTAATCCCGATGGAAATGGCGTGCACTACATCAAGAAGATGATCAAGAAGAGGCTGACCAATAAGCAGTACTTGGTTGTTGGCCGAGGGGCTGCTAAATCATTATACGATTCATGCATTCAATCATATTTCGAAAATGTAGATACGAGCACAACCCATCAGATTACAACTGCTCCGACCATGAAGCAAGCGGATGAGGTAATGGCTCCACTTCGAACGGCCATTACTAGGTCTAGAGGACCGTTGTTTAAGTTTCTTACTGAGGGATCACTTCAAAATACAACTGGAGCGATGATAAATCGTAAGAAACTTGCGTCAACCAAAAAGGGCATTGAAAATTTTCTTACAGGGTCTCTTCTTGAGGTTCGCCCAATGTCAATCGACAAACTCCAGGGTCTACGTTGCAAGATCGCCACTGTTGACGAGTGGCTTTCTGGCGATATTCGTGAGGACGTTGTTGGCGCAATCGAGCAAGGTGCATCAAAACTTGATGACTATCTAATCGTTGCAACATCTTCTGAAGGTACTGTTCGCAACGGTAGTGGCGATACCATTAAGATGGAGTTAATGAAGATTCTTAAGGGTGAATACGTCAACCCGCATGTCTCCATCTGGTGGTATAAGCTCGATGACGTTAAGGAAGTCGCTAATCCTGATATGTGGATTAAGGCAAATCCGAACATTGGTAAGACTGTAACTTATGAGGTGTATCAGCTTGATGTAGAGCGAGCCGAGAAGGCGCCTTCTGCTCGAAATGATATTCTCGCAAAGCGTTTTGGAATTCCGATGGAAGGCTTTACTTATTACTTTACATATGAGGAAACGCTTACTCATCCGAGACGAAGCTTCTGGCAGATGCCATGCTCACTTGGTGCAGATCTTTCTCAGGGAGACGACTTTTGTGCGTTCACCTTCCTTTTTCCTTTAGGAGGAGATCGGTTTGGCGTAAAGACGATCAACTATATTTCTTCGCTAACTCTTCAGCAACTTCCCATGGCTATGCGAAGTAAGTACGAAGAGTTTATGAATGAAGGCAGTTTGGTCGTCCTTGATGGAACAGTTCTTGACCTTGAACAAGTCTACGACGACCTTGATCAACGAATTCAGGCAGAAGAATACGACGTTCGTTGCTTCGGATACGACCCATATAACGCAAGGAGTTTCGTTGAGCGTTGGGAACGTGAAAATGGTCCATTCGGCATTGAGAAAGTGATTCAGGGCGTTAAGACAGAATCGGTTCCGTTAGGCGAACTTAAGAAATTGGCTGGTGAGCGAAAACTCATATTTGATGAGCAGCTCATGACATTTGCAATGGGCAATTGTATCGCTCTCGAAGATACAAATGGAAACCGTAAGCTTCTTAAAAAGCGCTATGAAGAAAAGATCGATGCCGTGGCGGCAATGCTTGATGCGTATGTCGCGTATAAGTTAAACAAAGAATCATTTGAATAAATTGTCTGATTAAGAAGTGAAGGAGACAAATGGCAGAAACGATACGATCTCGTTTAAAGCGAGCGTTTAATGTTTTTGCTAATGGTGATCAAGAAACTGAGGCGTCGTATAATTACGGCGGCTACGCATCGGCCCTTCGACCGGACAGACCACGATTCACTAGAGGCAACGAGCGGTCAATAGTCACTGCGATATTTAATAGAATCGCTTTAGACGTTGCCGCTATTGACATTCGCCATGTTGATCTAGATGAGCAAGGAAGATATTTGTCGGACAGGGCAAGTTCACTTAATAACTGCCTAACTGTAGAAGCGAATATCGACCAAACATCCAGATCATTCATTCAAGACGTTGTCATGTCCATGATGGACGAAGGATGCGTCGCGGTGGTTCCGATTGAGACGAACTATGATCCCACCAAAACTGACTCTTATGATGTCATCTCAATGCGAGTTGGCAAGATCGTTAAGTGGTACCCGCAGTACATTCGGGTTCGACTCTATGACGATCGTGACGGTCAGTATAAAGAGGTAACAGTTCGTAAGTCTACGGTCGCCATTATCGAAAATCCATTATACGCTGTTGTGAATGAGCCCAACTCTACTCTTCAGCGATTGATTAGGAAGTTGTCACTTCTTGATCAGGTTGACAGCGAGACGGCTTCCGGAAAGCTGAATATGATTATTCAGCTTCCGTATACGATTAAGTCAGAGGCTCGCAGGAAGCAAGCTGAGGAGCGTCGAGCAGCAATCGAGGACCAGATTGCGCATTCTCCGTATGGTATTGCTTATGCAGATGCTACAGAGCATATTACTCAGCTTAATCGATCGCTTGATAACAATCTTCTTACTCAGATCGAATACCTTACCGACCAATTATATGGTCAGCTCGGTTTGACAAAAGAGATAATGAACGGTACTGCGAATGAGCAGGACATGCTTAATTATCAGAACCGAACTACTGAGCCGATTATTGCAGCGATCGCTGATGAGTTTAAGCGTAAGTTCCTGACCAAAACTGGTCGAACTCAGGGGCAATCCATTGAGTACTTTAGGGACCCGTTCCGGCTTATGCCTGTGAGCCAGATTGCGGAGATTGCTGACAAGTTTGTTCGCAATACGATTATGACACCAAATGAAATGCGTCAGAAGATTGGCATGAAGCCAGCATCGGATCCGAACGCTGATCAGCTTAGAAACCCGAACATTAGCGCTTCGACTGAAGATGTTCAGGCAATGAACGGGCAAACAAATGAATACAATGACTCGGAGACGGATGACACACAATAGCATTCATGTCGAAGTGGTCAAAGTATTATAGCAAGTTAATTACAAAGAACTGAATGGAGGGAAGAATTCAAAATGGAGTATGATTTTTGTGGATGGGCCACTAAGAGCGGAATTCGTTGCTCTGATGGCCGAACTATTATGCCCGACGCATTTAAGGATTGCGATGGGCAGAGCGTGCCTTTGGTATGGAACCACCAGCATAATAGCCTGAGTAATGTTCTTGGCCATGCGGTTCTCGAGAATCGTAAGGATGGCGTTTACGCGTATTGCTCTTTTAATGACACCGAGGATGGTCGTCGTGCTAAGGAGCTTGTTCAGCATCATGATGTGAACGCATTGTCCATTTATGCCAACGAGCTTAAGCAGGAGAATCGAAACGTCTGTCACGGAAAGATTCGTGAGGTCAGTTTGGTCCTTGCTGGAGCCAATCCGGGTGCTATGATCAAGCAGGTGGTTTGCCACAGCGATACTGGTGATTATGAGCTTGATGATGAGGCCGAGATTTATAATGAGGCCAATACTATTTCAATGAACGACTCTAGCGAGGATGCATCTATGGCAAACGAGTCACTGTCTCATGCTGACGATGAGCATGATGAGAAGCAGGATGACAAGGAGACCATCGGTGACGTTATTGACACTCTTACCGACAAGCAGAAGAAGGTGTTCTTCTATTGTTTAGGCCAAATTGCTAAAAACGCCAAAGATGGAAAACTCAACGATAATTCCGATTCTTCTGAGGAGAATGATGATATGAAGCACAATGTTTTCGAGGATGAGATCGACGAGCAGGATACGCTTATGCATGGCGCTGATGCTGATTTCGCTACTATCATGTCTGATGTTAAGCGCTATGGCTCTCTGTCTGAGTCTATGCTTGCCCATGGCGTCGATCTTGATTCTATCAACACTTCCGATGTTATGATGCACGCCGGTACCGCTGGTACGGATTACGGCATCAAGGACATTGACATGCTGTTCCCGGATTATAAGACCACTACCAATGTCCCTGGCTTTGTCCAGCGTGACATGGGCTGGGTCGCCGGGGTCATGAACGGTACGTCTCACACTCCCTTCTCCCGCATTAAGTCCGTCTTCGCTAACATTACCGAGGATGATGCTCGTGCTAGGGGTTACATCAAGGGTAAGCTGAAGAAGGAGGAGGTGTTTACGCTCCTTAAGCGTACCACTGATCCTCAGACCGTTTATAAGAAGCAGAAGCTCGATCGTGATGATGTCATCGATATTACTGATTTCGATGTTGTCGTTTGGCTTAAGTCCGAGATGCGCATGATGCTTGATGAGGAGATCGCTCGCGCCATCCTTATCGGTGACGGTCGCACTCCTGCTGCCGAGGACAAGATTCAGGAGACTCACATCCGCTCTGTCTGGAACGACGATCCGTTCTATTCCATCAAGGGCACGATGAAGTTCGCTGCTGAGCCTACGTCTGACGAGCTTGCTGAGGCGTTCATTGAGAAGGCCATTCGCATCCGTAAGGAGTACAAGGGCACCGGTAATCCGACTCTGTATACTACCGAGGATATGCTGACTAACATGCTCCTGCTCAAGGACAAGATTGGTCACTTCATTTACAAGAACGTTTCTGAGCTGGCCACTACGCTTCGTGTTGCCAATATTGTCACTGTTCCTGTCATGGAGTCTCAGACTCGTACGCCTGGCTCCACCGAGACCACTCTGACTGGCAAGAAGCCCGCTCTTGATGGCATTATTGTCAACCTTAAGGACTATAACATCGGTGCTGATAAGGGTGGCGCCGTGTCTATGTTCGATGACTTTGATATCGATTACAACCAGCAGAAGTACCTGATCGAGACTCGTTGCTCTGGCGCTCTGACAGTTCCTTACTCTGCCATTGTTCTTGAGCACTACATCGATCCCGGCAAGTAAAATTCAAAATGGCAAAATTTTACGGCGTAGTCGGATATGTAGAGTCGACTGAGACTGCTCCAGGCGTTTATACAGAAATCGCGACAGAACGTAAGTATTACGGCGATATTCTTAAGAACGTTAAAAAGTACGTTTCGTCTGAGTATCTGAACGACAACTTAACGATTAGCAATTCAATAAGTATATTGGCCGATGCATACGCCTATGATCATTTCTTTGCCATTCGATATGTGAATTGGATGGGGTCCAACTGGAAGGTGACAGACGTCGAAGTTCAGCGCCCCCGTCTTATTCTTTCATTAGGGGAGGTATACAATGGGAACACGCCTGGCACTTCAGACTAAGCTAGAAGAAGTGCTAGGAAGTGACCATGTGTACTTTCAGCCTCCTGCTAGCATACGAATGAAATACCCTGCAATTGTGTATAACCGAACTAGCGGTGATACAAAGTTTGCGGACAACATTCCATATCGATTTATGCATCGGTATCAAATCATATTAATTGATCCAGATCCAGATAGTGAAATTCTGGATAGGATCGCACAACTTCCATATTGCGTGATGGATCGGCATTATGTTGCCGATAACTTAAATCACGATTCGTTTCAACTTTATTATTAGGAGGAAACATGCCTGAGCCCTCTAAAACTCCCCTTGTTTGGGATGCAGTTGGCAGTCGTTACTATGAGAACGGCGTTGATCACTGTGCTCTGTATCTTCAGGATGCTAGTGGTGCCTATCCCAAGGGTGTAGCTTGGAACGGAATTACCGGTATCACCGAGTCTCCCGATGGTGCCGAGGCTAACGATCTGTACGCCGACAACATTAAGTATGCCACTCTTCGTTCTGCTGAGACCTTCGGCTTTACGATCGAGGCTTATATGTATCCGGACGAGTTCTGTGTCTGTGACGGAACCGCTACGCCTGCTGAGCTGAAGGGCGTCTATCTTGGCCAGCAGAAGCGCGCTGCGTTTGGTCTGGCGTATCGCACTAATATCGGCAATGACACAGCCACTGAGACCGACGATGGTTATAAGCTTCACCTCGTTTATGGCGCTACTGCTTCTCCGTCAGAGAAGGCTTACGAGTCTATCAACGATTCTCCGGATGGAGTGACGTTCTCTTGGGAGGCTACCACTATTCCCGTCGCTGTTGCTGGCTATAAGCCAATCTCGACCATCACCATTGATTCTACCAAGACTGATGCTAAGGCACTTGCTGCTATCGAGAAGGTTCTGTTTGGTTCTGCTGAGGCAGGTGCCCGACTTCCTCTTCCCGATGAGGTTATCAGCATCATGAAGACTGCTCTGACGGCTGAGGCTTCTGAGCGGACGAACTCCGGTAAGCTTTAAGCTTAAAATAATTCAAAATGGAGTATGAAAGGAGTCACTTTCATACAGACGCCATTTGGAATAGTGACTTTTGTACGAAGGGAAATACAATGCTTAAGCGTGCAATTACTTATACCGATTATAACGGCACTACTCGAACCGAGACGTTCTACTTCAACATCACTAAGTCTGAGCTGACCAAGCTTGAGGTTGGTACTGAGGGTGGTTACGCAGAGATGATTCAGCGAATTGTTGATGCAAAGAACGGCCCTGAGATTATGAATGCTTTCGAGCGAATCATCAAGCTCGCTTATGGTATCAAGTCGGATGACGGTCGAAGGTTCATCAAGTCTGATCAGATTTCCGATGAGTTTATGCAGACTCCGGCATACGATGCTCTCTTTATGGAGCTGTGCACCGATGCCGAGGCTGGTGCCAAGTTTATCAATGCTGTGATGCCGGCTGACATGCAGAAGTCCGAGGCCGATGTCGTGGCATTCGCTAGGGAGAATGCAGGCAAGTAGCGATGCTTGAAATACAAGTTCCCGATGGGGAGTACTATGACGAGATCAAGAACGAATTTGTTACGGTTCCTGGTGGGAAGCTTGTGTTGGAGCACTCATTAATTGCTCTGTCTAAATGGGAATCCAAGTGGCACAAACCGTTCTTGAGTGATATCTCGAAGACCGAGGAAGAGATGCTGGATTATGTCAGGTGCATGGCGGTAACTCCTCACCCTAACCCGAGCTGGTTTTATATGCTATCGGCTGAAAACATCGAAGCGATTAATAAGTATATAGAAGATCCAATGACCGCAACGACCTTTAATGAGCAGCGCCAAGAAGGTCAGGCTCGTCGAAAAGGCGGAAACATAGTCACTTCTGAAATTTTGTATTATAACATGATTGCTCTTGGCATACCATTCGAATGTCAGAAATGGCATATAAACCGTCTACAAACACTTATTCGGGTGTGCTCGATAAAGTCTCAGCCTGAGAAAAAGATGAGCGGAAAAGCCTTGGCAAAGCGTAATCGCTCATTGAATGCCGCTCGAAAAGCTAAGTATCATACCAAAGGATAAACATGGACACTAAGATCATGTCCGATTCCGAAGTGAAGAAGCTTTTGGAGTCGAAGGACTATAAGAAGCGATTCATCGGAGAGTATTACGAGCTCAAGAATCGCCTTACGAAGCTCGATGACATGCTCGATAAGTATGACAACGGAACGCTTGGCTTTACGTTCGATTGCCCATATTCGTTGCTTAGTGCGCAGAGCAATGCGATGTGGACGTATTTGTCTATTCTTGAGACTCGAGCTCAGATTGAGCAGATCGATCTGTAATTTCAAAATGGAGGTGCCCTGTGATAAGCTTCAAGCAAAAGGGCAATTTCTCGAAAACTGAGAAGTATTTAAAGAAAGCCCAGAAAGCTTTGAAACGGGGCACCTTCGACAAGTACGGAAAACTTGGGGTGCAGGCGTTAAGTAGCGCAACCCCGGTCGATACTGGATTGACAGCAGCATCATGGACATATGATGTTGTTGTTGGTTCTAATGGGATCTCTATCGAGTTCCATAACACGAATGTTAACAAGCATGTTAATATCGCGATGATCTTGCAGTATGGACATGGTACCCGAAACGGCGGATGGGTAGAAGGCCGTGACTATATTAATCCGGCAGTTCAGCCTATATTTGAGAAGTTGGTACAAGAAGTGTGGCAGGAGGTCATCGCGTTATGAGTAATGCTATCGATAGCAAAGTAGTCGAGATGAAGTTTGACAATCGCGACTTTGAGGCGAATGTTAAGAATAGTCTGTCTACTTTGGATAAGCTCAAGCAAGCTTTAAATTTTAAAGGATCTGTTAAAGGTCTTAACGCAATCGATGACGCTTCCAAAAAGGTCAATTTTGATGGAATGGCGTCTGGAATCGATAGAGTTAGAGTAGGCTTTTCGGCAATGGAAGTTGCCGGAATGACGGTCATATCGAACTTAACTTCGCAAGCTATGCAGTTGTCATCTTCGCTTGCGAACATGTTCGTCTTTAATCCCCCAAGGTCTGGCTTTGCTGAGTACGAAGAGTACATGAGTTCGATTCAGACAATTCAAGCAGGTACTGGCGCTTCTATTCAGGAGATCAACGGATACCTTGATGAGCTGAATACCTATGCCGATAAAACGATTTACTCGTTTTCGGATATGACAGCCAACATTGGTAAATTTACCAATGCCGGTGTTGATTTAAAGACGGCCGTTAAGGCCATTCAGGGTATTTCTAACGAGGCAGCAGTCTCTGGTGCAAATACCGAGATGGCTTCTCGAGCAATGTATAACTTCGCACAGGCTCTTTCTGCAGGTTATGTCAAGCTTATCGACTGGAAGTCGATCGAGAATGCCAACATGGCAACAAAAGAGTTTAAGCAGCAGCTCATCGACACGGCCGTGCAGTTAGGCACCGTTGTTGAGGTCGAAGGCCAGTATAAGTCTGTGACGACCGATGCCAACGGAAAAGTTTCTGATTTATTCGATTCAACAAAGAATTTTAACGACTCTCTTTCGGCTCAGTGGATGACAACAGATGTGCTGACAACTACACTTGGCCGATATTCGGATGAGACGACTGATATTGGTAAGAAAGCTTTTGCCGCTGCTCAGGATGTTCGTACGTTTAGCATGATGATGGACACTCTTGTTGAGGCAGTTGGCTCCGGATGGACTACCACTTGGCGTTTGCTCGTTGGCGACTTTGACGAGGCAAAATCTTTCTGGACAGAGATGACTAACTTCTTCTCTGGAATTATTGAGAAATCAGCTGACGCCAGAAATGCCCTCCTTAAAGGAGCACTTACTGATCCGGTAGAAGGGCTCAAGTCTGCATTGACCGATGCGGGCATTAGCATGGATGATTTCCAGGCTAGACTTGTCGAGCTTGGGAATTCTAGAGGCCTTGACCTACAAGGCGCAATCGATCAGGCTGGCTCGCTCGAGCAGGCCATGCGTAACGGCGCTATTACCGGAAAGCAAATTACTGATGTCTTGGATCAGTATGCAAATGAGACTTCACATGTCGCCGATCAAACCGATGATTTAAATGAAAAGCTCGAGTATTTTCAGCAAGTCGTTGATGATGTATGGTTCGGTAAGTATGCGAATGGCTCAGAACGATATCAGGCACTTGCTGACGCTGGCTACGATTATGCAAAGGTTCAGGATCTTGTAAACAAGACCGTTGATGGTCATAGGCTTACGCTTGAAGATCTTGGCGAAGAGCAGATGAAGTCCATCGGGTATACCGATGATGAGATTGCTAAATTTAAAGAGCTTTCGGAGCAGGCCCATAAAAGCGGTTCTTCGCTTAACGAATATCTTACGAATCTCAAGCGTCAGAAAAGCGGACGAGATCTTTTAATCGAAACTATTCAGACCGTTCGAAATTCAGTAGCTAATTTTGTTGGGGCCATTAAAAGCGCATGGACTGAGGTTTTCGGCACATTCACGAGCAGCATGCTGTATAATATCATACAGAAACTTCACGACTTAGCAGAGGCAATGAAAATCGATGAAGATCGAGCCGATAAGCTAAAGCGGATATTTAAGGGTGTTCTTGCGCCGATTAAGGCAGTGGCAACAATCGTTCAGCGAGTTCTTAACGTGGCGTTTAGTCAGTTAAGCAAAACGATGGGTAAGTTTGATATCGACATTCTTGGTATTCTCGCTAACGTTGGCGATGCCGTTGTTGCGTTTTCGAACTGGATAACCAGCGCCGAAGCTATGACTGATATCACTGACAAACTTCAAAATGGATTAGATTGGCTCAATCAAAAAGGTGCCGAGCTTCTCGATTGGCTTGAGAGCCTTCCTTTAGTCGGCGATATTATTCGTAATGTCGAAAGCGCGCTTAGTGATCTTGGTGGTACACTTAAAAACCTATTTGGCAGTTTCAAAGGATCCGATAGTATTGCGGGGACTTTCGACGGTTTAGGTGCTTCACTTCAAACTAAGATCGAAAGCGGACTTAGATCAATTACTGATGGAACGATTTTCGATGCTGTCATTGATGGTCTTATTAATGCTAAGGACAAGATCGGTGACTTACTTGGTTCTATAGTCAAGACCATCGTTGATGCTGGAAACGATTTTATGAATGGCGCTAAGGATTTCGATTCTGGTCCGATCATGACGTTTGCGGCAGGCTTTGGAATCTTAGCCGGTCTTTACAATTTTAATAATAAAATCACAGCCGTAGCGGACATGATCAAGACCCTTGAGGGTCCCGTTGCTGCATTTACAGATGTTCTGAAAGCGACCAAAGGCGCGATTACTCAGTTCGGCAAGCTAATGAAGGCCGCTAAGCAATGGACGCAAGCTGGTGCGATCATGACAGTAGCGTTGTCAATCGTCATGGTCTGTGGTGCGATTGCTCTATTGGCGCAAATACCGGTCGATCAGTTGTGGCCGGCGGCTGTTATCGTTGGCGTCGTGACTGGCGTTTTGATTGGCTTAATGGCCGCAATGACCAAGCTTGGACAAGTTGCCAAAGCAAACACCAAAATGTTTGTTAGCATGGCTGCAATGCTTGGCATATTCGCTTTGGCACTTGTTACGATGATAGCCGGGGTAGCGATACTTGGCAATATGGACGGCGGCAAAGTTGCGCAGGGCATATTCGCAATGCTTGGCATTATTATGCTTATTTCTATATTGTTCTTTGCCGTACTCGGGTTGACAAAGCTTTTACAAGGCGGAAAATCGCAAATTGGGATGGTTAAGCAGCTCGGTCGACTTATGATGGAGCTTGGAGTCACCATGCTTCTCATATCTGCGTCTGTTGCGATCATGGGCGCATCTTCGCAAGAAGGCTTTGACCGTGCGGCGCAAATGATTGGGTATGTTGCAATATTCCTGCTGGCGATTATTGGCCTCACCGGGCTTATTGGAAAAGCAAAGGGTATCACTGGATCTCAGATCTATGGCATCGGTAAGATGTTTACATCTGTCGGAGTTATGATGCTGGCAATGGCAGCCGCCATGGCCATAATGAGTGCTGTTCCCGAAGATGGTTTCGACAAAGCAGTCAAACTCTTTGATAGAGTTATGGCGTTTGTTATCGTCTTAACTGTGATAGCTGCAGCAGCACCAAAGGGAGCGGCAGCAGCTACCGGTGTGGCTGGATTGATGGCAGGTGTAGGCGTTGCTATGATTGCTATGGCCGCGTCTATGCGAATGATCGGAAGTATGAGCCAAGAAGACATCGACAAAGCGATGGACGTTCTTCGAAATCTTCAGATCATTATCACAGAACTTATGCTTGTCGGAGCAGTGCTTAGCATTATTCCGGGCAAAGCTACGACCAACTTGTTGACGCTTGTTGGAATGGTTCTTGCTGTTGCTGGCTTAGCAGCCGTTGTCGTTCTTCTCGGAATGATTCCTCCCGAGACATTGATTAAGGGAACACTTGTCGTTGTTGCCTTAGGCGCGATTCTTTCCGTTATGGGGCATAATTTCCAGAATATTGACCCGAATACGTATAAGTCAATTCTTGCAGCAGCTGCTTGCTTAGCAGTAATGGCAGTACTTGTTGCGGCGCTTAGTTTTATGGACTGGGATACGGCGATTCAAGGATGCTTTAAGCTTGGACTATTTGTCGGCGTATTTGTTGCGGCCATGAAAGCTTTGAGCCGGGCTACTGGCGATGGGTTGTCAAAGAAAGCGCTAGTCACCATTGGTGTTATGCTTGGCGTCGTTACAGTACTTGCTCTTCTCATAGGTTTGCTTTCCGAATGCGATCCATTAAACTCTATAGCTAACGCAGCGTCAATTGGTGTATTGCTTATTGTGATGACAGCATTCATCGCCGTACTATCGAAGGTCGATGCGCTTAGCGGCGAGGCGATTGTATCTCTGTTGGCAATGACGGTCATTGTTACCATGCTCGCAGGTCTCATTGCATTGCTTTCTTTGGTGAATGCGGATGGCATATTACCCAAGATCGCTTTGATTTCACTGTTGCTGATTACAATGACCGGCGTTATAGCGGCAATGTCTGCAATCGGACCTGCTGCGGCTGGGGCTGACGCTGGTTTGTTAATGCTTGGTGCATTTGCTACCGGATTAATCGCATTTTTAGCTATCCTTGGAGTGCTTTGCGAAAACATTCAGGGGTTCGAAGGCGCAATCGAAAAGGGACTTGATGTCCTTGTCATGATTGCCGAAAAGCTTGGCGAAGCTATTGGATCGTTTATCGGTGGCATTGGCGTTGGTCTGTCTGAGCAGATAGTCGAGATTGGCAACAACCTTTCTGAATTTGGTATGGCATTAATGCCATTTATTGTGTCCATGAAAATGGTCGACAGTAAGGTTTCTGAGGGTGTTGGCTATATTGCAGATGCTCTAGTTAAGCTATCGGAAGCAAAATTAGGTTCTGGATTTCTTGACTTCTTTGGTGGTGGATGGAATGCCGAAGACCTTGCCACCAAAATGACAGATATCGGTAAAGCAGTTGCTGCATTTGGTACGGAAGTTGCTAATATCGATGCATCGAAGGTTTCAATTGGAGCGCAGGCAGCAGTCGATCTTGCGCAAGCATTATCCAATATGCCGCATGAAGGCGGATTGTTCGACGGTTCTCTTGACCTTGGGAAATTCAAGGATAATGTCACTTCCATCGGAGAAGGCATTATGGCCTTCCAGAATCAGCTCGGCGAGAACTTCAATCCGACCATCATTAATTCTGCAACTAGAAGTCTCTCCGCGATCACTGACATGATCAAGGAAATTCCGACAGAAGGCGGTGTTGCCGGGTTCTTTATGGGGAACCAGAATATTTCTGGATTTGCCGATAATCTTGAAGGCCTTGGAACCGGTCTGGCCAAGTATGCTGCCGCCACTTCTGGCATTACTACTGATGGTATTTCTGATTCTATTGAAGCCGGAAACAAGATCATCGAACTTGTAAAGAATCTTCCTAACACCGGTGGCGGACTTCAGATGCTCACGGGCGAAGTCGATGTCGCATCGTTTAGGACGAATTTGGCATATTTAGCATCGGGCATTGCGAATTATAGCAACATTGTGACAAAGTCTGAGATTAACCTTGACGCCATTAATAATTCTGTCGAGGGCCTTAAAGTTCTTGGAGAGTTTTGTAAGACTTATTTGTCTGACTTTAATGCCGATGGTGGAGCAGCTTTTAAGAGTACACTTGACCAGCTTGGACAAGTTAACGTTGCAGATATTCTTGCGGCGTTTGACAACTCACAAGATCTTGCCGAGTTGTCTGGACGAGATTTCATGGCTGCTTTGTTCCGAGGCATTAGGGCGATGGTTGACACCATATCTATTTATTGTAGCGGTCTTGGTGCTCAAATACTGTCTGCCATTAACAGTGGTGATAATGGATCGTTCTTTAATGCTGGCTTAACATGTATGGGCGATATGTCTAATGGCATGCAACAAGGCTTTAGTAACGTCGTTGATGCCGTTGGTGGAATGCTCGAGAATGCTGGTCGCGCCGCTGAGGGTCGAGGACATGCGCCTTTCGATGCTGCTGGTAGAGAGCTAATGCAGACTCTTGCTGACGGATTTCAAAATGGAGTTGATGGACTCAATTCGTCAATTACTATTGCTCTTGAATCTGCCGCGAGTACGGCTAGACAGTACCAGCACGCATTCTGGCAGGCCGGCCATTATTGTGCAGAAGGCTTGGCTGGAGGAATTCGTTCTGGGCGTTATATGGCAGCTCTTGCTGGTCAGTCGCTCGCTAGTGCGGCACTTAGTGCTGCAAAGAAAGCTCTTGATTCGCACTCTCCGTCTAAAGAGTTCTATAAGCTTGGCGTATATTCGGGTGAGGGTTTGAGCAACGGCCTTGAGAAGTCTGAGACCATGGTATCTAAATCCGCCACTGGGATGGCCAACAGCGCTCTTGACGCTGTGTCATATGCTCTTTCTTCCATTGGAACCATGAATGGAAGTAACGTTAAAATTAAGCCCGTTCTTGATTTTAACAATATGGGCAAGTATGGCGGAAGTCTTGACTTTAGTGCTGCTATAGGCGGAGTGATTTCGTCTCCGATCAATAACAATTCTAGGCTGATAGCTGAGCAGATGTATCAGTCTACTCAGATCGGAAAGAAGCTTGATAAGCTCCGCAAAGAGGTTGCAGAGATTTCTAAGCCGACTTATAATGTCGGTGGTATTACTTACGATGACGGTAGCAATGTTGCTACGGCCGTTCGTGAGCTTACTCGTGCCGTTAAGGTAGAGAGGAGAAAGTAATGGATGAGGATGTTATGAATCAGGATACTCAGGATCCCGAGGATGTTGCTCCTACGTTTGATCCAACTAAGGTGGATGATGATTAATGGCCACCGCAGATGACGTTTTAAATGCTGCTCGAGGCGAGATCGGATACGATCGATATACCGATCCTGAGCAGGGAACTAAGTATGGTCGATGGTACGCCCAGGATCATGGCGCTTATTTCGGAGCTACTGGTGTTCCGTATTGCGCAATGTTCACCTCTTGGTGCTTTAATCAGGCCGGCGCAACTTGTGCGGGTCTTCCTGGGGCATCTACCACTGCTATTCGAAATGCTGCTCGTGCGGCTGGCGCTCTTCGCGATAATCCTAGAAACGCACAGCCCGGCGACGTGCTTCTGATTAGCTGGTCTGCCGACGATAACGACCTTGATCACACCTGCATTTGTGAGGCCAACTGTGGTTCTTACGTGCAGACGATCGAGGGTAATGTCAACAATGGTAAGGTCCAGCGGCGCACCCGTGACTGGAAGTATATTCGATATGCTGTGATTCCGGAGTTTGACGAGGCAGAGACGCCCATGGTTCCTTCTGCACCTGCTGAGGAGAATGACGGTTTCATTGATCCTGCTGAGACGATCCTTGCGTATGATAACTATATGGGACCGCTTAGCTGGAAGTACGTCCAGTGGCGACTTCAGGCTGCTGGCTTCTATATCAGGTCTCACAAGACTGGCGTGAAGCTTATCGTCGACGGCATTCGTGGCGGAGAGACCAACTTCTGGCTCATGAAGTATCTCAGGTATGTTTGCGGTACGTATCAGCGTAACTGTGATGAGAATTTCGGTTATTATGCTACGTGCGCTATCCAGCAGCATCTGCTTAATGTTGGATGCTACTGGTATATCGGAGATGATGGTAGGCGTCATGCCTGCGAGGTCGATGGTGATTGGGGCAATTACACCACGACCGCTGTTCAGCGTGCCATTAACGCTGGCGTGTTTTAATTTATAGACGCCGGAGGGAGGATAATCCTTGGCTAAAGTAAACAATCTTGGTATCGGCCAGCAATCGGGTAGCGATACTCTATATGCAACTTGGGGATTTGATACCGCAACCAAGACCACCTCCGGCGTCTCTGCCGGTGACTGGGTCACAGTTAACGCCGGTTCAAAATGGTATAACGGTGCCTCTATTGCCAGTTTCGTCTTCGGGCAAGAGTGGCAGGTCCTTCAGGTTTACGGTGATCGAGCCGTTCTGAATGCGAACCGTAGTGGCTCCAACCATATTATGTCGCCGATTAATGTCGCAAATCTTACGACTTCGTCTGGAGGCAGCGGCGCTGTCTCAGAGGATACTATCGATCACTATGAGGTTCGATGGGAATACGACACTGGTAATGCAGTATGGTTCAGTGGCGGAAGCTCGAATGTTGATGCTAAGTATAAGAACGCAACATACAACCCTCCAGACAACGCGACAACTATTCGTGTCTACGTTAAGCCGGTCTCGAAGACATATAAAGTCAATAACGAAGATGTCTCGTATTGGACGGGTGAGGAAACCTCTGCCGAGTTCTCGATGATCTGGTATAGGCCAGAGGATGTTTCGGTTCCTTCTGTCGAGGTTGATGGATACGATGTCATCATAACCAATGATAATATTCAGGATCCTCGTTGTGCTCGAATCGAATACGAGATTCGAAAGACTGACTATAAAAACCCGGCGGAAGACGGATCGTATGACGATGCTTTGTTCCTGATGACCGTTGGTATTGTTATAAACGCTAGAGTTCTCATTAAAGAGACTCTTACTGCTGGCGGAAAGTATCGAGTTCGAGCTAGGGGCATAAACACCGTTCTGGATCGAAACGGTAATGTAATTACCAAGATCCCCGGCGACTGGTCGAACTATTCAAGTGAGTTTGTAACTGTTCCTGATCCGCCATCTGGAATCACACTGATTCGTGCAAACTCGACGACCTCGGTCTATCTTGAGTGGGGTGCTGTTTCAAGCGCTGAAACTTATGAGATCGAGTACGCAGATAACGTCACTTATTTCGATAATGCTAAGGATACTTCAAACGTTTCGAGCATTAAGTATAACCACTACGAGGTCACCGGCCTTGAGACCGGTCATGAATACTTCTTCCGAGTTCGAGCAGTAAATAGTCAGGGAGAGTCCGCTTGGACAGGCATTAAGTCTTGCACTATTGGTAAAAAGCCTTCCATGCCGACAACTTGGTCCAGCACCACTACTGCCATTGTTGGAGAGATGGTATATCTTTATTGGGTGCATAACGCTCAGGATGGATCCAGCGAGTACGTTGCCGATCTTGAGCTCACAATTGACGGCCGAACGTCTACAAAAACGATCAAGAACTCTACGGATGAAGACGAGAAGGACAAGACTAAAGTCTATGAACTGGACACGTCTCAGTACAAAGAGGGAACCAAGATCGAGTGGCGGGTACGAACGTCTGGCGTAACGCATGAGTATGGTGAGTGGTCAGTAAAGCGTAAGGTAGATGTATACGCTAAGCCGATTGTTGCTGTCAGTGTGATAAATCAAAATGGTTCTGCGACAGACACCATCATGAACTTCCCGTTTACGATTAAGGCTGTTGCTGGACCGAATACTCAGGCCCCCATTGGCTATCACGTGACGATTACTCCGAATGTCGGGTATACGTCAGTTGACAACATCGGTAACGAGTATCTGGTGTCGCCTGGCGAGGTTATATTCACCAAGTATTACGACACCGATCAGGTTCTAAACGCCGAAATGACTCCAGCGATCATTGATCTTCAGGATTCAGTAGAGTATACTGTAACGGTTGTTGTATCGATGAACTCTGGACTTACCGCCGAGTCTGAGGCTATATTTACCGTTCACTGGGCTGACATTGGCTATCAGCTCGACTGCGAGATGACTGTCAACACAGACACATACACGGCCTACGTCACGCCTTGGTGCGTTAACCCGTCGGATAATAGCGTCCCGAACGTCACCATGAGTGTCTATCGTCGAGAGTATGACGGATCGTATCAAGAGATCATGACCGGGCTCGACCCGAGGCAGAGTACCAGTGTAACGGATCCACATCCTGCTTTGGATTACGCTCGCTATCGTCTAGTGGCTATCTCAAACGAGACTGGATCTGTTAGCTACTATGACCCACCTGGGTATCCAATCCATTGCCCTTGTGCCATCGTTCAGTGGAATGAAAACTGGATCAACTTTGACACATCGAACACGGCAGAGAGATCCGAGCCTGCTTGGTCTGGCTCAATGCTTAAGTTGCCGTATAACCTCGATGTTAGTGACTCTGGTGACGTTGACTCTGAGCAGGTCGAGTACATCGGACGTAAGTTTCCCGTAAGTTATTACGGAACTATGATTAACGAAACGTCTTCTTGGTCGTTAGCCATTGACAAGGAAGACAAAGAAACTCTCTATGCGCTTCGTCGTTTGAAGAAGTACGCTGGAGATTGCTATGTACGTGAGCCATCTGGCTCTGGTTACTGGGCTAAGCTCTCTGTGTCGATCAGTCAGACACATAACGAGCCTTCTGCATCAGTGACAATTGACATTACGAGAGTAGATGGAGGCGTGTAAAGAATGGCTGACTGGACCGCTCAGATGAAACAGGAATTCGAGTACTATACGGTCGATCCGGGTACTTGGAAAGACGTTAGCCTCATCACGACGGTCAAAAGCTGTTCGATTGATAGGGACTATACTGCGGACACTTTGGGTTCTGCATCATTCGATGTGGACGAACAGCTCGGAGAAAGATACATCCGTAGTTATCTTGTAACAATTCAAAATGGAGTTCGTGAGAGACACCCTTTGGGCATTCATCTTGTTCAAACCCCAAAGGAGAGCTTTAACGGACGCGTTACGAGTTATTCCCTTGACGCCTACACTCCTTTAATCGAGCTGAAAGAGAATCAACCGCCGCTTGGATACTATTGTGCCAAAGGTGCCAATGTTATGGATATTGCATATTTGATCATGCGTGATCATGTGCGTGCTCCAATTGTCCGAGCGACTTCTGACGATATTTTGTATGGAGATTTTGTTTCGAATAGTGACGACACTTGGCTCACATTCCTAAGT
>ERZ1034669.272-NODE-272-length-20830-cov-11.827726_pt1 | contig 20830 bp, 8 predicted proteins | sample MGYA00520705_ERZ1034669 | MGnify/ENA primary metagenome ERZ1034669 (study PRJEB33766, sample SAMN09781766) | gut metagenome | biome: gut microbiome | host: Homo sapiens | place: Madagascar | study: EMG produced TPA metagenomics assembly of the PRJNA485056 data set... | reverse complement strand
ACCCTTGAAATGAGGTGCCGAGATGAACGACATTCTCGCAAGAAGAGCAAGACGAGCAACTGTGGGCATCGCCCTTTCCGCGGCACTTGTCGCGGGAATCGCCCCCGTAACGGCGATCGCGGCGGAAACCAGCTCCCCCACCGGTGCAGTTGCCTTGCAGACGGAAGATGCGGCCGCCGCAAAAGAAAAAGCGTATGCAGCCATGCAGGAAGCGCTCAAAAACTTCGAGGCCGCAAAAGACGCCGCAAGTCCCGAGAAAATTGCGAGATTCAATGATGACATTGCCCGTTTTCAAGAGCTCCGCGACAAGATGACGGCGCAAGCCGCCGAATTGAGGGATTCCCTTCCCGCCATGCAAGCGGACGTCGATGCAGCCCAAGCCAAATACGACGAGGCCATCAACCGGGTAAGCGAGCTCCAGGCAAAATTAGACAAGAAACTTGAGGCGCTTGAGGCACTCGAAGCACTCGGCGACGAGGAGCTTGTCGAAACTACTAAACAGCAAATAAAGCAGTTGCGCAGTGAAATCGTAACGGCAAAAGCGCAAGAAGACTCTTGCAAAACGGGGCTCCGCGAGCGCCACGACGGCCTCAAAAGGCAGGAAAGACAAGTTAATGACTGTGAACGTGCTGCAGAGAAGTATAAAGCCCATACCGACCAGTTCATAGCCTGGCGAGATGCGCTCCTCGACAATTTGAAAAAAGCGCAAACGGCCTATGACGACGCCTGCAAGGCATACGAAGAGGCAAAAGCCGCGGCAGACAAGGCCACCTCGCCCGAGATAACGAAACCGACCGAGACGACGCCTCCCTCCGGCTCAACGCAACCCGCCGAGGCGACACCGCCCGTTGCCTCACCTGCAACCGGCAAAGACGCCCTACCAAGCTCCACCAAGCAGGCGAACTTGAGCAGCGGCAAGCAAGCAAATACGACCGCCGGCAAGCTCGCGAACACGGGCGACACAGCACCGAGCGCAATAGCACTCGCAGGAATCGCCGCCATGGGACTCGGAATAACCGCCACAGCCACACGCCGCATCAAGAACTCAAAATAGCCGCCGACCCTTGAAATGAGGTGCCGAGATGAACGACATTCTCGCAAGAAGAGCAAGACGAGCAACTATGGGCATCGCCCTCTCCGTGGTACTTGCCGCGGGAATCGCCCCCGCCGCAACGGCGATCGCGGCAGAAACCAGCTCCCCCGTCGATGCAGTTGCCTTGCAGACGGCGGCCGCGGCCTCGAGCGAAACCGCGGCCACCGAAAAAGACAAGGCGTATGCAGCCATGCAGGAAGCGCTCAAAAACCTCGAGGCCGCAAAAGACGCCGCAAGTCCCGAGAAACTTGCGGAAATCGATGATGACATTGCCGCTTTTCAAGAGATCTACGACATGGTGGTGACGGAAGCCGCCAAACGGAGGGAACCCCTTCCCGCCATGCAAGCGAACGTCGATGCAGCCCAAGCCAAATACGATGAGGCCCACAACCGGACAAGCGGCCTTCAGGCAGAATTAAATAAGGCAATCGACGACGGAGCTTCTAACGAAACTATTAAGCAGTTGCGAAGTGAGATCATGTCGGCAGAAAGGCGAGAAAAATCTTGTGAAGATGATCTTCACCACTACCAACGCCGGCTCGAAAGCCAGGAAAGACAGGTTCAGTATTTCGAAAATGAGGCGGAGAAAGCTAAAACCCGCATCGACGAGGAAACAGCCAAGCGAGATGCGCTCCTCGGCGATTTGGAAAAGGCGCGAGCGGCCTATGACGACGCCTGCAAGGCATACGAAGAGGCAAAAGCCGCAGCAGACAAGGCCGCCTCGCCCGAGATAACGAAACCCACCGAGACAACGCCTCCCTCCGGCTCGACGCAACCGGCCGAGACGGCACAGCCCGCCGGCTCGCCCGCGACCGGCAAAGACACCGCACCGAGCTCCACCAAGCAAGCGAACACGAGCAGCGGCAAGCAGGCAAATACGACCACCGGCAAACTCGCAAACACAGGCGACACAACGCCAAGCGCAATCGCGCTAGTAGGAATCGCCGCAGCAGGCCTCGGACTAACCGCCACAGCCACACGCCGCATCAAGAACTCAAAGTAGTTGCCGGCGGGCATCACCTTCGTCAATCCACAAACCCAGAGGCAAAAGAGGCCCGTTTCCCCAACCAAAACCGGGAAAACGGGCCTCTTTAACTGCAAAATCCAAGCAGCAGCAACGTCTCTTGAACTACGTAGCCATCAATGCCCAGGCAACGCCAGCAAGCAGCACAAAACACGGGATTCAATTCTGCAGCTTGCGCCGTTGAACTCCACGAGCCTGCCCGTGTAGACGAGCCTGTCCACGACAGCCGCCGCCATTTTGTCGTCGCCGAACACGGTCACCCACTTGCTGAACTCTATGCTGGCCGTGGCGGGCGGGCTTATTGCCGCGGGCATCGTTCTCGCGGGCATCGGCTTTATCGCCTCGGGCCGCGATCAGGCCGTGTTCACGACCCAAATCGACATGCGCGACAACACCATCGTGCTCGGCGGCGTCGAGGTGGACGAACCCGAGGGCATCCCGTTCATCAGCCGGCTCGCCATTCTTGGCGAGATCGACACCTCCGACGTCGCCGACCCCGCCGCGACCTAGGCGCAACGAGCCCGGGCACTCCGTCCGCTAATTTGATTGAGATGGATCGCTCCTACTACGCGAGCATTGAGGTCGGGCGGCGCAATGTCAGCCTTTCAAATCTCAAGAAGATTGCCGACGGCTTTCACATCACCATTTCGGAGCTCATGCGCGGTGTCGAGTAGATGATTCTCATCTGACTTGACTCGTTCATGTTTAATCTGTCTCGTTAACTGAAATGCGTAAATCTGGTTAAATGAAAACCGTAAATTTGGTTAAATGCGCTGGTAATCAATGGTGAAAACTATGCCAAAAAAATTGCGCATGGACACGATGACGCTTTTCGAACTTGGGAAATCTAGCGGTGCGGTTAAGCTGTCGGGCATCATTTCTGGCGAAAAGTTCAGTGGCGCCTTCGGATCGATGGGTTCTGCCGAGATCGCCGAGCGCATCGTTTGCGGTGGATGGCCGGCGTCGATTGGGCGTGACGCGCGAATTGCGTCCGCGACGGCAAAACGATATATCGAGATAGTCGCTGAGGAAGACATCCCCCGCGTCGATGGCTCTCGACGAGATCCTGAGAAAGTGAAAGCCGTCATCGCGTCGTTGGCGCGCAACGAATCCACTCTTGCGACGCTCAAGACGCTTGTGGCCGATTTGGGTGGCGACGTATCGAGACAAACAGCGGCATCATACATATCCCTTCTTAGCAGATTGAGTTTCGTCTGCGATATCCCCGCATGGAATCCCGCGATGAGATCTCCGGTGCATCTGAGGGAGGCGCGTAAGCATCATCTTGCCGACCCGTCGCTTGCAGCGGCTGCGCTCGGGGCGACTGTGGAGACGTTGTTGTCAGACTTCAAGACACTTGGGCTGCTTTTCGAATCGTTGGCGCTCCATGATCTATGGGTCTATGCGAGGGCAAACGGAATGGGCCTTTATCACTATCACGATTCCCGCGATCTTGAGGTCGACGCTGTCATAGCGGCTCCAGGTGGGATGTGGATTCCCGTTGAGGTCAAGCTCAGTTCCGCTCAAATCGAAGAGGCATCTGACAATCTTGTTGCCGTCGAAGAGCGGATGGTTGCTGCCGGAAACACCCCGCCGGTTTCTAAAGTAGCGATTATTGGATTTGGTTCACAAGCCTATGTTACCGACCGCGGCGTCCAAGTTGTTCCATTGGACGTTCTCGCGCCGTAACGCTGCGGGCGAAGTGAAATCGACGCATCTTTTAGATTTCTTCAATTTGTGCGTAAACCAACAATGCCGTAATTACGCTATGTCGTTAGTGCGAACATCGCATCTTCAGTAGTCGAAGCTCGTTCGCAAACGGACCTCTTTACTTGCAAAAAAGGAGACAGCACCGCCGTCTCATGAACCACGTGGCCACCGCGCTCCCGGCAAGGCCAGCAAGCAGCATAACGCACGGGATTGAATAATTCAGATAAACGCGCCTTTACGGGTGATTTTTGGACGAAGTGGCCCGGCCGGCGGCGAGATATTTGGTAGTCGAGCGATCCCGCAGGCGCAGCCGAGGACCAGCGAGACACTCATCACGCCACGCTCGGACTACGTTATCACCGATGTTTTGGCAACGCCAGCGAGCGACATCCAGGGCGAACAAGTTGGCATGAAAAAGGCAGGGCATTGACCTTCTGGTCATGCCCTGCCTTTTGAATGACAAATTGTCGCCCTGGGTGGCGCGCAGCGTCGAGCATTGCGCGGTTTGGTAAAACCGCGCAAAAATAGCGCGCTCGATGGATTCGGATGCCCGACAGAGGCTCCTTATGGCTGCTTCCTTCCGGACCTGACCAGATTCGGAACATGTCGTCATCCGAACCCATCGAACGCGCTAGGCGCTCGGTATATCTTACCTGCTCCCGCCCGCCACGGCAAGTGGGGCGAACCCATCGGATGGATTCGCCCCACTCGTCCATATCGCTAGCGACGCCTGCGGTACAGGACCGCGCCGCCCGCGACGGCCAGCGCGCCGATGCCGGCCATGGCCGCGAGCGCCGCCGCCGGCAGGCTGCGGTCGCCGGTGTCGGGCATGCCGCCCTTGGAGCCGCTATCGGAGCCGCTATCGGAACCGCCGCCCGAACCGCCGCCCGGCGTGCCGGGGTTCTCGGGGGTGCCGGGGGTCCTGGGCTCCTCGACGTAGCTGTTGGTGAAGACCGGCGGCACGTTGGCGTCACCCTCGTAGGAGACCTTCGCCGACAGGTAGCCCGTCTTGGTGCCGTCTGCTGCCTCGTCGCTCACCGTGACGACGATCTTGTGCACGGCCCTGTCGTAGGTCACGTGCGCCTGGCCGTCGTCGACCTCGCTCACCGTGAAGGTGTAGGTGCCGGCCTGCTTGAAGGTCAGCGCGTCGAACGTGACGCTGCCGTCGGCGGCGTTCCTGGCGGTCGACATGACCTTGCCGGCCCGGCTCTTGAGCTCGAAGCTGAACTGGCCCGCCTTGAGCTCGGCGCCCTTGAGCACCTTGGCGGCGCCCAGCCTGAGGGTGACGGGTGCGGCCTCGTAGCCGTTGGTAAAGGTCACCGAGCCATCGCCCGTGGGATTGCCCTCGGCGTCCGCGAGCTCGTGCTTGACGGCGAGCGTGCCGTTGCCGGCATCGGTGACCGTCGTGCGCACGCGGTACGTCGCCCTGTCGTACGTCACGCCGCCCGCCGTGCCGGTGACCTCGCGCAGCTCGTAGCTGTGCGAGCCGGGCGCGGTGTAGGTGACCGGGTCGAGCGCGACCGTTCCGTCGGCGGCGTTCCTGCCCGTCACCGCGACGCTCTCGCTGCCGGCGGCGTTGATCTCGACCAGCTGGAACTCGAACTCGCCCTCGGCCAGGTCGCGGCCCTCGAGCCTCTTGTTCACCTTGATCTGGTCGGTGACGGAGCTCGGGGTGGGGCCGACGCCGTAGGTGTTGGTGAACTCGAATGCGCCCTTGCCCTCGGGCGTGCCCTCGGCGGGCAGGACCTCCGCGGCGAGCGTGCCGGCGCGGGTGTCCTCGACGACCTTGACGGTAAAGGTCCTGGTCGCCGTCGCGTCGTTGACCACGCCGTCGACCGAGCCGGACTCGCTCACCCGGTAGGCGAACGTCTTGGTGCGCAGGCCGTCGCCATCAATCGCGGCATCATCGAGGTCGCTCGGCTGCTTGAACGTGACGTGGCCCAGCACGACATTGCCGGCGGCGTCGTTGGTCGCCTCGGTCACCGTCTTGCCGGAGGCGTCGACCGGTGCGGGCGCGCCGTCCAGCGGCTCAATCTTGAAGGTGAACTTGCCCGCGATGTCGGCCTGCGTCAGGCCGAGCCCGGCCTGGCTGAGCGCCAGCGTCTTGGTGCCCGCGAGGTCGACCGTCGCCTCGTTGGTGCCGTAGCCGTTCACGAACGACAGTGTGCCGTCGCAGCCCTCGGGATAGGCCACGGCCACATCCAGCCCGCCCTTGCCGTTATCGGTCACCTTGACGGTGATGTCGAAGCTCGAGGCCATCGCCGTCACGCCCGCGGGCAGCGCCGCCGTGTCCTCGGACACGGTATAGGGGATGGTCCAGGAGCCGTCGGCCGCCCTGGTGGCGGTGCCGTCCGCTGCCATCTGCTCGAGCGAGCCGGTGGTATAGGCGATGGGCGAGAACGCAAGTCCCGCTGCCTCGCCGTCACCGGAGGCCCGGTTGGACGCGGTCGCGACCACGTTGCCGTGGGCATCGCGGACGGAGAACGAGAACTCGCCCGCCGCCGCGGCGCGGCCCGTCAGCGTCTTGGTGGCGCTGATGGCCACATCGCCCTCGCCGCCGAGCGTACCGCTGGCCTCGTAGGAGTTCTGGAACGCGACCGTCACGGGCGCGGGCAGCGCCGTAGCGTCATCGTCCGTCGAGACCTCGCTGCGGGCGATCTCGACGCCGTCCTTGGCGACCGTGGTCGTGACCGTGAGCTTGCCCGTCGCGGCATCGTAGCTGGGCGCGATGGTCACCGTGCGCGGCGCGGTGTCGTTGGCATAGCCGTCGCCGCCGAGCTTGGTCTCGGTGACGGTGAAGCTGTAGGTCTTGCCCGCGTCGACGTCGGTGAACGTCACGTCGCCCTTCGCGGCGCCGCCGATGAGGTCGATGAAGTCGGCCGCGCCGTCATCGGCCGCGGCAACGGCGTAAGTGTCCTCGCCGGTCTTGAGGCCGAGCTTGGCGGCCGTCTCGGCGTCGGCGGCCACGGTGAAGGCGAACTGCCCCGCCTCCATCGCGCGGCCGGTGAGCGTCTTGGACAGGCGCACGCCCGCGCGGGCCGAGTAGTCGAGCCCGGTCGTGTAGGTGTTGACGAAGTCGCCGCCACTCGCCTGCGCGATCGCGGGCGTCGTGGCCGTGAGGTTGCCGGAACCGTCGTCGGTCACGGTCACCGTCATCGTGGCGACGTGGCCGTCGTAGGCAACGCCGGCGATTGCCGTGCCGTCATCGGGCCTGACCTCGCGCACCGTGTAGGTGAAGGTCTTGGCGCGCACGCGCTTGCCGCCGACCTCGGCGAACCCGGCATCCCTGATGTCGTCGAGCGTGTAGCGGATGGGGCCGAAGTCGAAGGCGACCTTATCGCCCGCCTTGGTGCCGGCGGCCGTCACACTGACGGTCTTGGAGCCGTCGGCGGAACCCTCGGGCATGGGAGCGTCGTCATCGCCCGTGAGCGTGAACTGGAAGCTGTCGCCCTCCGCCCAGTCGCGGCCCTCGAGCGTCTTGGTGAAGAGCCCCGCGGTGGAGACGTCCCTGCCCTCGGTGGCCGTACCGTACGTGTTGGTGAACGCCGCGGTCGCGCCGGCCTCGGTCACGGTGCCCTCGGCCCCGTCGACCGCGGTCGTGTAGCCCTCGGCGGCGTCCTCGGTCACGGCGTAGCGCGCGCCCACGGGCAGGCCGGCGATGGCCTTCTCCCCGCCGTCCTTGAGCGTGAAGGTCGCCCTGCCGTCCGTGAACGTCACGGCGCTCTCGCCCTTGCCGAAGGTGCCGGAGACGGGCTCGCCGTCCCCGTCGGTGAGCGCCACCGTGAAGCCGAACTCGCGCTGGCTGTCGCCGCCGACGACCGTCTTCTTGACGGTGAGGCTGCCGGTCTTAGCGGTGTTGGTAAAGACCGCCGCCTCGACCGTGCGTTCAACAGCGCCACCGGCGTCGTCGGTCAGCTGTGCAATCTTGGTCTTGGCAGTCAGCTTGCCGGCGCCCTCGTCGGTCACCGTGACGGTGGCGCGATAGATGGCCTTCGAGAAGGTGAGGGCTGCCTCGTCACCCGCCTGCTCGGCAATCACATAGGTATAGGTTCCGGGCTTGGTGTACTCAATGGTGCCGAAGTTGCCGACCTGAACGTCCTTCTTCAGCGTAATCATCGCTACGCCGTGCTTGGCATTCTTGGGCATGGGCGCCTCGCCCTCGGCGGTCAGCGTCATGGTAAAGGCATCCGACGTCGTCCAGTTGCGTCCGGAGATCTTCTTTTGGACCTTAAAGGCGTTCTCCACCTTCGTGGACTCCACGCTATAGATGTTGGTGAATCCGACCTGCGTCGCCTGTCCGACGGTTCCCTTCTGGGTATTAGCCTTATCGGCAACCGTAAAGCCGTCCTCGCTCGTCATGGGGTTGCCCTTGGAGTCGAGCTCCTGCACCTCGTAGTGCGCGCCCACGGGCACGGTAACCGTCACGGAGCCACCGGCCTTAAGCGCGATGGTGTCACCGCTCTTGATCTGTCCGCTTACATAGGTGCCGTTGGTGCCGCTGGGACGGCCGGCATACGCAAAGCTACCGGTCAGAGGCGTTGCGCCATCGGCCTGGAAGAGCAGCACCTTAAAGGTAAATGCCTTGTTGGGCGCGGTGATGCCTTCGGCAGCCGTGACCGTCTTGCTCAACGTCAAGCGACCGTCAGAGACCTCATCGGTGGTGGTGTTGGTCTTGACGGAAGGGTTGTTGCCGATCTTCACCGACGCCTGGTTGGAAATGTCACCCGATGCGCCGCCGCTCTTAAATGCATCCTCGGTCACGCGGACCTTAAACTGGACCGTGCCCTCCTTGCCGGCGGGAACATCCGTCAACGTCCAGGTGAGGTTGCCGTCGTTGTCCTTGGAGCCGGCATCCTTATGGTCGCCCACGAACTCCATAAACTTGGTTCCCGCGGGAACGACATCGGTAATCGTCACCGTAGCCGGTTTGCTCTCGGTATTCTTGTAGCCGATGGTATAGGTGAGCTCATCGCCCAGCGCCACGCCCGTCCCCGTCGAATCCTGAGCGTCGCTCTCGGACTTCTTGGGCACGTAGTTGGTCGTGGTGCCGGTATAGCTCTTGTTGCCAACCGTAACGGTGGCGGTGTTATTGATAGTACCAACCGCGCCCTTGGCGTCCTTCGCGGCGTCCTCGGTAATCTTGACGCGCACGCGCACCGAACCGTAGCTGCCCGCAGGCTGCTCGCCCAGGGTCCAGGTGAGCGACTGGCCATTCGCGGTGCCCTTGTCGGCATTCTTGCCCTCAAAGGCTTCGAACACAACGCCAACAGGCAGCTCGTCGGTCACGGTCACGTTGGCCGGAACCAGGTTGCCACTGTCATCGGCCTTGGTATTGACCCAGTTGATGGTGTAGACGCAGGAGTCACCCACGGAGAGCAGCTGCCCGTCGATGTCCACATTGGGCTCCGCGACCGTGCCGATCGTCTTGGCCTTGTCACGCGTGTTGTGGAAGACGATCTTGCCGTCCTCGGCACCATTGCGGTAGGTCACCTTGGACGTAAGCGTGCCGTCGTTGTTATCGGTCACCTCGAGCAGCACGCGGCACGTCGCGGACGTATCCACGGGACGAACGCCATCTGGCAGGTTGGTCAAGCGCTCCTTTGCCACCAGGTTAAAGCTGTAGGTAGTGGTGTGGTCGGCATTGTGGCGCTTGGTGGCAATGCCATCGTTGACGGCGCCGTCAAGATCAATTGTCAGCTCATGGGATCCGCCGAAAGTTTGGCCGAGTTTGAAGTGGACCTTACCAAAATCGACCGTTGCGATACCGTTCTCGCTCGCCTGAGTCGTGCCCTCATCCATCTTTTCAAGCGAGCCGTCGGCCTTCTCCGCATACAGATCGAACGTATACTGGTCGGCCTCGATCTTATCGCCGGAGTCCATTACCTTCTTGGCAGTAAGACCCTCAAACGCTCCGGTCGCGACATAGCTGTTGGTGAAGAACACCTGAGCCTCGGTGGCGCCGTTTTCGGAGCTATAGGTCTTTTCATCAGCGGAAAGCTCCACCTTATCAGCGTCATAGTGCTTGACCGTGGTCACGGTATAGAGCGAACCGTTATCGCGGTTCTCAACTGCAATCTCTACCGTCCAATAGGTAGAGTCGTATTTATAGCCGCCCTTGTCGCCCTCATTCTCGACCACCTTGTAGGTGAACGTCTTGCCTGCGTCGCCCGTCGCAAAGGTCAGACCGCCCAAAATATCGGTGTAGGACTTGCCATCGGCCTGCGGCTCATCGTTGGTGACGGTGAGCTTGCCATCTTCCTGGCGCAGCAGCGCCTTAAGCTTTTCGGTCGAGGCGGCGTATTCGGTCGAGTCGGCGTCGGCCGTCACCGTAAAGCCAAACATGCCGGCATGCAAATCCTTGCCCTCAAGCGTCTTGACAATCTCCAGACCGCCCTGCAGCTCGTAGCTCGTCGAGGTACTGTAGCTATTAGTGAAGATGAAGCCTTCCGAGCCGGTCGTGCCGTCGGCGCGGGCCACAAGCTTGCCGCCCTCATCGGTTACGGTGACCGTCACGGTATAGACGTGCTGGTCATACTTCCACTCGCCAAGACCGCTGTTCGCAGCCACCTCGTTAATAGCAAACTTATACGTACCCGGCTTGTTAAAGGTGAGCTTCGAGAAGTCAAGCTGGTAGTGCTCCCCGTTCTTGAGGTCCTCCCCCGTTTGCTTCTGCTCGGTATAGCCGTTGCCCTTGCTCATCGAAGAGCCGGTGATGAGCCCACCGTCGATGGCAGTCTTGGTAGCGTCATCAGCCGCGGTCATGTTAAAGGTAAACTTGCCCTCAGCATCGCGGCCGGCAACCACCTTGGTCACGGACGGGGTGTACGTCGCTGCCTCGGTGACCGTATAGGTGTTCTTGAATTTGACCTTCGCGACACCGGTAGACGTCGCATCCGACGGGTAGATCCACTGGCCCTCGAGCTCGTCCTTGCCATCGTCACCCGGCTTGCTTACGGATGTCGTGACCCTGAGCGTGCCGTCGCCGTTGTCCGCCACGACAGCCTTAACCGTATGGACCGTCTTGTCGTACGTATAGCCCGTCGCCTTGTCGTCAATCTCGGCCACGGTATAGGTAAACGTCTTGCCGGCATCATTCTGAGTGAAAGTCAGCCCGCGCTCAGGAACCAAGCTCACGGTCTTGGGGGTATTGGCCTCGACGTTTGCGGTCTCAAAGACCTTGCCGTCCATGGTAATGCCGACCTTCTTGGCAGACGTCTCGTCAGCAGGCTTGACGATATAGCGGAACGTGCTCTTGGGCGAACCGAACACCGTCGCGCCCTTGGGATACGTCAGCGTCTTCTCGATCCATATACCGCCAGAGGCGCCATAGTCGAGGCTTGCCGCATAACGGTTCACAAACGATACGGCAGGCGTTGTGGTACCGGCCTCACTTGCATCGTACTGTTGCACGTAGGTATTCGGTTTTTGCTTGAGCTCGGCAATCTTCTCGTCCGTCAACGCGCTCGCATCGCTGGAATCGCCCAGCAGCTCCGTCACGCCCGCGCCCTTGAGCACGGTCGTCACGGTGTAGAGCTTGGCAGGGTCGTCGCCACGCGCAAGAACCTTAACGAGCACGATGGCATCACCGGTGTAGCCGGTGTCATAGGTGTAGCCAGCGGCGACAGGCTGGTTCTCGTGGATGCGATAGGCAAACGTATGGCCCAGATCCTGCTCGGTGATCGTACGGGCAAAGAGCTTCTCCGTCCCGCTCGTGCCCACCACGGCGCCGGACACGCCAGCCTCCGCCGCCTTATTGGACAGATTGGCCTCGGCGCCATCGACCGACGTCTGAACGCCGTTATACCAAAGACCCGTCACGGCAAAGGTAAACTGGCCCGCCGTGGATGCACGGCCCTGAAGGGTCTTGCTCACCGTCACGCCGCTAAAGGTGCCCGACGCATGGTATGCGTTGGTAAAGGTGGCCTTATCGGTTACGTCCTTGTCCGCACCGGAGGCGCCGGTGTTGGCATAGGTCACGCTCGACACGTGCAGCTCGCCCGTGTGATTGCCCTTCTCGTCCAGATCGGTCACCACGACGGTCGCACGTGCGGTGTGCTTGTCCATGGACATGCCCGCCTGGCCATCCTGCGCAGCTTTCTCGGTGATGTTGAAGCTAAAGGTGCCTGCGCGGTTGAACGTCACGGTCGGGGCGGCTTCGGTGCCAACAAAGGAGAACGAGGCCACGCGCCCCGACGTGGGCGCACTGGCGACAGCTTGGTTGGTGTTAATGACAACGACACCATCCGTTACCGCCTGCTTTGTAGTCTTACCCAGGCTAGTTGCGCCGTCATCGTCCGCAGCGGCGGCAAGGTTAAAGGTATAGCGTTCGCCCTGGTTCCAGTCGCGACCGCTCACAGTCTTTTGGCCCTGCAGGGTCACGCTCGTGGGCTCCACGCTATATATATTGGTAAAGGAAGGTGTGGCATCCTTGTCCAGCTGCTTTACCGAGCCGTCCTCTGCAACCTTGTAGTACTCGATCGAAGTCTGGATGCCGGCGCCCTTCTTGGCGTTACGCACCACGGCGTAGTAGACCGACCCGTCGTAGGTCATGCCCGTAATGCTACCGAGATTCTCAGCGAACTTGTACACGTAGGCGCGTCCCGCATCCGCCTTGGCGGTATAGGAGATCGCCGGCCATGCCACCGTACCGTCAGCGTTGTTGCCCACGGTTACGGTATTGTCCTCGGCACCCTCGGGCATGGGAGCCGTCACGCTCGCATCGACCGTATTGGGACTGAACACAGCGTTGACGTCCGCATAGCCGCCAACGCCCTCGAGCGTAAAGCTAAAGGCGTTCTGGGAAAGCGGGAAACTCCCGGCGTTGTCGGTCAGGATCTTTTGAGCATGGATGGTGATCTTCGCTTCGTGTGTATCGTAGTGGTTGGTGAAGGTTGCAACCTTACCGGCAACATCCGTCTTGGTGTCGGCACCCGCGTCGTCGCACTCCTGCACCACCTTCACGCTCGCAACGGCCAGAGCACCGGCATGGTTATCCTCCACCACGACTGTCGCGGTATAGACGGCAGCAGAATAGCTTATGCCGTCCGCACCGGCATCGGAGCCGGGGATAACCTCCTTGATGGTATAGGTGTACGTGCCTGGCTTGGTATAGGTAATATCGCCAAACGTCGCCGGCTGGTCGTTGGTGAGCTCGACCGTCGCCACCTTGCTCTTGGCACCGCCGGGCATAGGAACGCCGTCGTCGGCTGTAAGCTGCGCGGTAAAGGAATCGCCATCGGCCCAATCGCGACCTTCGAGCACCTTCTTGGCGCTCAGACCGTTTTTGGCCTCAAGTGTTACGCGGTTGGCGCTGTAGTTGTTGGTGAACTCAAGCGTGTTTTCAGCGGGAATCTGTCCGCCCGCAAGCGCGACAATCTTGCCCTCGATGGTGTTGCCAGTTCCCGACTGCTCCTCGCCACCGACCTTACGTTTCACGAGGCTAAAGCCGGCCGGAAGCACCGACTCGTCAGCAGAGCCGGTAACAGTGTTAACGATGCTCGCCAGCACGTCACCGTTGGACGCCTCGCCCTTGGTGGTGAGCTCGCTCACGCTATACTTGTCGCCCTGCTTAAGGTCATATACGCGAATGGTCTCGCCGGCCTTGATGGAGTGGGTGTCACCGTTCATGAGCATGAAGGAGTTGCCCACGGCGTTGCCGTTCGCATCAAATACGTGCGCCTCGTAGCCCTTCTGGGACTCCGGCAGGGTGAACTTAAACGTAAACGTCAGATCCTTGTCGCTCGCATCCTTAGTGGGCGCAGTAAGACCAGTATCCGCCGTCACCGTCTTGGTCACTTGCAGGCGCGCCGCGCGACGGTCGGCATATTGCACGCCCGTTCCCGTGGTAAAGAGATGATTGAGCTGAAGCGTGCCCAGATCGGTGCCATTGGTGGCATCATCGTCTTGATAAAGAGCCATGCGGTTGATGCCCGTATCGGCAAAGATCGTCGCCAGCTTACCGTTGCGCTCGCCACCGTCCTCGACATAGCGCAGGATGGTCTTGGCACCTTGCTTCGTCTTGTCATAGCGCATATGCATCAAGTTGTCCGCAAGAGAAGGCGTCACGCCTTGGGCGGTGCACGTCTGGCCCCATGTCAGGTTTTTGTTGGCATCTGAACCAGTTGCACTCTGCAGCTTGCCCTTAATGTGCGTAAGCGTGTTGTCGATGGAGTCGGGAGAGCCAAACTGCGCCAGGGAAGCAATCAGCGAACCCGGGCCGCTCATGCTGAGCACACCGTCGCCTTCCTCGCCGGCATCCACATACACACCCGAATCGTCCACGATTACCTTGGTGATGGTGTTGTTGATCTCATGGCCATCTGGACTTACAGACTCACGCAGGTAGTACGTACCCTTGATAAGGGGCGCATGATTTGTCGAATCGAGCGGGAAGCATGCAGCACCCTCAATGTCATACGGATAGGTCATGCCGTTTGCCTTCACGGTGTCATACGGCTCGGCACCCGATTTAATGGCATACGTGCTGGGACTGTCGCCGGTAACGTCCTTGGCCTGGTACAGCTCAAACGTTGCACCGTTCACGGGCTTGCCCAGGTCGTCAACCTTCTGCACAAACAAGCGGTTTTGAACGTTGGTGAGGTGGATCACCGTAGAGAACTGCCTGTTTATCGTTTGATATTTGACCATAGAGGTGTTGCCGATGGTTGCCCCCGCCAGAGACGATGCCGTGGTGTGATACACCGCCACGGTATATTCCGCCTCCGACTTATCCGTCATCATGGCGGCGTACTTCTCGATATCTCCGGGCAGCGACCTAACCGTTACCTCGTAGTCGCCCTTGGTGTTGACGCCAAAGACGCTCGTATCTGCCGATTTGGCAGCCTCGACCGCGCCCTCAATGCCGTGTTTGGAGCACAGCTTATAGCCCTCGAGCGGGTTGCCCGTGACCGCCGTCCACGCGTCTTCGCTTGTGTGGTCCTCGCTCGCACCGGTGAGCTTGAGTACGACGGCAAACGTCGTACCCGAGCTAATGGGGTTATTCTTATTGTCTTTTGTTTCTTTATTAAGAGAAATGGTCTCCTTGGCAGCCAGATAGCCACCGTTCAGCCACATGCGGCTGCCCGTCCATTGTTCGTTGTGGGCTGTTGTGACCGTTGTTTGCGGCGCAACCACCACGCCACCCGTGCCACCTGCCGCGGCCTTGTACTGCAGGTGCAGCTCACCTGGCGTTGCAGTGGTCGATGAGGTCAGACTCGAGCGATATCCCGCGGGCAGGCCTGTCTCTTTGAGTACAAAGTAGTTATGTCCATCAGCATGCTGGTTATCAAATGAAAGGACGGAGCCGTCGTCCGACTTCAGAAGCACCAGCCGACCCTTATCGTCCGTCGTACCTTGAGCGATGGGATCGCCCTGCGTCTTCCAGCTGGCATCCGACTGATACAGCGCAAACTTGGCGTCCTGGACTGCCTCACCGTTTTGGTCGACCTTCGCGACCTCGGACGACGGCAGGGTGGTGAGGTTGAACTTAAGCGACATGTTCGATGCACCAGCGCCGCGCTCCAGATAGAAGAAACTCAGCGTATGCTTGGTGCTGTCGCAGAAGGTGTTGTCGCGGAAGTTGGTGGTATCTGCGCCGGCGGCTTTGAACATTGCTTTGATGGTAGTATCCGGAAAATACTTTGGTGAACCATTTGCGCCATCAATATGTCCAACGCGCACCACACCAGTAGCGAAGTTAATATCAAGCGTCGCCTTCTCGTGGATGCCACCCAGATCGCCCACGAGCACGCCGTCGATATAGACCCAGACGTCATCGTCACCCGAGAACTTAAAGACCATGTCATTGTTATCGGTGGTCTTGCCACCCGCAGGCTGGACGAACTCCGTGGTCATGGACATGCCAAAGTGGTGGTTGAGCTTATCGTTCGTTCCGTCCGTTATTCCTATAGGAGAGAGCCGGCCGTTCCTCTCTTCAAAAACCTTGTCAGCCGAGTCAAAGGGGAAGAACTGACCCCGATTCGCATCCGACACGCTGTCCTTATATACGCCCGCCTTATTGTAGACGTCAAAGGAGTTAGTCGTGAAGTTATACACAGCATAGTTGCCGTCAGAGCCGTACGAGTCGTAAACGTAATAGCCATCCTTGAGCTGGAAAAGGCCTTGTACGTTGTTGTAAACGGCCTTGCCGTCCTGCTTGCCATTTGCCTGGCTGTCGTTATTAAAGAGATAATCGAGCGACTCGTCTTTGTACGTACCGTGCGTGTTATACGAGGTGTAGGTGCCAGCATTGATCGACGGATAGCCCTTTACCAGTGTGTTCTTCACAAACGAAAGACGTCCAAAGCCGCCAATAACACTTTTTCCCGTCCATTTATTAATGCCCGATCCGGCGCCGCCATTGAACTTGAGCTGATGGTCTTTATTGATGCCGGTGTTGTCATTCTTGTTGTCGTTGTTTATGTTCTTCGAGCTATCGTTATCGCCATCGACGACCCAGTAGTCGAACAGATTGACCGTAGTGCCGGTGGGATTCACCGTCTGCACGGTGTGGTTGCTAAAGGGAACCGTTTGATCGGCCGACGCGCTCGTCGCACCAAACAAGAGCGCGCACGCCGCCAGCGGGACGGTCAAAACCCTCAGGACACGCTTTGCGGTATTGGTTTTCTTGCCAAAAGGCTTTAGCATTTCTCGAGCTCTCGCACACACGCGATTCATGAAGGCCCTCCCCAATCCATGAGGACGGCAAGAAACAGCTCATTGTATGTGTGTCGTCGTCCCCATCGATGCAAATATACGCCCCCCCCCGCGCAAAAACGCAAGGCAGGACATCGCTATATGCTTAAAAGTGTAGCAATTTAAACGACCCGCCATTCCGCGTCAGGTTGCCACTCGGTCGTCAAATCGAACCATTCGCGCCATCAAAGGGGCTCGGCAGGATAAAACCGTCGGCAATCTTTATCCCCACAGCCCCACAAGGCAGCTAATTTGGGACGGGGCTTTTTTGACTACTTGGGCAATCAGATCGGCATGTAGTCAAAATAGCCGTCCCAAATAGACTGATCTGGTGCTGCGCCACGAAAAGGGCCTATCTACTACGTTTGGACCGCAGGGGTCGACCATAGCCGACTTTTTCGGAAATCGGCAAGCTCTCTACCTGCGGTTTCATTTTTGCAAATTCCGAGATGGTCGAGGTAGCTCGGTTAAACGTAGTAGATGGCCGCATTTCGTGGCAAACGGTCCGACCCAAGGCCCAAGGCGGCCAGCCTCGGATGACCATTCACGAAGTTGCGGTGGAATACGGACTGAATTGGCGCCTTAAAGGCAAAAACACTCCGTATTTCACCGCAACTTATCGAGGGGATGGGTTTTAGAGGCGGGCGAGGTCATAGGCTTGGGCAGCTGCCTCGCCGGCGCAGATGAGGTTGGTTGTGGCCTCTTGCACACCGAGCGCCTGGTCGAGGGGCATGGGCTTGCGGCAGATCGGAAGCACCAAGTCGATGCCCTGCTCGTACACCGCATCCAGGTTGTCGGCACGACCGCCCACGACGGCGACCACCGGCTTGCCATATCGCTTCGCGCGGCGGGCCACGCCCACCGGTGCCTTACCGGCGGCGGACTGCTCATCCATATTGCCCTCGCCCGTTATGACCAGGTCGACATCGCGTACACGCTCGTCAAACCCCACGAGATCGAGCACCGTCTCCACGCCCGAGCGTAGCTCCGCGCCGAGCGCCAGCAACGCCGCGCCCAAGCCACCGGCAGCGCCCGCGCCGGGCACGCCGAGCACCGAGCCAAATGTCCGTGCACCCTCGGGCGTGCACAACAACCCCTGGGCTCGCGCCTCGAAAATTGCCGCATCGAGCAGGCGACCATAGCCAACCATCCAGTTGTCGTACTTGCCCAGCGCCTCGGCATCATCCGTCGGCAGGCCCTTCTGCCCGCCAAACACCGCAAGCGCGCCTCGACGCCCCACGAGCGGATTCTCGACATCGGAAAGCACAACGATACGAGCATCATCCAAAGCCTGCAGAGCTGGCGCCAAATCAACGCTCGCCACCTGCTCAAGGCCGGCAAGACCGGGGGCGACATCGCATCCCTGATCATCGACCACACGCGCGCCCAGCGCCTGCAGCATGCCGGCGCCACCGTCGTTGGTGGCACTGCCGCCCAGACCAATGTAGAGTGTCTTTGCGCCCATGCGAACCGCGCGAAGCATGAGCTCGCCCACGCCATAGGTTGTAGCAGCCAGCGCCGACGACTCCGCGCAAGGCGAGTACCCAATGCCGGCCGCCTCGGCCATCTCGATGACCGCGGACTCGCGCTCGACATCAACCAGCATCCGGGCAGCCACGCGGTCGTCCAAGGGGCCTGCCACCTCGCAGGTCACAATCTCACCGCCGCACGCGGCAACGGCATCGAGCGTCCCCTCACCGCCATCCGCCAGCGGCAACGCGGCCACCTGGGCATCGGACCACACACGGCGAACGCCTTCGGCAACCGCCGCCTCCGCCTGCGCACTCGAAACGCTGCCCTTAAAGGAATCAATCGCCAACAGCACACGGCGGGGCCGGCGGCACGCGGGTCCAAAATCGACCGCCTCAACGGCAGTATCTTCGGCACACGTGAGCGCCTCGGCATGAGCGACATGCGCCTCAAGATCGGCCCCACAACCGCAGCCAGCACCATCGATGCCACGCAGCCCACTAAAATAGCTGCTCAACACCCCACGACACTCATCCGCCAGCACGCCGGCATGTACGTTAAACCGATGGTTCAAGCGCGAATCGGCATTCAGGTCATACAGCGAACCCAGCGCGCCCGCCTTGGCATCAGCCGCGCCATACACGCAGCGTCCCACGCGCGCATTGACCATAAGCCCCGCACACATGCAGCAGGGTTCGAGCGTCACGTAGACCGTACAGTCGGAAAGGCGCCAGCGACCAAGCGCCTGGGCAGCGGAGCACACGGCCGCAAACTCGGCATGAGCCGAAGGATCCTGATCGAGCTCGCGCCGATTGTGCGCCCTCGCGACGATCTCGCCGTCGCGCACCACCACAGCGCCAATGGGCACCTCGCCCACCGCCGCGGCGGCTCGCGCCTCCGCCAACGCCTCGCGCATGAACTTCTCGTCGATTTCGGTGATCGTCATCGTTCGCCTTCCCTGTTGCAAATTCAAAACGATGCTATCATTACGACTCACGGAGAGATGGCAGAGCGGTTGAATGCGGCGGTCTTGAAAACCGTTGAGCGCGAGAGCGTTCCGGGGGTTCGAATCCCCCTCTCTCCGCCACTTCTAGTGATGTACCGGCGTCATGGTCCGCTCAAACAGCGCATCGACCACGTCGGCCATCTCGGGTCGACGCTCAAGATCGTGGCCCGATTCCCACCATATCGTAAAAAGTCGAATAATACCGCCGGCGACAAACTCGGACGTCGTCTCGAGTGACACGGGGGCCAGGGCATCCTCGGCAAGCACGTTCATCACACGCTCGCGGATGGAGCGGGCAATACGGTCGCAAATAACGTTGGTCAACATGCCCGACATGCTGCTTGCCAAAATGTTATCCATGAGTTGCTCGTGCGCCAGAATCAAATCCATGGCATCGTCCAAAATCGCGTGCCGAAGCGCGCGCACGTCCTCGGCAGACACTGCGCCGGCCTCATCGGGCTGTTTTTGCGGCAAGCTCGACATGAGCTCATCGATATAAAAGGCAAAGTAATCGTTCTTGTCGCGAAAGTGCTTGTAGAACGTCGTGCGGCGAATCATGGCGCGGTCGCACAGCATGGCAACCGTCAGGTCCTCAAAACGATGCTCCTCGAGAAGCTCGGTAAAGGCATCAAACAGGGCGCGGTAGGTTTTCTTGATGCGAAGGTCCACTGGTATCGCCATCCTCAGGGCAAAGACAACACTCGTCAATCTGTCGCATATCTTACACCTGTACCTCGCGCGCTTTGCCCCGGTGCCAACCCCACCGAAAACATAACGCTTACCGGAAAGTTCGGCACGGCAAAACGTTGCGGGTATACTAGTAGCGTTATACCAACGGCAGCTGGCGCATGCCGCCGCGGCCATTCGAAACGGAGACATCATGATTACCGTCATCATCGGCATCGTTGTTGTCATTGTGATTGTCTGCGCCATCGCCGGCATCTACAACAACATGGTCACCAAGCGTAACCGCATCGATAACGCCTGGCAGAACATCGATACGCAGCTGCAGCGTCGCAACGACCTGATCCCCAACCTGGTCGAGACCGTCAAGGGCTACGCCAAGCACGAGCAGGAGACGCTCTCCGCCGTGATCAGCGCGCGTAACACCGCCGTCAAGGCCACCACGCCCGAGGCCAAGATGGAAGCCGACAACGTGCTGACCGGTGCGCTGCGCCAGCTCTTCGCCGTAGCCGAGGCCTACCCCGATCTTAAGGCAAACACCAACTTTACGCAGCTGCAGGCATCGCTCGAGGATACCGAGAACAAGATTAGCTATGCACGCCAGAGCTACAACGATTGCGTGCTCAGCTACAACAACGCCATTCAGACGTTCCCGGCTGTCATCTTTGCCGGCATCTTCCAGTTTAAGGAGCGCCAGGGCTTTGAGGCCGCCGAAGCCGCCCGCCAGGCCCCGACCGTCAAGTTCTAACAATCACGGCCGAGTCTTAATCGGGTATATGCATAAACCGCCCCGTCGAATGCATACTTCGACGGGGCGGTTTCCTTTTTCGCGTAGGTCCCCCTCTAAGCGCCGTGCATTTTTGGGAGTATTCAACATAACCAAGGGCATCGGGCGCCACGACAAAGGCCAAAGACCGCGAATATCCCTGCAAATCACCCGCTGTCAGCCCATAACCCCGCCCATCATTCGTAGAAAACATCGAGAAATCCCGATTTTTTGCCCGAGGTCGGTATACAGGGGCCTTCGATTGCAGAATACTCGCAAAAATCCACGTCGCCATCACCCCCCACATGGCGCGAACCAAAACAAAAGCGCGGCCTAAAAGGCCGCGCGCCATCTTTAATTCAGATCTATATTGCCCGTAACGGC
>ERZ1034669.267-NODE-267-length-21086-cov-9.890400_pt1 | contig 21086 bp, 16 predicted proteins | sample MGYA00520705_ERZ1034669 | MGnify/ENA primary metagenome ERZ1034669 (study PRJEB33766, sample SAMN09781766) | gut metagenome | biome: gut microbiome | host: Homo sapiens | place: Madagascar | study: EMG produced TPA metagenomics assembly of the PRJNA485056 data set... | reverse complement strand
GGCTCGTAACCGGATCCGCAAAGCTTATCAACACTTAACTGGTACTATCCTTTTTTCTTTTGACAAACAGATGAAGGATGAAGAAGAACAATAAGAATAACAGAAGCGTGAAGTAGATAAAGGAAAAACCGATGGAATAGATGTTGTATAAAGGTGACTTTAATACGATATTGCAGTCATTTGGTCCAGAACAGAATTTGAGCTGATTGATCTTCAAAGAGAGGACAACAAAAAGGACGATTTCGAAGAAGAGGCTGATATAGATGAGGATGTTTTCTTTCCTGTTTTTCATGCTTCTATTTTATCATGCTGAAAGTTAGTAAATGCAAATCAATTTATCTTTATCCTTTGACTTGCTTAGAAGGACATATTGTTATATAAAGATGTGCTTCGAATTAAAACTCTTTATATTCAGGAGAAACAACGATGAAGAAATTCAAAAACCTGTTACCTATATTAGTCCTCGCTGTGTTTTCTTTTTTGACTGCGACATCGATGGATAAAATCGAGCTTTCAGATAGAAAATATCTTTTGAATGATGCAAATGAAGAAAAACAATTTTATGGAGATACAAGTGAGATTGTTAACTTATCAAAATATGATCCTCGTGATGAGCTGACACCAGTCCAAGACCAAGGAGATACAAATCTTTGTTGGGCGTATAGCACAATCAATGCTTCTGAAGCATCGATTCTTAAACATAAGATTGGTTCAAAAGATACTTTAAGACTCAATCCAAAAGCATTGGCTTATCGAAAGTATGTCAGAAACGCAGACCCCTTAGGAAACAATGCACAGTATATCGATACAAACCAAGGAAACTGGCTTTATAACTCCGGCGCCATCTCTCAGACACCTTCTCTTTTAAGCATGTGGCAGGGCCCTGTCGATGGTGATAAACCTGCTATAGATGTTTATACAAATTCCCTCTATCGTTTAGAGAGCGCGAATCTGATTTCTTCAAATGCGACAGATGAAGATTGAATTCTTGAAATCAAAAATGCGATTGCAGAATATGGAGCTGTTACTGCTTCTTGCTATTACGATGGTGGAAGCAAACAGTATTATAACGATAAGGCAGTCACTAACGGAATTCCTCATGCTATCACACTTGTCGGATGGGATGATACGCTTGATAAGAGTCTTTTCAAGCCGGGAACAGTGACAAGAAACGGAGGATGGCTTGTCAAAAACAGCTATAATGACAATCCCTATTTCTATCTGACATATGATAGCAAGATTGCAGCGACTACTGCCTGGTCTTTTACCTATCAGAAAAAGGAAGTGTACGATTATAACTATTATTACGATAATTCTGTCGATGATTTCAGTTTAAGAAAAACGAAATCAGCTGCCAATGTCTATCAGGCAAAAAAAGAAACGGAAGATGAGGATGAATATATTGAGGCTGTCAATGTCGGCTTCTTTGGAAATGATGTCGATGTAAAGGTTAAAATTTATACCGACCTTCCTGGCTGGGGACAGACATCTGTCGAAAAAGGAACGCTGAAAGCCAATAAGACAGAACACTTTAAATATGGCGGTTATCAGACCATCAGGCTTGATGAACCTGTCAAAGTATCATTGAACAGTTATTTCTCCGTTATCTGTGAAGTCAGTAATGCAAATAATGATGCTATGCTTTCATTGACACAATCCGATTCCAAAAAGCCATCTTTTGAAAACGGATCTTACGGATATGATTACATCCTAAATGGCGTATATGTGGCAAGAATCAAAGCTTATACGAAATGTAAGAAAAAGGAAGGGACGACTGAACATGTTCACACCTTTGATGATCCTACTTATGTCTTCAGCGAAGATGACAAGAAGGTGACTGCAACAAGAATCTGCAAGACAGATGAATCTCATGTTGAAACAGAGACTGTTTCAACAACATCGACTATCATAAAAGAACCTACCTGTATGGAAAAAGGAATAGAAAGAATCACAAGCGATACTTTTAAAAATCCTGCTTTTACAGTACAGACAAAAGAGGTTGATTTAGGATATGGAGACCATGTCTATGGAGAATGGCTTGATAGAGTAGAACCGACAAGCGAAAAAGAAGGAATGCTTGCTCATAAAGACTGTTTAGTCTGTCATAAGCATTTTGATGCTGACAATCATGAAATAACGGACGTATCGATTTCGATGCTTCCAAAGACTGTAAAAGTCACCATAATCAATGGCACGGCAAGCGAAGAGAATCCGGTGGTCGGAACTTCAATCACAGTAGTTGCAGACAAACCAAAGGATGGGATGAGATTTGTAGGCTGGAGAGATGAAAAGGGAAGTCTTATAAGTATAGAAGAAACTATCACATTCATCGTAACAAAGGATGTGTATTTCGAGGCTGTCTATGAGAAAATCAAAACGGATCCTGTTGAGACAAGTAAACCTAGTGAGACAACAAAACCGACTGAGCCAGTCACACCTGAAAAGCCTGGTGCAGAGGAAAAAGAACCTTTGTCCACAAAACAGATTATTGCCATTTCAATTGCTGGAGCTGTGTCAGGCTGTTCAATCCTCGGCCTTATCTTCTATCTGATTAGGAAGCGAGTACTTTAACTTTTGAATATAGTTGATGTGAAGATGCGATTTTATTTTTAAGCCTTGGTTTATCAGGTCACCTGTGCAAACCAAGGTTTTATATTTTTCTATACAAGTGCACTTTTTTCAAGCTTGTTAGTGCACTTTTTTCAAGCCTGTGAGTGCACTTTTTTCAAGCTTGTTAGTGCGCTTTTTTAAATTATTTTTTGGAAGATGTGATTAATAGATTTTCGAATAATGGAGACTAGCATCAACATACCAATACCATTCTCCATTATTCGAAATATATTTAATGCACTTAATAACTTGAAAGTTTCAGATTTCGATTTCAAACAATACACATACGAAGAGGCTGTAAGTGGTTTGCCAGATGAATGCTTATTTGGTGTTACAAATAGCACTCTTTCGATTTCTTCTTCTAATAATGGTGTTAACGAATTTGTTGTCCAAAGGATTTCTATTTCTTCTTCCAAAAACAAAATAGATGGGAAAGATCCTCTCTATGTCGGCAAATATTGATGATTTCGTTTCTGATATATACCTTTGGCCATTCCAACCGGTTTTAAAAAGGCTTGTGAGTGACACATGGTACATCGACTATTAGTCGAGTATGGAATTTCTACACTAAATCGGCTAAAATAAAAAAGGTTAATTATATCCTTGAAATGTAGTGGTGAGTATTGTTTTACTCATATTTAGGGGAGAAAACAAAGCGTACAATCAATGTTCCATAAGGAAAATCAGAAATATATTTGTACTTGATGTTACTGAATATGTCGTAAAAGTCATTAGAGGGTGTCTTTGATAAAGCTGTTTGAAATCAGTTGATTTTATAAACGTGGCTATCTGCTTCAGTATGATCGATTGCTAATTTCAGACAGGAAATCAGCTTATTGATCTTCTTGTTATTGTCGATTGAATACTTGATGATTTCGTTGTTGGTCCCTTTCAGGTAATCATACATGGAATCACCGCAGACAACGATTTTCTTGTTCTGAAGCTGTTTTGAAATCATTTCTAATTGTACGAAAGAAGAAATGAAATAAGTATTCTCATTGTTCTTTACAATATCATTCTTGAGATTACTGGAATTGAGATCATAAGAGAATAGGATATAGTCATCTATATAATATCTTTCTTTGATATCACTGATATCGGAACTGATTTCAAATATCCAAGGCTCATGAGCATGTGTATCGATACCAATGACAGGTATGATATTGTTGCTGCAGACCGTGATAAAATTCTCTTCTGAAAAATCGATACAGATAATGGCATCGACAAAAGGCACTTCTTTTGAAATGGAACCAGCTAATAAGATGCTATGGTATCCGTTCAATGCTAGCGCTTCTACAATTTCAGAAAAAAAATTGAATTTATCTGTTGTTGCAAGAGGGAAAGAACTGGTTCCGATATAAAAACCTATGCAGTTTGATTTTCCTGTTGCCAAGGCATTTGCAATTGTGTTTTTCTGATATCCAAGAATTGAAGAAACCTGAAGAATCTTTCTTCTCGTTTCTTCATTGATTTTCTGTTTCGGATCATTGTTCAATACATAAGAGACTGTTGCTGTCGAACATCCGACTTCTTTTGCGATATCTGCTAATTTGATTTTTTTTGTTGTCATATTATCATTTTATTTTATTGAAGATGGAAATTCAATAATAGTTAAGAAAATTAAGCAAGATAATTAAGTGAAATTAAGCTAAAAATTTTCATTAAAAAGGATGAAAGCGATTTAGATTCAATTGTAAGCGATAACATTTTTCTGTTGACAACGAAAAAGACAATGATATAATGAAATCAGCTTAAGCGGTTAAGTTGGGAGGAAAACCATGAAAAAGATTCGTAACTTATTCGTCTGTTTAGGTTTGTTAGGCTGCTCCTTGGCAACCGTCGCTTGTTCAAATAATAAGACAAGCGATGTCGAAGTTGAGCCGTATAAGGTCACATTCTACGATGGAGAAACTGTCTTGAAGACTGAAATGGTCAAAGACGGAGAATCTGCCACAAAATGGGAACCGAAAAAAGAAGGCTATACGTTTGTTGACTGGTATGGAACCCCGAATTTCAAATTCAAGTACAATTTTGAGGCAGTCCATAAAGACACTTCTGTTTATGCTTTATTCCAGTCGAATGATTTTGTCGAAGATACACGTCCTTGGGCAATTGTCGGAAACGGAACAGGAAAAGTCCTTTCTTCCTCTAGTTTCGGAAAGAATATTACGGAAGAACACCTTCTTAAAAAATCTAGCAAGAAAGATGTCAACGAATATTCCATCACACTCGATCTTGCTGTCGGCGATGAATTCCAGTTCGCTATCGATACGGATTGGTCCAATCAGAGAGGCGCCGGATATTTATCCAATACTGCACTCGATGGAAAAGAATACTTTGAAGTCAAAGCAAATCATCTCTCTACCAATACAAAAAAGTGCAATATCGGCGTTATCATCTCCGGTAATTACACATTGACTTTGACCACTCATCCTAATAATGATTATTATGATATCCAGGATGCCTATTATACTGAAGCTGAAAAAGAAAGATTCAACTACAGCAATTCCGATACGATCACCTGGGTCAGAAATGGTGACATCACCGAAGTCGATGACACCGTCTATGATATGTATGTCAAGGGCAACCTTATCACAGGCTGGGCACATAAGTTCGAACCTGAATATAAGATGGACTATGATGCAACAACAAGAACGTATACCTATACACATCAGTTCTATGATTATGATGAATTCATTTTCTATTCTGTATCATCCGGCAGCACGAGTCTCGCAGGTGGATTTGGTCCTCTTAACATTAAATATGGTCAGGTCAATGTCGAGAAGTCAACAGATAAGATCTCTGGTGACAAAGCCAAGGATTCCAACTTCTCCACTATGGCAAACGGAACCTATACCTTCACCTATAGTTTAGATACCAGAGAGTGCATCGTCACTTATGATCCGACTTTCACCTTGGAGTACACTCCTAATACCGATTGGTATATCGTCGGTGGCGGATCTTCTGAGCTTCTTTCTATCTCCAACTGGGGAAGAAAAAATCTTGATGATCGCTTTAAACTGAAACCGGTCGAAGGTGAAAATCTCAAATATGCCATCACTTTGGATTTACAGACCAATGATGAATTCCAGATTGTCAAAGATGCTCAGTGGGGTTTGGCACATGCCTTCTCCTTCGTTCAGGATCCTGTTGTCGATGACAAGGTTTACTTCGCCGATTCCGGAAACATCCAGTGCAAGACTGCCGGTAACTACACTCTTACACTCAATGTTTCTGATACCAGCAAACGTTTTGACACCATCACATGGGTGAGAAACGGAGACGTTGTCTCTCAGACCGTCAAGAAGATCGACCTTTACTACAAACTCTCTTCTCATGAGGATTGGGCACCTGTCAGGATCGACACTCTTCTTTCCAATGGTGAAGCCAAAGTCACTTTGGATTTGGTCAAGGATGATAAACTTTGCTTCGTTTATACTGATCACGATCATCCGATTACTGCTGTCTATCCTGGAAACCTTATCCGTTATACTGCTATTGGTGCAGCTTCCGAAGAGAACGCCAATGCCAACTTTTCTACTAATGCTGATTACAATTTCGTTTGCGATGTAGCTGGAAAATACGAATTCACCATCGACTATTCTACTGGTGCTCCTGTTGTCAACACCAAGCTGATTCCTACAGCCAAAGCCTTCCAGGCCATCATCAAAGGTTCAATGACCAAGTGGGAACCTTCCGAAAAGATGTCCTCCGATGGAGATACGCTCTCCTTCAATTACACCTTCGCTGAAAACGATGAATTCGGATTTGCCTGGTATGATGAGACAACCACAACTTCCTATGGAAACTGGATCGGTGCCAAATGCTTAGGAACAACAGGCACAGCAAATTCTTTCTTCGCTGGTGAGAACAACTTCAAGTGCTCAAAGGCAGGAACCTACAACATCAAGATCGTCAAAGACGGTGCAAATAAGGTTACTGTCGACTTCTACAACATCTAATCTAATAATCTAATGTCAAAGAGCCAGTTCCCTGGCTCTTTGACTTCATTTAAGGGAGGAGAACCGAGATGAATCAATTTGCTGTCTTCCATTCTATCGAATCCGCATATTCTTTTGCCTTGACAAAAAATCGTATTGTTTTGCGCATCCGTGTGGATAAGAACGATGATATTTCTCATTGTTATCTGATTTATAACAACAAGCACACTTTCTTTCTAAAAAGAAAAGAAAAAGAACTTACCAGAAAATATGAAGACGATCTTTATGCTTATTATGAAATAGAGCTTTTATTGAAGAATAGCAGTATCGCCTATATCTTCCGCTTCGTATCAGAAGGAAAAGACTATTATTATTCTTCCGATGGGTTGAAAGAAGCTTATCAGATGGCTACCTCTTACTATAACTTCTTCCAAATGGCATTTATCAATGAAACCGATATTCAGAAGGAAGTTTCATGGTCGAAAGAAGCTATTATTTATGAAATATTCGTCGACCGTTTCTATCGCAGCAAAAGTGATGGGAAAGGGGATTATATCAACCTGAGATGGGGAGAGATCCCGAATCCGAAATCCTTTGCCGGCGGAACGCTTAACGGCATTGATGAAAAGCTTCGCTATCTTAAGCAGATGGGCGTCAATACCATTTATCTGACACCGATTTTCAAATCAGATTCCAATCATAAGTACGATACAAAAGACTACTATCAGGTGGATGAACAGTTCGGTTCCCTTGTCGCTTTTGAAAAATTGGTCAATGATATTCACAAGCTGAATATGAGAATCATTCTTGATGGTGTGTTCAATCACATCTCTTCAGAAAGCGATATCTTCCAGGATGTTCTGAAAAACGGAAAGAAATCAAAATATTATGATTGGTTCATCATCTATGATGAGGACTTAAGCAAAGAAAATTATGAAAAGTTTGCTTCCATAAGTTATATGCCCCGTCTGAATTCTTCCAACAAAGAGGTTCAGGATTACATCTGCGGCATCGGTAAATACTATGTTGAAAAGTATCATATCGATGGTTGGAGATTAGACGTCTCTGATGAAGTGAGCCACCAATTATGGAAACGTTTCAGAAGAGAAATAAAAGCGATTAATGACGATGTACTACTCATCGGTGAAAATTGGCAAGATGCCTCTCCCTATTTAGAAGGCGATGAATTCGATGGCATTATGAACTATTCGTTCACACGATATGTCAACGATTTCCTCGCCTTTGACAAATATGATGCTAAACAGCTTGCATTCAACTTGGAAAAGCTGAGAATGAGATACAAGCGTCAGGTTGTGAATATGAACTGGAACCTTCTGGATTCTCATGATACTTATCGACTTTTCACTCAGGTGGATAAGAACAAAGACAGAGCAATCATCGGCTGTGCCATTCAGATGTTCTATCAAGGAATTCCCTGTCTCTATTACGGAGATGAACTTCCGCTGGAAGGCGGATATGATCCTGATTGCAGAAGATGTATGGACTTCTCGCTGGCGACAAAGAAAAACTGGTTTTATTCTCTCTATGTAGAATTGGTTAGACTGAGAAACTCCGAGAAAGCGATGAAATATGGTGAACTCACCATTCGTGTTGAAGATGGAATGTTGGTTATGCTTCGAACTTATCGAAAGAAAACTATCAGACTGACAATCAACATGACCGGTGAAAAGAAGACTGTCAATCCAATTAACCTTCTTTGTTATAATGAATACGATGATCATACGCTTTATGATGAAGGATTCGTTGTCGATTACTATTGCGAGAATAGGAGATAAACATTATGAAAAAATGGATGACGATTTTATCGCTCTCTATCTTTCTTCCTGTCTGCTCCTGTGGGGGCAACTCACAAAAGGCTAGTGATAACACTGTCTTTTCCTGTTTTAATGGAAAGCTTGAAAACGGTGCAGTTTTACGAATCTTGGAAAACGATACCGCAGTCAAGCAAGGCTACTTGAAAGAACTGATTGATGGTTTCAATGAAAAGTACAAAGAGTACAATATCACAGCTGTCGATGCCAATATGGATGAATACTCCGACTTGGAAAATGATGGCCCTTATGGATATGGACCGGATGTCTTATATCAGGCAAATGATTCCTTGATGAAGTACGTTTACGGAAAACACATCAAACCTCTTCCTGTCGATCGTTTGGAATGCTATTCCAAAGTCGATTCCAATGCCTGGGCAGCTTATAAGACTGCAATCGGCGACAACGAATATACCTTTGGCGTTCCAATCAACATCCAGACATCATTGATGTATTACCGCGAAGATCTTCTTCCTGAGAATGCTGACAAGAACAATGACGGAACTCCCGATATGCTTGAAAACTGGAGCAGCCTTTATCAGTATTCCAAAGAAATCCACGAAAAGGACAATACTCATTACGGATATATGAAATCCCTTGATGATTTCTATTTTGCATCTGGTTATCTTTTCTCCTATGGTGGGTATATCTTCGGAAACAATGGAAAAGATGCGAAAGATATCGGACTCAATAAAGAAGAAGCCTATAAAGGTGTCAAAGTCTTACGCCAGTTGGCTTCGATCATGAATGAATCCTGCATCGATAACTCTATCACCTTGAATCAGTATTCCAAGCTAGCAAAAGGAGAGTACTTTACAACCATGACTACTCCCGATGTCAAATCCCTGTTCTTGGATGAGATGTCTATCGAATATCAGAAGACAGGGCTCACAAAAGAAGAGGCTGATAAAAAGGCTCTTCAGAATCTGAAGCAGACTTCTGTTCCGAAGCTTCCGAAAAGTGGCGATCTGAACGACACCACAGGCGAGATGAGTGACATGAAAACGATGGGCGGAATCAACGGATATGCCATGTCCTCTTATACTAAGTATCCGAATGCTGCTTTAGCCTTTATTGATTATGCCTCCTCTTATGAAATGGTAAAGAGAAGACATGAGATATTAAGCGTTGCAACATGCCGTGAAGATTTAGCCAATGAAGGAGATTCTTTGTCGCAGAACTTATTTATGCAGCTGAAAGAAGGAAAAATCGAAATCATGCCTTCTATCCGTGAGACTTCACAGATCTGGACTCCGACCGGCACTTTGTGCAAAGATGTCGCCAATGATCCTTATCGCGCTGAAACAGAACAGAAATATACAACTGATGATGCAATCAAGTCGAAATTAGATGAGGTTTGCAAACAGATTTATGAAGCTATACACGCTCTTCAGTAAGATTCAAGGTGCGTTTTATCGCCAAATTGAAAAAATCGACGGTGCCTTTCTGAACTTCAGACTTTGCTTCTCCTCCTATTCGAAAAAGACGAAAGCCTCTTTCCTTCTCATGGGATTAGGCCAGATACTGTACAAGCAGTACATCAAGGGCATTCTCTATATGTTGTCTGAGATTGCCTTCATCCTCTTCTTTGCTTTAAAAGGCGGAAAGATGATTGCTGGATTCATCACTTTAGGAACACAGGAAGCGGATCCGTGGCTCGGTGTTCAGGGTGATAACTCTGTCATTATGATGATTCTTGGAATATTCAGTTTTGTCATTCTCTTTTTCTGGATATTCCTTTATGTTTCCAACATCAAAGACTGCATTCATATCAATCAGCAAGTTGATGAAAACAAAGAACTGCCGACATTCATTCAGGCAACAAAAGAGTTCTGTGATAAGAAATTCTATAAGATTATTCTCTTCCTTCCTATCATGTTCGTTCTTGTCTTCAACGTCATTCCGATTGTCTTTATGATCTGTATCGCCTTTACCAACTATGGCGGAGAAATCATCCCGCCGAAATTGGTTGATTGGACTGGCTTTGCATCCTTTGGAAAAGTCTTTGCTTTGAACGGCATCCTTCCTACTTTAGGAAAGATTCTGTCCTGGAATATCCTTTGGGCATTCTCTTCGACATTTTTGAACTATTTTCTCGGCTTAGGTCTAGCGCTTCTTCTCAACAAGAAGGTTGTCAAAGGAAAAGCGATTTGGAGAGCCTTCCCGATATTGGCCTATGCTGTTCCTGGCTTCATCACCTTATGCGGTTTTAAGTTCATGTTCTCTAACGGCGGTCCAATCAACCAGCTCATCACCAGCCATGGTGGCACCGTCATTCAGTTCTTAGGTCTTGACTCCAAATGGTTGGCAAGACTGATTGGCCTTTTGGTCAATGCATGGCTCTCTATTCCGACAACGATGCTACTAGCAACAGGCATTCTTTCCAATATGAATACATCTTGCTATGAAGCTGCAAGAATCGATGGTGCAAGCCCTGCAAAACAGTTTAGAGATCTGACGCTTCCCTTTGTCATCTTTGCTACAACACCGACTCTGATTTCTCAGTTTGTTTCGAACTTCAATAACTTCGGTGTCTTCTACTTCCTAAGAGGCGGTTTGTATATGGAAGGATATTTCAATGCTTCTGATACAGATCTTCTCATTAACTGGTTATACAACTTATCCATCGCCAATAACTACTATTCAATCGGTGCTGCAATCTCTCTTATTATCTTTATCATCACAGGAGCAATCTCTCTTTTGGTCTATGTGAGAAGCAACGCATATAAAAAGGAGGACATCTATCGATGAAAAGACATGCGAAAAAAGTCAGAAAGATAACGGATGTCGTCATCACTTATCTGATTCTCTTTGTCGTTTCGTTTGTCTTCCTCTTTCCATGCCTTTGGCTGATTCTGGCGTCGTTTTCCAAGAGCGGCTCCATTTATTCCTTCAATGGTTTCTTCCCTAGCGAGTTCTCGTTGGATACATTCAAAAAGCTGTTTACTGACACTACGATGTATGACTTCCCGAAGTGGTTTGTCAACTCTCTTATTGTCGGTCTCTTCTCTTCTTTGTTTGGAACAATCTTAGTCATTCTGACAGCCTATGTCATTTCCTTCTTCCAGTTCAAAGCTAGAAAGCCATTGATGAAGATCACATTGGTGTTAGGAATGTTCCCTTCATTCATGGGTATGGCTGCTGTTTACATCCTTATGACACAATTCAAGATGGTAAACTCTCTCTGGGGCTTGATCTTGATTTATTCCGCCGGTGCCCCTATGGGATATCTTGTTCAGAAGGGATTCTTCGATACTGTTCCTCAGTCAATCTATGAAGCGGCGAGAATCGATGGTGCAACTAATGCCCGCATCTTCAGAACACTGATTCTTCCTATTTCCAAGCCGATCATTGTCTATACGGCATTGACCTCCTTCACTTGGCCTTGGAGTGACTTCATTCTTCCTAAATTGTTGTTGAAAGAGAAAACAAATTATACTGTCGCTGTCGGTCTGATGTCGTTGGGTGAGACGGAATTTGCAAGATTTGCTGCTGGTTCTGTCTTTATTGCTGTTCCGATTGTCATCTTCTACTTCTTATTGCAGAAGAATCTAGTCTCCGGTTTGACAAGCGGTGCTTCGAAAGAGTAGGTGAACATTATGGCAAGTGTAAAATTAGAAAATGTATATAAGATCTATCCAAATGGCGCAAAAGCAGTAAAGGACTTCTCTTTGAACATTCAGAATGAGGAGTTCGTTGTTTTTGTCGGTCCTTCCGGATGTGGTAAATCTACCACATTAAGAATGATTGCCGGACTTGAGGAAATCACTTCAGGAAAAATCTACATCGATGATGTTTTGGTCAATGATCTGGAACCGAAGGACCGCGATATCTCGATGGTCTTCCAAAACTATGCTCTTTATCCGAACATGAGTGTCTTTGACAATATGGCATATGGGTTGCGCTGTCATCATGTGAAGGAAGATGAAATCAAAGAAAAAATCAATTCCGCAGCTGAAATATTGGGCATCACCGATTATCTTAGCAGAAAGCCGAAAGAACTTTCCGGAGGACAGAGACAGCGTGTTGCATTAGGACGTGCGATTGTCAGAAATCCGAAGGTCTTTTTGCTTGATGAGCCACTCAGTAACTTGGATGCAAAGCTCCGCGTTCAGATGAGAAGTGAAATCACAAAGCTTCATGAAAAGCTGAAAACGACATTCATATATGTTACGCACGATCAGACAGAAGCTATGACGATGGGAAGCAAAATCGTCGTTATGAAAGATGGTGTCATTCAGCAGGTTGATACTCCTTTGAACCTATACAATCATCCTGTCAACACTTTTGTTGCAACATTCCTCGGTTCTCCGCAGATGAACCTGTTGAAAGGAAAACTTCTCAAAGAAGAAAGCAACTATTATTTTGTAAGCAAAGAGCTGAAAATCCTAATCCCTGACTCTATGTTATTGCAGATGAGTGAATATCATGATGATATGGATGTCTATCTCGGTGTCAGACCTTCTGAAATCTCACTTTCTGAAAATGGATTCAGAACAAAAGTTGAACTGATTGAACAGCTTGGAAACGAAACAATCATCTATGTCAGATTGCCTGGAAAAGATGAACTTTCCATAGTCTCCAGCAACGAAAAAGATCTCCGTATTGCTAACGGTGATGAAATTTCATTAAGCTTTGATAATAACCATATTCATCTATTTGATAAAAAGAGCGGATTATCATTGGTTCAGGCTGATGTCATAAATCAGATTGACGGAAATCTCCATCAGGAAGAGGATGGTCTCTATCTGAACAATCTTGTTCTCAGTGAAGAGCGAAAGCAGCATTTTTCAAAAAATAATCTGGCATCTTTGACAATCAAAATTTCATCCAATGATATTTCCTTAGATGAAAAGGAAGATTGCTTCAAAGAGGAAATCAAGATCAATAAGATTGTTAAATACATGACATATGATGTTGTCTTTGCTTTGATGAAGGATGGTAAATCTCTCATCATCAAAACAACGAGAACGGATTTGAAGGAAGGAGAAAATGTAATCGCATATATTCCTTTCGATAAAGCAGACTTCTTTGAAAACGGCAAAAAGGTCTATTCAAGACTGGTGAAGAAGGATACTGAATGCATTCAGGTGAAGTTTAAAAAGACTCGTTCTTCTTCTATCCTTTTCTTGCCGAAGGGACTCAAACTAAAAGAAAAGCAATTCATGATTGAGAAATTAGAAGAATTCAATGATGAAATGATTCTTAAGTTGGTCGGAAACAAAACAAAAGAAGAAATATTTGTACGTTTAGAAAAAGCTGACCTCTTTGTAGGGCAATTCGTGTTTGTCAAATAAAAGATTTGAGAACATTCTGAATAACTATCTATAAGGTGTCGCATATTTAATAAGCAGAAAAAGGTCTTGTCTTGAAATATAAGGACAAGACTTTTTTCTTTTCACGAAAGACTGCACGTGCTTTTCAAACGAAATATCTGCGTATGATGACTTGCCAAAAGTAAGATGAAAGTGGCATCTGGCTTGAAATATCGGTACTTTTTGCATTTGAGTAGCTTGAAATATCGGTACTTTTTGTATATATTTAGGTTGAAATATCGGTACATTGAGATGGAGGAAGACTATGATATTCAAAAGAAAAGCATATGAGGAACTGAAGAAGTGGAAGCAAAAGTACGGAAAAAACTATGTAGCTTTTCTAGAAGGGCCTAGACGTGTCGGCAAATCAACAATTGCAGAAGAATTTGCGAAGAATGAATTCAAGTCTTATATCAAAATTGATTTTGCAAACGTTAAGCAATCCACACTAGATATCTTTAATGATATTGCAGATCTGAATCGTTTCTTTTTAAGACTTCAATTGGAAACCGGTGTCACATTATATGAAGGTGAATCCGTCATCGTCTTCGATGAGATTCAAAAAGCCCCTCTTGTTCGTCAGGCGATTAAATACTTGGTTCTCGATGGAAGATATTATTTTATTGAAACAGGCTCTTTGATCAGTATCAGACAGAATGTCAAAGACATTGTCATTCCCTCAGAAGAATATAAAATTCCGGTTTATCCGATGGATTATGAAGAGTTTTTGTCGGCTACTGGCAACACCTCTTATTCTGTTTTGCGGAAGCTGTATTCTCAGAATGCACCGATTGGAGAAAGCACACATCGAAAACTGATGAGAGACTTCAGACTGTATATGGCTGTCGGTGGTATGCCACAGGCAGTTGATTGCTATGTTCAGAATAAGAACTTTGAAGAAATCGACATGGTCAAACGAAGAATCATTGATTTATATGAAGAAGACTTCAAAAAGATTGATTCCACTGGAAGAATATCCAGATTGTTTCATAGCATCCCTTCACAGCTGATGACAGGGAAAAAGAGATTTGTCATTTCAAATACATTGAAGAAGAAAACGACTTCAAAAGATGAAGAACTGCTTTCGGATATGCTTGATTCCAAGACTGTCATCATTTCCTATAATATGACAGAAGTGAATCTGTCCTTGAATTTGAATAGAACACTTGACTCTTATAAGCTCTATTTTGCTGATACAGGCCTTTTTGTAACGATGTTATTCAAAGATGAAGGCGGTGTATATAAAGACATTTATAGCAAGCTCCTTTCAGATAAGCTTGATATCAATCTAGGTTATCTATTTGAAAACATGGTTGCACAGATGATTGCTTCTTCAGGAAGAAATCTTTTCTATCACACATGGAGAAAAGAAAACAGCACGCATCAATATAAAGTCGATTTTCTCATCATCAAGAATGGAAAGATATCACCTATTGAGGTGAAATCTTCCAGTGTCAGATATCATTCGTCTATCACTGAGTTTGCAAAGAAATATTCATCACAGGTAAATGAACAATACCTGATATCTCAGAAGGATGTCGGAAAAGAAGGAATGCTGAAACTCAAACCGATTTACTTGCTTCCTTTTATCTTGGAAACAGATTGATTTTATTAAGAAGAATCTGTATCATATCACCAATAGTTCCCACAAGATTCTATATGCGTCTCATGGTGGGACTTTTGTTTTAGAAAAAAATAATAGAACCGCTAAAAAGGTAGAAGTCTACCAAATTTGCAGTTCTAGTTATGGGTAAATAATATTTCAAAAGCGAAAATAATCTTCCGAAAGATTGAATAATCTAACGGAAGATTATGAAAGAATAATTGAATAATTGGTAATGCTGAATATCAAAGGATTCAATAACGAAGAAAAAATACGAAGCGCCTACTCCTTTGTAGACATATTTGAGATTACCTTAGAAACAATATGGGCCAAAAAGAAGGAAAAGAAAACACAAAAGAAGATTATTTGAGATTCATGCAGCGATGACTGTTGTATACTACTCATATGAAGGAGTATGTTTTATGAAACAAATATTTAAAAGATCATTGCTGTTGACTTTATCTTTATTCGGTATTGCATCTTGTTCTAAAAAACCTGTGTCACTTGACAATGTCAAGGTGCAGAAGTTTGATTCTTATACTTCTCTTGGCTATGGGAGCCAGAAAGCAGAAGAAAAGTCGGAAGAAAAAACTTCACATAAGTTTTCTAAAATAAAGAAACGATATAATTTCAGAGGTAAACCGTATCTTGTTTTATCTTCTGATCAGCCTTTTACTTTGATTGGAAGCACAGATGGTAAAATCGAAAACCTCCAGGTCTCTCTTGGAGATCAGATGCAAGGGATCAATATTGACAGTTATTGTGATTTGCCTGGATTTATTGGATTCTCCTATGGAGACAATCATGAGGGGAATAAGTATTCTCTGCAAACCTATTTGCGAAATGATGAATCAGAGCTTTATCCGTGCTGGGCGTGCTGGAATTGGTATGGTGATACAAATCCTCAATATCTGCTTTCTAAGAAAACAGGCAAAATTTATGACTTTGCAAAAGCCTCATCGGATTTAGGCCTTGCTCCCGTCTTTTTAGGAGGAAGCAGTGCCTTGTATGTGAAACCTGATTTAAATCGCACTCCTACTCAGGAAGGAAAAGAATCAGTAGCCGTAGACAATGCTAAAGAATCAGTAGCCGTAGACAATACTAATGTTGACTGGTCTTATTATCGTTTGGTAGAAGCGGATAATGAACTTTTTTTCAATCGTGCTTTTTCTTATAACGCTTTTTTATCTTTGGGGAGAATGAAGGGTGATAAGTACGGAAACTTCTTGACTGAAAAGAGTGAGGTCATTACAACAGAAGGACAAATAAAGAGAGCCGAGGAATTTTCTTTAGATCCTGTCGCATTTCAGTATGATTGGTATTTTGACTTGATTTATACACAGATTAAAGGAAAGTTCTATTATCTTAATGAAAAATCAGAACTCGTAAAAGCAGATGGCCAGATCGGCTGTGTGACAAAAGGCGAAGCAGGGCTTGATGAATCTATGCTTCATAAATTGGCCGATGAAAGCTATGACAACAATCTGATTGTTGAAGATTCCAATGTGAAGTATTATTACAATTATCCCATGGAATCGGTTGTCAAAATTAAGATTCTTTCCGATTTTTCTTACTCTGTCAGTTTTATTCACCAAATTTCCAAAGAAGACTCTTTGGCTGCCAATGGTATGATGTATTTTCTTCGCAATAGCAAAATTTATCAATATAATCCAATCACTGACAGTGAAAAAGAATTGCAGGTTGATGGATATTATCTTAACGATTTAAGCCTTGATGACTACGGCAATGTAAAGGTGACCGGATACGACTCCTCTCTTTCTTCCTTTACTGGATATTTGATGAAAGATGGAACGATCTCAATGAAACCTGTCATTACTGATGGGTACATGACGTATTCTCTGACTCCAATCAATAAGTGATTGTATAAGCATCTAAAAAGAACATGGCTCGTATGAGCTGTGTTCTTTTTAGATGTAATGATGTGTACCCGATTACTTGGACCAACTTTATCTATATCCTATTAAAGAGTATCTACAATTGAAATCACCCATTCAGGCGCTTCTCACTTCCGCTACTCTTCGATATCATGTTGTTACAGCAGGTCCAATATTAGGGGCACGGAACAAAAATCTTCGAACCCCTTCTGGAATCCGAAGACTCTTTTTGCTGTGTGGTGCGGACGACAGGAACTGAACCTGCATGGGGTTCTCCAATGGATTCTAAAGCTTTTACTATCAAAGCGTTAGAAAAAACAAAGAATTTTCTTAGTGACAGTGAGAACAATACCTTGGAAGCGGCCGTCATTGTTAAGAATGTTCCTCTTTCCATCCTTGGAAAAGGATATCTCTATGTGTCTGAAAAAGGAAAGAGCGATGACACCACCGTTTCCGGTGTCGGCATCCAGGCAGCCACATGAATCCAAATTGAAAACACTCATGTGATAGTAAAGGAATCTCTCTCCCATGCAAGGAATGCAAAGGCAGGTCTTACTATCAAGAACGCAAAGCCTTGCTTTTTTCTAGGCATTGAATGAAATAGCAGAAAGAAAGAACGGAAGATATCAAATGATTTTGTTTTGATTGTTTTTTGCAAAATCAATTCAATTTTCCGTTCTTTTACATTGGAAAACATTATAATGGTCCTTGTGAAAATCCTGTTTGATAACGAATTCCGGCAATATGCATCTGAGATTCTCTTCAAAGAAGAGTACAAATCCAGGAAAAAGTATGTTGCTCACGGAAACTACAGCCTATATGACCATTGTTTTCGTGTTGCTCTTCTTAGCTATTCCTATGCAAAAGAAAAGAACAGGAAAGTAAATCGGAAGGCACTGGTCCGAGGCTGCCTTCTCCATGATTACTATCTCTACGACTGGCATCATAAGCACGAAGGTCATCGTCTCCATGGCTTCCGTCATCCTTATTTTTCCCTACGCAATGCAGTGAAAATCTTCTCCTTATCCAAGAAAGAGAAAAATAGGATCCTGTCTCATAGGTTCCCGCTGACTTTCTGGATTTTTCCTAAGAGCAAAGAAGCTCTGCTTCTGAGTCATTTTGACAAAGTCTCGGCATCAAGGGAACACAAGAACTGCAAGAAGAAAAAGCAAAAAAATACAGAAAAGCCAGTTAGGAATATACCGAAAAATCCATTTTCAGAATCAAAAAAGCCTGCGTAGAATAAAAAGCGCAGGCTTTTGCATTTAGAATATCTGATCGACCCATTCCGGATGATCGACAAAGGGGTTCCGGTTTTTCTGCTTAGAGCTTTGAGCAAAGTCGTTGCGATTGATTTCAATCTGACTGACAGGATCAAGCTTGTTCCATTTTTTCAGAGTTGCAACACTATCACAGACATTGGTAAGCGGGGTTCCTCTATTTGCAAAATAGCAGGTCCACCTATAGAAGCAGATTCTAGCGACATCGCCTTTCACGGCATCTACTGGTTCAAAATAGCCATTCTTTTGCGTTCCATACACAGTTCCGTTGTAATTGACTGTGTTTCCGCCTGTACAATCTCCGAATTTATCATTGCTTCTTTTTGAGTTTGTAGAAGGATAGGTCGGACGGATGTGGAGAAGATCTTGTCCGCCGCCAGTGGTTCCATAAAGATTAGCAGATAAGGACTGTGGCCAGACATGTTCCCGGTTCCAAGTCTCGGCTGGATTTTTCTTTACGCTTGCCTGGGTATAGAAATAAATCCTGTTGGAAGGATTGTTTGGGTCTTCGTCTGCACTCTGAAGGACTTCACTGAGTTTGCCGGTTCCCTTTCCGCTATAGGTATAATAGCCCTTTGGTTTAATGAGGCTCGTAAGAGAAGTGCGCAAAGTTCCGTTTGCACCACCGGTAAGATTGGAACCAAGAGAAGAATAATAAGCTTCTGCGCCCGCTGATGGTTGAATGGAAGTACTTGGGTTCTCGCTTGGAGTGCTTGGTTTTTCGCTTGGAGTACTCGGTTCCGTCGGAGTCTCTCCTGGTTGACGATTAACAGAAGAAAGATAGGCTTTGCTTCCGGTTTCAAAAATCCCATTGTACCTTTGAAGTGTTCCATAAACTACGACATCATCACCAAGCTTAATCTGATTCGAAGAAGTGAATTTTGCGTGGTTGAGATAATATCCACGGAATACAACCAAGTCCACATCATCCGAAGAAATCGTGAAGGTCGCATTTCCAAAGCTTGTGCTGACTTCCTTAATATTTGTAATAGAGCCAAAAACATAGTAGGACTCAGCTGTGACTTCTTTGTCTGCTAAGCCGTTTACTTTTTCTTTTGCTTCCTTGCAGGAGTAAGGATGCTGCTTGGAGCCATCATTCTTTACTTTCTCAGAAGCCGGAGCAGAAACGGAAACCGATGTTTTGTCAGAGGAAGGGGATTCGGAAGGCTTTTCGCTAAGACTAGGAGACTCGCTGAAAGAAACAGTAGGCGTGGAAGAAGCAGATTCACTGATTGGATTACTGTCTAAGCTGACAGAAGGAATCTTTTCATCGCAAGCAGCGAGAGAGAAGGACAGAAGAACGGATAAAGGAAGAAGCTTTCTATTTTTCATTATCATTACCTTAACAATAAAAGGATACACCAAATTCATCTGATTTCAGAGCAGAACAAAGAAAAAGTGTCGAATATGCTATACTTTAAGACGGTGGAGGTGAACTTCTGTATGAAAAAGCTCTACGATGAGAACCGAAATCTGGTCAATGTATCAAACTCTCTTTTGAGACACTATGGATTAGAAACCTTCCATCCTTCCCTTAAGGAACTGGATGCTATCTTAGATGAATCGAAAAATAAGAAAATCTGTCTGATTCTGCTGGATGGTTTCGGAAAGCACATTCAAGAACTTCACTCCTCCTCTTGCCGTTATATCCTTTCTCATAATAAAAGGACGATTACCTCGGTGTTTCCACCGACTACAACGAGTGCAACCACTAGCCTGCTAACCGGAAAATATCCAATTGAAACGGGTTGGCTTGGATGGACAGAAAAGCTTCCAGAATATGATGTTCCTTGTACAAGGTTTCTCAATACCCTCACGGATGAGAATAAGACCAAGATAAAAACACCAACTCTGGAATTATATCCTTATGTTTCCATCTTTGACCAAAGGAAAGAAAAAGGAATCAAAGGCACCTGTCTGCAGTCCTTCCGTTATCCGAACAGGAATATGGAATCTTTCTTTGCTTTGGCGGATAAAGCTCTAAAGGAATCGGATTTCCTCTATCTTTATCATGTCAATCCTGATGAGCTTCTTCATGAATACGGAACCGAATCCGAAGAAGTAGATTTAGTAATTAAGAAGCTTAACGAGGAAGTCGAAAAACTGACAAAGAACAATCCGGATACTCTTTTCCTTCTTATGGCTGATCATGGTCATAAGAACGGAAAGCACTTCGATATTGAAGAGTATGAGGACTTTTACTCTTTATTGGAAAAGAAATGGTTCTCCATAGAGCCGAGAGCGGCAAGCTTCCTTATCAAAAAAGGAAAAGAGGACGAATTCAGAAAAGTGGCTAGGAAACATTATGGTGAGCACTTCTACATCTATTCGAAAAAAGAAGCCTTAGAAGAGAATATTTTCGGTCTTGGCAAGATGGAAAAACGGATTCCGGAAATCCTAGGAGACTTCATTCTGATTTCCAAGGATGAGTCCGCATTCAAGCTAAGAAAAGATAACGGCCTTGTTTCTCATCATGCTGGCTCAAGCGATGATGAAAAATATATCAATATTTCTGTATACAATAACTAATACAACGAAAAAGTCCTGGACTCTCTTGTACCGAACCCCTAATATTGGACTTTAAGTAGGACTATAGCACAACAAGGGGAC
>ERZ1034669.263-NODE-263-length-21228-cov-12.239409_pt1 | contig 21228 bp, 15 predicted proteins | sample MGYA00520705_ERZ1034669 | MGnify/ENA primary metagenome ERZ1034669 (study PRJEB33766, sample SAMN09781766) | gut metagenome | biome: gut microbiome | host: Homo sapiens | place: Madagascar | study: EMG produced TPA metagenomics assembly of the PRJNA485056 data... | reverse complement strand
AGGGCTCGTAACCGGATCCGGAAAGCCTATCAACACTTAACTGGTACTATCCTTTAAGTTAAATAAAAAAGACTGTCTCCACATGAAGACATCGAAATACAGATTACTCAATCCAGTTTTATTTCTTTAGCATCCGTAACTGCTTGATTTTATCAATCAAAAGAGAAAATAGCACAATCCTAAGAAGAACTAAGGAAATGATCTGGGATGTTGAAAACATCCCGAAGTTTCCCCGGATAGCATCATATCGGTAGAACTCGATAATGAACCGGAAACTACAGTAGCAAAGGAGATACATAATACAAAGAGTACCTTTTCGAATGGATTTTCTAAAGAAAAGAAACAGAAGAAAGAAAAACAAGAGAAGACAGAAAGCAGATTCAAACAATTGAATTGGTAGAAGCTTAACTCCAACCGGTGTATTCCTATCCGCAGGATGGGTATACACAACGCCGATAATAGAATCGGTAGGGCGTCCATAACAGCAGCCAGCAGCAAAACAACCGATTCTGCCAAAACACTGCCCAAGAGGAACCACAACGGCGACAGAGTCCATCCTGGAAATAAAATCGATCTTATAAATCAGGCAATAAACAAGGTAACCGAAAGCGCCTCCAATCAGGCCACCATAAAACACAAACCCAGATCGAAGTAAAACTGTCCACGATATATGGTTTGCTCTAATCACAGGCAAAGCAGTCAAGATAAAAAGAAGCTTAGCCCCAAGAAAAGCACCAATCCTACCAAAACAGCTGGCAAGCCTGATATCCCAGCATCGGTTTTTATTTTTCTTATTCAGAAAGAAAAGAACCAGAGCAGAAACCAGTATTCCCATGAAAAACAGAACCCCGTAAACCGGGATTCTGTTCTCTTTGTCGAAATAAGGAAACAAAATAGCTCCTTCAAATAAGACTAGAAGCTAGCAGAGACACCGCCAGCAGAACTACCACCATGAACAATGCCAGCAATAAGACCCAAACAGATACCACAGGTGATGCAGACAATGGCAGCAAAGACAGTTGCAATGATAGTAAGAACCAGAGCTGCAATTCCAATTCCATCATGTCCCTTCTTTAATCCGATAACCGATAAGACAAGACCGACAACAGCAATCGGAAGTGCAATAAAGGAAGCTGGGAACCAAGCAAATCCAACAATACCAAAGACAACACCGATAATACCTAAGACTAAACCAGCAATCTTCATTCCACGTCCCTGATTCTGATCGTTTTCCATGGACAATCCCCCTTTTATGATATCCAATGGTTCTAAGTTGAAATCTAAGTTAGCAAATCCAATCCTAGTAATTCTGTTCCGTTATCTTTGTTACTATCTAAAGCAACGCCATACGCTTCTGCATCTAACATGCAGAGAAAGATAAGGTCTACTAAAACGAATCTCCTACGTTCGATTTCTCCTTTGAATCATTAAGATTTTTATACTTGTTAAACAACATGTCAAGAAAAAGTATTGTTGCTTTACATTATTACACTTATTCGTAATATTTATTCCAGCAATGTAAACCTCTTCTGTACTATTTCATAGCACCTAGGTTTAAATATCTTCTTTATAGTCAACATAATACAAACACTGGGCTGATACTATCTCTGACTGTAACTTGTAATCCATTTTCATAAATCATAAGCAGTAAGTGAAATAACGAACCATGAAATCCAAACCCAGCCTATAAGCAACCCAATCAAAGATTCATATTAAGGTCTTTAAATATAGAAAAGGAAGCACTACCAGTATTATTTGTATAGAAATGTGACTTGAGTTAACACATATCCTTAATTAGGAATAACACTTTATTTGACTTTATTCCAGGAAAGTTGCTCCACCACGGATCAAAATATTGCTCTACGATAGAGCAGAATTTTGCTCAATCATAGAGCAGTTTTCTATAGACTCATACATTGGAGCATTAATAAAAAAGTATTTTTTATTAGTCGCTTTCATTGTTGTTTCTCTTTCGGCATTTTCCAAGTCAGATTCTTAGAGAACACTTCATCATAAATCTGCAGGTTATTGATCAAAAAGGTGCCTTTTTAAGCTTATTCTTGGCTATTTTTCCTCTTTCTTTTTTCAACTTAAAATGGCAATCCATGGCATACATTGGTGTCATTTAGTGTAGATTTCCTGAGATTATTCGTGTAGTTTGGTGTGTTTTAAAACCGAGTTTTTACACTAAACTACACGAATAGATCTTATCACTCACTAATTATCTCTATCAAAGCATGTCAAAACAAAATCCATCGAGTAATCAGTCAAACGTATTCGAATATTTATGCTGATTAATATCCGAAAACTCTCCATCCGCTCCAATGCTGTCTAATGGAGTATCCCTGGATGGACTATCTTTTGATGTAATGAGCCAACTAGAAAAGCCGACACCGACTAAAGACAGGGATATTAGTCCTAGAAGATTCGATTCATGAATCAGACAATATTGTTTTATCTACCTAGGCATCTTTAAAATCACCAACGCTCTGCCAATAAGAAGTCCGATAGATACACAATCTTGATTCCATTTATATTTCCGCCAGCAAACCGGTCAAGTGTCACAACATATTTGGGATAGTGATCCTGAATATTCATCAAATTCGAGACCTCTCGATTGGAATTTTCCGGAAGACGGACACAAGCCTGAACATAAATCCGATCATTTCCATGTTCGGCTAGAAAATCAATTTCCTTATCTCCGTCTTTTCCAACATATACGTTATATCCGCGGCGTTTCAGTTCCAGAAAAATAATATTTTCTAAAATACTATCAAGCATCGACGGATTATATCCAAACAAAGCATATTTCAGGGAAATATCCGAAAGATAATATTTTTCTTGTGTCTTTAATATGTTTTTTCCTTTCAAATCATATCTTGGGCAAGGATAAATAATAAAAGCCTGTTCCAGCCACTTCAGGTAATTGTAGATGCTTTCAACAGAAATAGAACGATGCTCGTTTTTCCTAAAAGCAGCAATTGAATTTGCAGAAAACGTTTTTCCAATGTTTTCAATGGTAAATCGGACAACTCTTTCAAACAAATCCTGTCTGTTCCTGCGATGCCGGCTGATAATATCCCGGGAAGCAATCGTATGATAGATTCCATTTGAAATCTGATAAGCAGAATCTGGATTATAATTCCCCAGTGCAATAATCGGAAAACCACCAAAACGGATATACTCTTCCAGCTTTTCATCTGTCGAGAGAGCAGAATTCTTTTTAAATTCCAGAAATTCCCGGAAGGACAAAGTATAGACTGGAATCTGAACATACCGTCCAGTCAAATAAGTCGATATTTCACTAGACCTCAGCTTGGAATTGGAACCTGTAACATAAATATCAGCATTCGAACCTTCTAACAAACTATTAACTGCCTTTTCCCAATTCGGAACTTCCTGTACTTCATCCAGTAAAAGATAGCAATGTTTTCTTCCATTCCTTCTTTCTAAAAGGTCATCATACCTTTGCTTAGCCGTAATATCAGAAGGAATATCCATCTCTGTATATCTCTTCCTGATAATATCTTCCTCTTTAACGCCCTCTTTCAATAGTTCATCATGAATCCTACCAAAGATAGTCGATTTACCACATCGACGGACTCCAGAAAGAATCTTAACAATCGGTTGATTGATAAAAGGCTTTACAGCTTTAATATAATCTGGTCTATAAATCATGATGAGTCTCCTGGCATTTATTATACACTATTATTATAAAAATTAAAGTTTTTAAACCCGGGCTTTAAAAACTTTGCTCTATCGAATGCTTTTTAAACCCTGGATTGATTTTTATTGTTAAATTCAGACTGGTCTAGTAGACTAGATAAATTCTTTCCTTCTATCGAACAGCAACTTTCAAATTTTTGTTCTCAGAATTCTAAAAATGGATAAAACTTGCTTCTCCTTTTACCACAATAGTCTTTTCATATAAAAATCAGTGTTTTTTATCTGTTTTTTAAAATTTTTAGCTCATACATGCTTTTATCCTATAAAATAAACGAGAATATAAATAGAGTCATACAGAATGTTTAAGTCATACAGTCCAAAAAGAAGAATCTTCTTAATCCTGACCTTCATGGCCTATGTATGCTGTATGCTTTTTGTTACAGTCGAAGCCTGCCTTCCAGGAACGATATCGGGAAATCATTCCGATGCAGTCGGTGGAGGTATCGCCGACATCATCAATGGAAACGCGACCGATCAGACCGTCATTATCGAACCAACGGGTGTTGCCATAAGCAATAAGGAAAAGACAGACCTCTATGTCGGCGATACTCTTCCACTATCTGCCAAGATTCTTCCAGAGAACTCTTCCTTTGAGTCTCTTACCTATGAAAGCAGTCAGCCTGATATTCTTTCTGTTGATTCGAAAGGACTTGTCACAGCTAAGAAAGAAGGAACTGGTATCATCACCTGCTATTCCACGTCCTTCCCGTCTGTCAAAGACACTTTATCTCTTACGGTTCACAACATCGATGAAACAAAAATAGAGTCTGTCATCAACAAAGTAAAAGAAGGCAGCGATGGAGTCTATGATTTAGAATGCAACAAGACTTACACCATCAAAACAACCTTTACTCCAAGCAATACGACAATCAAAACACTCTCCTATGAAAGCGACTGCCTGGATGGTTCTATCACTCTCAATAACGGAACTATCCGTACCAACTCAGTAGTCATGGATCCAATTACTATCACTATTAAATCAAAGCAAGGATTTGAAAATAAGCTGAAAATAAAAGTCCATGAGAGCAAAACCAATATTATTCCTCTAACTAAAATTGTTATCTCCAAGACAGAACATGTTCAGTCTGTTGGAGAGAGTATCAATGTAAGCTCATCCGGTCCTTATCAGATATCGTTTGAGCCAAGTAATGCAACCTATAAGACCTATAAGTTAGAAATTTCAGATTCTACGATTGCATCTGTCTCTTCTTCTACTGTCAGAGGATTAAAGAATGGAACAGCAACACTGAAAGTCACCTCTTTAAAGTATCCGGAATTATCGGATAGCCGTATTATCACAATTGATACAGTCCCTCTGAATTCCATCGGCAATATTTATCTTGGACATTCCTCTTCTCCGACAAGGAATGTCGGAGAATCCAGGAATCTGACTTATCAGAATCCAAGTCCACGGAATGCATCGGCAGCTAGGGGAAATAAGAACGATCATATCCTATATGAGAGTTCTGTTCCGGAAGTAGCAAAGGTTGATTCGAATGGAAAGGTAACAGCTAGGAAAGAAGGAACTTCTATTCTGACAAGGAAGTTCTATGACACCAAAGAAGAAAAAGAAAATCATGCCTCTCCCGCTGTTACAAAGTCGATTTCCGTTAAGGTCATTGTTCCACCTGAACCAGAAGGTGTTTATAGCTTCACGTTGAAGAACACACTGAGTGAAGCCAATAACGAAGAGCTTGTCCTTTATAACAGCAAGTCCTATCCCTTATCTTCGAAGATCACAGTCGATAAGCTTTATAACAAGGATGGAAAGGAAATCACCTCTGGTGTCAGTAAGACGCTGAATTATGCGATTGATTCTGTCTATCCAGAAGAACAGAAAGAAAATCTGTCTCTTTCCAATGGTACCTTTGTTTCTCATGCTAAAGTGCCTCTCCAAGTGACATGGAAGATCACACATAAGGACTCTTCTCTTTCCAAGTATGTCACTTATTATCTTATTAATAAGAGGAACAGGCAGGCTAGTATTTCAAATCCTATCGCGTCCAGAGCTAGTGATAATACGTTCAACGGAATATCTTATCCGTCCTTTGATGAGACGACCGAAGTATCGGTATCCGATACTTTGGATATCAAAATCAACCCAGATATGGATAGCTTAGAAACCTATCACTTCACCTTTGAAACGGATAAAGATAAGCTCTATTCTTTGACAAATAGGACTTCCAAAGGTTTTTCCATTCATGGCAGGAATGAAGGAGATAGGAAAGTCCTAGTAACTCCTCTCTATCAGGATCATGTCTTTACTGGTAACAGCAGGATTCTGCATTTATCTATCTATCACTGCTATATTGAAAAGAGGTCTATCAAGAGGTTCAAAGAAACCTCCACAGAAGAAATCAGCTTAGATAAGCATACGGATGAAAAAGGAACAATATCCCTTGAGTTTACAAAAGGAGAGAAAATCACCTATCAGCTCATTAAGTCTCCTGAGAACTATACGAAAGAGAATATCAGTATTCAGAATTCGAATTCAGAAGCTGTCACTGTCAAAGACGGAGTCATCACTAGGAAAAACATCGGTACATCCACTATTGTCTTTGAAGACAGGTGTTCTGAAAACAAAATCACACTGAATCTCTATGTTGTCAACAAGTCCGCCTTTGCATCAAAACCATTCACTTTGAAACAATCCTATCTAAGCTACGATAAGGAAAAGAATGTCTATCATATCCAGAACGGAACTTCAGCTAAGATTACTACCAATTTCTCAAAAAACAGCACTTATAAAACCGTCACCTATCAATCCAGCAATCGTGAGATTCTTCAGATTGGAAACGATGGTAACATCACCCCTCTGAAAGTCGGAGAGTGCAAGATAACAGCTACAGTGGATGATAGTCATACCATCCATAGGTCCTATTCCATCGACATCGTGGTAGACAAAAAAGGTATCATCAACAACAGGAAGAGCTTCTTAGCTAAATTACGAAAAGGGCTCGGACACTTTGGAGCCTTTTTAATCACTGGTATCTGTTCGACTCTCTTCTATCTGTTCTTAGCAAAGAGAAGGAAGCAGCACCTCTATCTTGTTCCAATCAACTTTGTCCAAGGCTTTGCCTTAGCAGGCTTAACAGAACTGATCCAGCTCGTTGTTCCTGGACGATGCGGAGCCTTCTCCGATGTCAGGATCGACTACATTGGATTCCTGTTCTCCTCCGTCTCTATTACGCTACTCTTCTTCCTGATTCCATTCATCATTAAGCTTGTCAAATACCTTATCGAAAAAGAGAAAAGCAAAAAAGCCAATCCGTAGCACGAAAAAGCAAAATCAGGCTCACACCCCTGTTTTTGCTTTTTTACCATACTGGTGATATAATTCAGCTTATGTTTGAAGAACTATCTGACGGAACAACAAAATCCGAAAAGGGGCTCGTCGACAGAAGATACCTTCTGAACTTCTTCCTGTTTCTCCTTCTCACTATAATATCGCCAATCTTCACGATTGGCAGATTCACGAAGACACCACTAGAAGGCTATGGTTATCCCACCGAAAAGTTTGGAGATTGGATTTACTATCCCGGCCTTCCAACACAGACTAGATATCTCCTTCCGATTTCTATTATCTTTATAGCTCTTCTTGTTCTTCTCTTCTACCGGATGCGGAAAGAGATCAAACCAAATAAACTGATTCTATCCCTCTATATTGTCTTCGTTGCTATAAGGCTCATCTCCTATCTTTGCGGTCCCGTTGGAAACCAGACCTTTGTCTTCCGAGACAGGGAGGAGACGAAATACATCGTCAACATCGCAGGGACAAGCCGTCTTCTTCGATTCACAAGCGTAGCAAACCAGTTCTTCTTCTATACCTACATCTGTGCTTTCTTCCACTTCATCAAGCCGTTGACAAAAGAAAATATCTTCTGCTTCCAATGCTTATCGATAGCTAGGCATATCCTAGTATTCTCAAGGATTGCTTATGCAAGGATTAAGCAAAGAACAGAGATAATCGGAAACCTAGAAAGGCTCTTACACAAAAAAGATTCCTTCAGGCGAAACATTACAAGCTACACTACAAACCGAAACGTCTTCGGATTCTTCCTCTTTATCGGATATGCCTTCGCAATTGCAGACTTCAGGCGAAGAGAAAACGTCTTCTCTTTACTTCTAGCTGTCCTCTACATCGCCTTTGCTATCCTAATCATCTCAAAGACACCTGCCCTATTAAGGCTGACTCTATCTCTCTGCTTCACCATCTGCTACCCAATCTTCAACTTCCATTCCAAGCGAGGGTGGTCCATCTTCTTCCTCTGCCTATTGATATTCGCCGTCCTCCTTGCCGTATTCGCTTGCTTACTCACCCCATCCCTTATCCAATACATCTATCGCAGGTTCACAGCCAGGAGTACTAGGTACGCACGCTATTCCATTACAGCAACAGCAAAGACAAGGCTAAAACAATCTCCTTTCTACCTCACCTTCGGTTTTGGACGTTATCCTTTCATTGCTATCTTCACCCAGTATTCCACTAAACTCTATGGTTATACCTACCCAACCAGCCATGACAGCTATGCCGATATCCTCTTAGAGTTTGGTATCTTAGGTAGGATTCTACTTGTTGCGGCTTACACGCTTGTTGCCTACTATCTCCTGAAGAGATTATTCAAAGACAAGAAACAATCCACCATCATCTACATCTTAGGAGCCATCGGGCTTAGCATCTATTCCTTCTCCGAGCCCCGTGCCCTCTTCCTCAGGGAAGGAACCAGTCTGTTCTTTCTATTCCTTGCCTGCATGCCCTTCTTAGAAGACGCCTACTTAGATAGACAGAGCATCACCATACTAAAATCAAGACTGATTCATAAGCTCAAAATCAGAGACTAAAGACTGCTCTTAAGGCAGTCTTTTTCTCTTGCCGACACACAAAAAACCAGGCCTGCAGCCTGGTTTTTGTTTCTTAATTGGATGCCGTATCCTGAATCCAGTTCGCGTAGAGTGTCCTATCGGAGTAGACATTCGTCAGATCCGTGAACCGGCCATGGATGGTAGGATCTGGATTCTTTGTCGTATACCAGCCATCGAAGATAAAACCTTGACGGACAACAAGCGGAACCTGCCTGCCATCGGCATAGAAGCAGTGACCGCGCTCAATGGTAGTAGAACCCGTGAAGGTAGAAGATGCAAACTGACCGCCATTGGTCTTGAACTCGACATTGTACTTCCTAGTCAGAGAATCATTGAAGTCGACAAGGACAGACCATCCCGATGCCTTCTTCTGATACCTGACAAGGTTCTCAATATCAAAATAGAAGTCACCCGGAATACCAGCTTCCGCATTTGGAGCTCCATTGCCGCTTAGCCAGGTATTCGGAGCTGCAAAGGAAAGAGTATCCGAATTTCCGTTGGTATAGTAAATCTGAAGTTCCCACTCTCCGTCTTCGTTGATGCTGGAGGTAATACTAGAGATACCATTTCCAGGATCTAAGATGAATTCCTGAGTGGTATCATCACTGAAGGTAATGGTAACCTTCTGTCCGCCAATCTCTGTCTTTTCGCACTTCCAGTCCTTAATGCCTCTTCCAGGATCACCCTTATCGCCTTTTGGAACCCGGACCGGCTCACTCTTCGTGCCATCGGAATAAGTGAAAGTCAGAAGAATATCACCGGTTTCTTCGTCTTTCTTTGTCTCATAGCCAGTAATGCTGCGTCCAGCTTTCACTGTGAAAGTCACCGGCTTTACGTTCTGTTCCGTAAAGGTAATGGTGACAGTGACATCTCCATTCTCAGCGACAACCGGTTCAATCTTGCTGATTCCGTTTCCGTCAGCACCTTTGTTTCCGCAAGGAAGAATGAAAGTAAGAGGATCCTTATTCGATCCTGTGAAAGTGATGGTGACTAAGGTGTTACCATCATCCAATGTCCGTGCCGTGACATCTTGGATCTGATTGACTTTGTTTCCGCGAAGGAACGAACATCCTGTCAGCGGCCTTAACCTGGATGCACCGGCTAAGAACAATCTCAATGATTTCTTCATATTTGTCTGCTCCTTTTATTTCTTAAGCTCAGAGACGTTTGGAGCTTGTCCAAACCACTCTCCATCTGCTTTCTGCCTTGTGAAGTGGAACGGCTCGAATCCGGTAAAGAAGGATACGATCTTATAGAGCCTTCCACGGACTCCAGAACCATGGTTGATATAGTACTCAATCAGGTCTAACGGAACGGCACTCTCATAGTGCTCAACGCCATCCCTCTCGCTCCTATCTACGTTCGAGAGGTTCACACCTCCTCCGTAATAAGCGACCGGTAAGTTCCTGTATTTCTTCTCTTCTTCGCTTCCCGGAAGCTTACCACTGTAGTAACAGCCTTTCTTAGAGGCAAGCTGCTCAATCGCAGGCTTAATCGGGAAGAAGTCATCAATAGAGATCTCGATGTTTTTATCTCCGGTTGAGCTCCTTCCGAAGATCTGATAGATCTTTTCACGGAGCTGCTCTGGAAGAGATGAGATTAAAGAGGAGAAGTTCTCTTCAATCAGTCCGGTGATATCCATCTGACGGACTTCCTTGTAATCGTAGAAGCGGGTCTTTCCTTTGACCTTGATGCTGACCGGATAAGAGATACCGAACCTTCCGTTTGGAATATAAGGTATCCTGCTGGAAGAGGAAGCACCAGGCACTTGCCTGGAAGAGAACAGATTCCTGAACGACCTGACAACACTTGGGGTGTTATTGTACCTGAAGGGACCTTCGAACACGCTCTCAACACCAATGGATGCAATACCAGAACGATAGAAGTAGCAGTTATCGATCGTCCTTGTTCCCTTGTATTTGTTCTCAACCCCGGAAGTCTGTCTCCTTCCTTGCCAGAGGGAGTCGAGTGCTTTCTTTAAAGAAGCACTATCTCCGCTTCCGGCGAAGTAAGCAGAACCCCTTAAGTCATCTCCAGGGCCAGTGAGATAATCGTCTAAGGTCCTAGTCGTCGTTGTTCCATCGACTCCAAGGAAGCGATTTGTCTTGCTTCCGTCGAGTTTGACATAGTCATTGGTACCCGTATCAATCAAGAAGTTCCTAGCGTTCGATAACAGACAGTTCTGAACCAAGGTGTTCCTGCTCTGGAACACACGGAGAACGTTCTTTCCGCAGGAGAGACGGGAATAAAGAAGAGAAACGTTATCCCCTTCGATATCCATAACACTTCCACAAGTCTTCAGGAAGGAGAGAGAAGAAGGAGTATCACAATTCTTGATGTCGACATCATCGATGGTGACATTGTCTTTGTTGACGTACCTTCCGACATTGTCCTGTCCGTAGACTGCAATTAAGGCCCTGTTCTTCGGATCACCGAGTGCATAAGAGTAGCTCGGTCCCTTATAGAGGTCATTCTGTCCAAGGGCAGGGATTTCCCTGTTGACGCCATTGACAGTAACGGTCTTGCTCTTAGAAGGATAGATAAGGTCGTGGAAGTTCCTCTTGTATCCGTTTCCGTAGAAGCTCTTCTGGACATGGACGGCAGCAATAAGATTGGCATCCCTCTCTTTGAGAGAAGTATTGCTCTTGCAGTTCTCGTTCCACTTATCCACGAACTCATGGGAGTCATCCCGAGTGAAGATATAAGGATTAAAGGAGATTTCTTTCTCTTTGTCATAGTATCCAAAGAGAGTTGTATTCTCACTCTTGAGCACCGGCTTATTGTCCTTGTAGACGACGTTCTTATTATCAATCTGATAGGTGTTCTTCAAGGATTCGAAGTTCTTCCGGAGAACCACCGGTTCTCCTTCTTGACTATCGTTCGTGCACGCCCTTAACTGCTTATAGTCGTAGACATTCACACCACCAGCGACAATATCAAAGCTTAATGTACTTTCCTTGCTGTCCTCCGCAGAGTATCCGCAGGACCTTGTAAGATAAGCCTTACCCTTATCCTTGACCCTGACTTTTCCGCTCGATACATCATAATCGATGTTATCGCTCTTAGAAGAGATACGAAGCGTAGAGGAAAGGTTGTTCGGAATAACCTGGGTCTTATAGATAAAGGAAGCTGGTTTCTTATTCAGATCCTCATCGAAATCATATTGTCCGTAGTAGGTCGTCGAATCCAGGTTATTCTGAGAAGTCGGGATTTCCGGTAAGAAGAGGATAGCAGCCTTATCATAGCAGACCGCCTGCCTTGTCCGGTGGACGTTTCCTTTCCGGTTCCTGCAGGTCAGAGAGAAGGTACCTTCCTTTTTGGCATAGAGGTAATAACTGTTTTCTTTCTTCTCTAAGGAAGCATACTTGCTTCCTTCTTCGTCCCTCTCCCAGACAAGATCGTTTCCGTAAGCGAGGTTTCCATTTCCCGATTCATAGACTGGTGTTGCTTTCAATAAGTAACCAGTGGAAGAGATCTTAAAGGCTTCCCTGTCGTTGTAGTCCCAGTTGATACCATCGATATCCTTATCGATGGTAGAGAAGGCAGCGGAAACAGAGACGATGCCTAAGAAGGCAATGACAAAAGGTGCTAATAAGAGAATAGCTAGATTACTCTTTTTCATGCGTTCACCTCCCTAGCAAGGAACCTTTGGTTCTTCTTTTTCTTGAAGAGGAAGAAGATCAGACCGGTACAGAGAAGAGAAAGAAGAACAAGGATGATAAAGCAGGCATAGAAAGGAACCTTATTGTAGTTCAGGATCAAAGACAGACCAAGAAAGACCAAGGGAGCAAGATAGGAGAAAAGACCTCCCTTGCTGCCACCCTTCTTCCTTTCACCCCTCCTAGAAAGAAGAGAGTAGGAAAAGCAGAGAAGGAGAGAAGAGAAAAGACCAGAGAGCGCATAGAATGCGCTCCTGCTCTTCGTAAAGATCCTTGTAAGACACCTAGCCAGCAAAGATAAAGAAAGAGCAGAGAAGGGAATCAGGATCTTCCTCCAGAGCTGTTTTGCAATCGAAATAGGCCTTGTCTTCCTTAAAATGATTCCACCCTTTTCACGGCTTAAGTAGTCATTGGCACCACTAAGCCTGACCCTGCTTAAGAAGACAAAAACAAAATAAGCAATGCTCTCACTGACATTCGGGAACAGAGCAAGATAGTATCCTAGAATACCTTTGGAGAAGATGGTATTTAAAGCAAAGACGATCAGATAGCCAAGATAAGGTCCGACCAATAATAATCCAGTAAAGGAATACAGGTTCTCGCTATCCGAGAAGAGAAGCTGCCTTTCCTTCTTGGCTAAGGCAAGAAGAGGAGAAGATAGCTGCTGCTTCTTGTCTCTCTTCTTCCTGGTGTAGTCCTTCTCTCCTTTGTGGAGAACTGCCTGATAGGAAGGAATCGTTACAATCAAACCAAGGAAGAAAGTACCAAGACCAAAGGCAAACCATAAGAAGAAATGAAGACCCGAGTTCTTCACAATGAACTTCAAGACAATATTCGTAATAAAGAGATACTTCTGCCTATGAATCCTCTTCTGCCTGTTCTCGGTGGTAAACAATAAGGTCAGATCCTGATCCGAGACAAGCTGAACGAAGATGTTCAGTACCTTACCATAAAGGAAGGCGAACACACCCCTGATGATAAGACCACAGCCAAGGAATAACAAAGGACGGTCATGAAGATAGGAAATGATAATGTGATAAACAGGAAGCAGGATCCTTGCGACACCCGCTTCAAAGGAGAAGCAGAATACAGGATAAAGGAAGGCAAGGAAGTAGAAGAAGACCGGCCTATGGAACCTGACTCCGTAAGCAATAAACAGAGGATAGATCAATAAGGTCTCCCTTAACCACTGGTATAAGAAGACCGTAATCAGCTTCGAGAAGAACCTTGTCGAGACTCTTACAGGCAGAGTCGAGAGCTGGGTTAAGTCCTCACCGCGGTAGAAGAGCTTCTCGCACTTCCTTAACAAAGATACAATCCTAGCTAACGAAAGCACAAAGAGGAAGAGAGTCCTATAGGCAAAAGGAACATTCGGATAAGACTTCAGTTTCTGAAGAACTCCGACAAACAGAAAAACTTCCACTGTCCTAAACAGGGCAAGGAAGAGAAGTGAAGTGATTGCTTTGATGACTTTCTTCTTTCCGCTCTCGGAAGAGGAAAAGAGGAGGCGGAAATCCTTAGCCAAAAGGCTAAGCATCTCTTTCCTCCTTCCTTTGATACGTCGTGAAGAAGATATTCTTCAGCTGGATCCGGTAGTCCGGATCCGCATTGAAGTCGAGCCTATGCTCCACATGTCCGTTATTGACAATACCGACACGGTCACAAAGAGAAGAGACCAAATCAATATTATGAGAAGTCAGGAATACCAGACGTCCTGCTTTTGCGTATTCCTTCCTCCTAGCGGTTAAAGCTTCGACACCCATGATATCAAGACCGACCGTTGGTTCATCGAGGATCCAGATATCCGGTTTATGAAGAAGAGAAGCAATCAGACAAAGCTTCTGCTTCCTACCATGAGAATAACCTTCTGTCTTTTTCTTAAGGTCATCATTCGTCAAAGCAAGTCGCTTTGCAAGATAGTTGACGTTCTTCTGGAAGTCATTCTCATCGACTTTATAAATAGAAGCAATGAAATCCAGATACTCCCAACCCGTCCTGACACCATAGCAGTTTGGTTCACTGGCGACATATCCAAAGGAAGCCTTGGCTTCCAAGGGTTCCTTTTTAACATCATATCCATTCAAAAGAATCGTGCCTTTATCAAACGGCTTAGCACCGATCCTGCAATCAATCGTAGTGGATTTACCAATACCGTTCTTACCGATATAGCCAAACACCTCTCCAGCATAGGCTTCTAGATTCAGATCCTTTAAAACCTGCTTCTTGCCATAGCTCTTATCGACATGCTCGATGGAGACCCTGACCTGTTTCTTATCGCTCATGAATCTTTTCTCCTCAAACGCCTGAACTGAATATGAGTTACATCATCAACATCAAAGAATGCATATTTGCTCGTACAATCCTGGCAGACATAGATATCTTTATCCACCTCATGGACATGATTCGACTTACAGCTAGGACAATACTTCCCGTAGATTTTTCTCTCTCCGGTCCTGACACGCAGAATATCGTTGAAATAATCCTGCCTCAGCCAAGTCTCATCCAGCTTCTTTGTTTCCTTATGATGGATCTCGGGTCCAAAAGAGACCTGATGGAACAAAGACAAGGCTTCGACGGTATCAAAGTCCTTCCACCTTTCCTGGTTCTCTGGAGTCAATAGTCCATTGAAACGGATATCCTTCCGGATATAAAGAAGATGCTTGGAAGAGATGCGATGATCCAACAGATTGTCAAAATCAAAGACAAAACCATTCAGGTCTTTTCTTGGATAACAAGTCACCTGATAATAAGGAGCATAAAGATACACACTCTTTTCCTTATTGTTGCTGACTGGTTCAAAACCACGATAAGAAAGAACCTGTGGAAGCAGAGAAGAATAGACCTGATAGGCTTTCTTTTCCCTGACTGCATTCTTTCTCTCTGCTAAGCGGTTCTGATAGAACCGGAAGCAGTATAAGTACTCCGGATGATTCCTTAAGACATTGGTCTTAATCGGTGTGAATCCTTTCGGCCTCTTCTTCTTCAGTCCGACAAAGAACGAAGTATCTAGAATCTTACCTAAACGGATATTCAGATACCTGATTCTCTCCCTAGACGGATTCACTTCCTTAAAAGCATCCGCTTCACTAGAGAAAGCAGTCACCAATAAAGAAGAATAGAACAAAGACCTTTCTTTGAGTTCCTTACTAATATCATTGAGAAGATAAAGAAGGAAGAAGTTCTCGTTGTTGTTGTACTTAATGTCATAGTCCACTGCATGGACATACTCCGGAGAAGGAAGACCATTCTTCCTCTTCCAAAGAGACGTATCCTCACAGGTAAGACGAACATCCTCAACGGTCCTACTCGCAACCTGATCGGCACGGAAGATGGCATCATTTCTCTTTAAAAGAGAGAAAGGATGACTAAGGATTGACTGAACAACACGGAACAGAGTCCTATAAGAATCCAAAAGCCGCTGGTCCTCTAAGAAGGACTCTTTCTGCAAAGACAGATTCGATGGTTTCAAAACAGCGGCTTTTGGCTTATTGATCATAGGAATTAAAGCTTCTTGATCCTTTCCTTAATCCTCTTACGGGTGCGAGGGAACTCCTTGGCACCATATAAGGAGGTCAGCATCTTATCGACTTCCTCAAGACACGGACGGACATAATCTTCGAACCGGCCCTGAAGCTTACGGACGATCTTCTCCGATAAGACATAATCGAGAGCATCCTCTTTCTTACCTCCGCAACCGACAAAGGCAGGAACGAAGTTCTCAATCTGGTTCAAGATACGGTTACCATAAGCGACCGAGAAGTTATCAGCGATGTAGTTAGCAACGGTATCGAACTTCTTCCTATCGGCTTTGGTAAGCTGGTTATCCTGATTCTTCTTGGCTTCTTCTAAGAGAGTGGTGAGCTGCGTGTTGGTGAGGTGGATGCTCTTAGCATCCTCCTCAACGACAAAGGGCTCATTACGATCATTGAAGTCCATCGTGACAGAACGGTCGTAGACCTTATCCGCAATAGCGAAGGTAGATTCATCTTGGTTAGCAGTACCGACGAAGTAGCTGTTGGGAGCAATCTTGATCTTACCTTCACCAAGGAGCCTTGGCGGAATGAATCCATACGGGAGCTGATAGACACGGATCTTCCACTGATCCTCAGGATATTCGAGAGTAGAGAGGAAGTCAGCGAAGTAGTATTCGACACGGGAGATGTTCCTCTCATCGAGGACAAACCTGTAAATCTTATCTGGATTGTAGTTGGCTTCGTAGAGCTTTAAGAGTGCATCGGTTTCGTTGTAGGTCTTAGTGAAGTCATTGAAGTAACCGAGAAGGGAGGTCTTATCACGCCAGGTAGCCTGGACAGGAAGGAAGACGACTTCTCCGTTTACGAACTTACAGAAGAAACGAGGAAGGGAGGATTTACCAGTACCGGACCTACCTTCCAGGATGGAGAAGTGAGAGACGGCCCTTCCGGCAACGAAGGTACGTAAGTCATCGGCAGAATAATAAAGTTTTTCGACTTTGGCAAGATAATTACGGAACTGTGTGATCAGATCCGGAAGAGTCAGATTATCAATGATGGAATTATCTTTGTTCTTGACTCCGTTATAGACCTTATCGAGAGAAGATAATCCAGGGAAGACCTGTTCCCGTTCCTTGATCGTAGCTTCTTCTAAGGAAGTGCTTCCACTTCCGTTGCCGCCAAAGGCAGCCGAGATGTCACCGGCAGAGGTGACATTGCCTTCGGCATCGGCTGCTTCCGGCCTATCGGAAGTGATGTCGTTGTCTTTGACAGAATCATCTTCATCGACATCTTCGTTTTTCTTTCTGGTAACTAACTTATAAAGCGTAAAGACAGAAATCAGAATAGCACCGATGAAGAGAGCAAGGAAAGAATAGATCCTTAAGGAAACTGCCCTGCAGTTTCCAATATAGGTGAGTAATCCCCTGATATTCGAAGTAGTAATCGGAGTCTGGATCAGAATACCGACACCAATACTTAAGAAGGCACAGACAAAGACAGAAAGGAAGTAAATCGAGAAGGCGTTGACACCCCACGGATTCTTGTTCTTCCTCTTCCTGTACTGGTATTCATAGCCAAGAGCAAAGACAAGAAGTGCAAGGTAGCAAGCAACAAGAACAAGGACAACCCTTGCAGAAAGTCCAGGAACCCTAGGCTTCCTACCAAGTCCGACTGCAAACTGATAGATTGCATTATCAGCTCCGCCCATGACAGCATCCTTGCTGCCATCCCTGCAGAGACCGACAAAGATCAGGAAGAAGGCATAAAGCCTCGCTAAGCCAAAGGCAAACCAGTTGCTGACACTCCTGACAGGACGGTCTGCTTTTGCTTTCTTCCTCTTGTTCTTCCTATGTTTTCCTTCATTAGAAGGCTTTTCGGAAGAAGGCTGAACCTCAGCTTTCACCTCTTCGCTAACAGGCTTTTCTTCCTTTTTCGGTTCTTCTTTCAGCCTATCAGCCATCGTCTCCATCTCTTTCTTTTCTTCAGGCATTTTGCTTCTCCTCTTTATCGAACAGGATTTTCTGTTCTTTACCGCATTCCTCATAGACTTCCCTGATCGGACCAGAATACTCTTCTTTTATCCGTTCCCTGTTTCCCTGACTATCCAAGGTGACCTTCTCATCTTCAAGATAGAAGGTCACCTTCTTAATCTCGAAGTCCGGGAACTTCACTCTCTTTTTCAGCTTAGAAACATATTCATCGGATACCTTATCCCTGGAATTGGAGACAAGATCAATCCTGATCCTGGAATAAAGAACAGCTATAAAGGTACTGATGCCAATCGGCGATTGAAGGAACAGAACAACAGCACCAATCTTATCAATCTTCTTATTCGTATAGACACCGACAATGTCTTTAAAGGTTAGATCATAACCATCATCGGCATTGTTGGCATCCCCTCTTGTTGAATAATGAGGGGTACCAGTCGAATCATCAATTTTGATGATTCGATGGATAATCGTCCTATTCGTCTTTTCGTTTTCGTATACGACAACATCATATAAATGGATATCAGCATCACTCTTCGGCTTTGAGACAATGATCCTATCATTCTTACTGAATTGATTATCCAGATTGTATTCTTTTCTCAGTGTCTCATCTTCTAGATAGTCCTTATTCGCTTCATTCTTGAAGCTCCTAGAACCAGAAGCGACAACCCTAACCCTCTTATCACCAAAGGGCCTTCTGTTATTCGTGATACGATTGGATACCGCATAGATAAAGACCGGAATAAAGAGAACCAATAAGCAGTAGAAGATTACATTCGATATGATTTTTCTTATCTTCTTTTTCTTAATCAGCTTCTTATCTTTCGTATCCAGAAGCATCGAAAGGAACTCGCTTGTGCGAGTTCCTTTCATTGCCTCATCCTTTGCTTTCTTCTTGTAGTACAGCAGGAACCCGGTTAAGACACCGCAGACAATCAATAAGACAACTGCAGTCAGCCTAAGGGCAATCAGATCATTCTTAGAAAGACTTAATGCAAGAAACATGATTCCGCCTCCCTTTAAGATAGACTCGTCTTAGCCGTCAGAGTGATTGTAAACTCAAGCTTCGGAAGCTTAGAATTGTCTTCCGGAATCTGTTCCGTGGAGTTCATACCATAGTACATGACTCTTCGGAACTCATTCCTCTCGTCTACAACCTCTTTATCACTCTTACTAGCACCGCCATGTTCGCTCGTATCATCATAATAGAAGCAGGGGTTCTCATTGTTGAAGAACTTACCCCATCTAAATCCGCAGGTGACCGAGAAAGATGCTTCATCGTGTTCCGTATCTGCTTTTCCAGTGACAAGATCTCTTGGTGCCTTGATATAGTCCTTTGAAGCATCATAGTCTCCGCCATCCGGCATCGCTAACTGAATATATTCCGCATCAATCGCATCCTGAACAGACTGTGGAATTGAGAACTGATAGGTACAGGTATTGATATAAGTCCTAGGACCGACTTTACCAGTTAAAGTCACCGTCCTATGTTCTTTACCATAGGAAGTGTCATGCTGGACACGTCCAGAGTTATCGTTTTCATCTGCATCAAAGGTGATTTTATCTTTATAGAGTTCATCATCTTTCTTATTCGGGTCATAGGAAAATTGAAGGTCAGCAAAATGTACGTGAGTGTCGTTCACAACACCCACTTTGACTTCGCCTTGTTCTTCGTTTTTCTTGGCTTGTGCCACAACAAAGGTTGCAAGACCTGAAGTCACTAAACTGGTAGAGATAAAGACAAGAGCAAAGATAACCCAGTTCTTATGATGGACTTTATGATGTTTGTATTTCTTGTACACCTTGAATGAACCTTATAACGACAACGGAAATCTACAATGTCAGATATTAAGCCTTCTGATCGGTACCAGCAGTCAATGTGATCTTGAAATTCAGGTTCTTATCAGCTTTAGCCTCTTCCGTATCCTTAATGCCAGTTAAAGCTGTATAGAACTCAGAAAGAGTCTTCTCAACAACATCATCGGAGACAGCCTTTCCTTGTTCATTCGTATCATAATACTTACCCGGATTTTCGCCACCAAAGACAGTACCCCATCCGAATTTGATTTCTTTGCTGAATTTAGCGACAGCTTTATCATCCGTATCGCTGCTTGCTGTATACCCACCAGCAGTCCTTAGATCAACATCCTGACCAAAGCAGTCTGGAAGAGTGATGTAGTTTGCATCTTGAGCAGCAATAAAGCGGTTATTGGCCTCCGTGTCGACTTCCCACTCTGTCTTAGCGCCTTCTTCAGCACTGGAAACAGTTTTCGCCGTAACAATATCCAAACGGACTTTGAAAGAAGTGACAAAGCGCTGAGGACCGACTGTACCAGTTAAAGTAAAGTCGAGACTTTCAAAGTTCGTTCCATCGTTACGAACACGGCCAGACTTATCGCTTTCCTTCGGATTGAAGGAAAAACCGACTCCGTTAAGCTGTCCGTCATCATCAGTATCCTGATCAACCTTGATTTGGATATTGGCACTATTGACAGTACCAATAGCAACATTTCCATTCTCGTTCTTCTTAGCCTGAGCAGAAATAACCCAGGCAGCAAAACCAGTAGCAATAAGACAGACCGAAGCAAAAGCAGCAATACCTACCGCAAATGCTTTACGCTGTCCGGATTTCTTTGTACGTGTAGCCATATTTAACCCAATTTTCGGATACTACGCTGCATGTGCTGCATTAATTGTGATGATAAACTGTACACCATCTAATTTAGCAATTGAACCATTCATAACTTCCAATGCATCATCGTAGTAAGTCTTGTTACTTTCGATTGCATCTTGATGAGCATGAGAATTATAGAAAATATATGGATTTACAATCTTCTTTGCTTCTTCGGAACCAGTTTCAAAATGGCTGCCCCAGCCGAATAAACCATTCTGCACTGATAATGTCCCAGAAAATTCATTATTATTTGCAGTGTTGCTTAAGAAACTATCGTCAGCAGGAATAGTGATAGCCGTTTTGGTGTTAGCTGCAGGGCCATTAATATATTTTTTAGAAAGGCAATAAGCATAGGCTCCTTTTGACGTGTCAGCCCTTTCAACTTCATTATCCTTTACTTCGATTGTTGCTGTGATTTTCGGCTTAGCAGTGTCATTCGTACTATTGTTTTTCACTTTAAAAGTAACTTCAGGAGTAAAGAACTCTTCGGACCTATCGGAGGAATCATTAAACCAATTATATTGAAGAGAATCATCTCCTTTTTCAGCTGCCGTTGCCTTTCCCCAAACAATACTATCCTTCTTCAGAGTAAGCGTAACATCTGAGATTGTCACAGTCTTATCTGTAACATCGTAAACAGTAACATTTCCTTGTGTATTCCTCGAGGCATCCTTAGAAATAACCCAGCCTGCATAGCCAGTACCAGCTAAAGCAGCAACAGATAAGATGCTAGCAACAGCAATCGTAAGTTTAGTTTTTGTTTTCATTATATTAGTTCCTTTAATGAATTAGAGAAGGATAAACAATAGTGTTGCTGTCCTTCGTCTGCGGTATAATCTTTATGC
>ERZ1034669.262-NODE-262-length-21229-cov-15.815954_pt1 | contig 21229 bp, 18 predicted proteins | sample MGYA00520705_ERZ1034669 | MGnify/ENA primary metagenome ERZ1034669 (study PRJEB33766, sample SAMN09781766) | gut metagenome | biome: gut microbiome | host: Homo sapiens | place: Madagascar | study: EMG produced TPA metagenomics assembly of the PRJNA485056 data... | reverse complement strand
GCGGTTATCGCTATTAGTATTACACTTTGAGGTGGGGAGAAATCTCCACCTCCTTTAAAAGCTTTTATTATGGGAAGATACAAAATACCACTTGACGCATACGATATGAAGCCTGAAGGAATGATTGCATACCTTCGCTACAATGGCTGGCACTTCAATAAAAAGATGTGCGATTGGGCTATTACCTTAATGCGCAAGACAAACGCAACGACTGGTAAGCTCGAAAAAGTTGAACCGACAGAAAAAGATACAGTCGAGGAACTTCTTAAAGTCAACAACGTAAAGTTGGAGAATGCCGACAATTACGATTTCGTCTATGTCGCAAACATGGCTAGAGCAGATTTCTTTAAGTCCTCTTTAAAGGACGAAGCTGCTTTGGCTCAATTCATTAAGGATATGGTGGATGACCCAGACCAAGCGGACGGATTTATTTTCAATAGATTTTATGCCGATTGCAACCATAATGGTATCGGCATTCCATGGGATGACGTATTATGATTAAACAAGAAATTTACTTGGAGAAATATGATTGGAAAGTGATTGTATGTCATGTAGCTTATCAAGAAGAGGTTGACGAAGCTATGGACTTACTAAGTTCCATTGATTGTAAAGGGCAACCATTATTGGATGCATACGACCACATTTCAACCGATTCTTCAAACAAAGGATTGACATACACAAATGTTTCAAAGAACACAAGTGTTGTGCTCATTTGCAAGGCTACTTCTAAAGGTGAGTATATAAATAGTCTCACACATGAAATGTTTCATGTAGTAGCACATATATGCAACCATCTGGGAATAGATATGCAAGGCGAAGAACCATGCTATCTTATGGGATGGCTTTGTCAGTCGATATTATAGAAGATTTCCTTATAAGTTTAACTTGGCGGGCAGACCTTGGATTTTTCCATCTGCCCTCCTATAAAATTACAAGAATATGAGTTGTTCGAAAATCAAAAATTACCTTTATGAACGTTTTAATGAGGATTTTAATGTTCTATCTGAGAATGAAAATCGAGTTATCATTACATTTGATGATAATGACCTGTCGGTACTCGTAAACAAGAAGGAGAATAAATTATTCATTCTCGTTCCGCTAACTAAGATGCATTCATTTGAACATCATCCGGATTGGATCTTGGTAGATGGCGAACGCATCAATAGCAACCTATTTTGGAAGGAATGCGGTAACCAAGTGATAGAATATCAAGGTGATGCCCCTATTGCTATCAAGCAAGACACCATAGAGAGAATTGTTAAAGATTTCGTTAAAAACAGATAATGTTTTAAAATTTGCATTAATTTATTTGCAAGACCATCTTTTTTGTCGTATCTTTGCATTATAATAAAAATGGTGAGACACACCAGAACAACTGTGTTTTATAGACTTAATTTTCGTAGGTAAAGATATTTAATATATCACAATATAGAAAAGCAAAATTATGACAGAAAAAGGATATTTAATCAAGAAAAAAGTATTATTCATTGATTTAGACGACACGATTATTACAACTATATCAGGAAACACCTTTCCTACAGATGTAACAGATTTCAAAATCCGTAAAGAGGTTTTGGATAAGATTGTAGAGGTATTCCCTACTCTTTACTATGTGGAAATAGTTTCAAACCAAGGAGGAATCCCTCAATTTGTTGACGAACAGGATTTCATCGGAAAGATAAAAGCGATTGAAAGCTTTATGCAAAAATATCTTCGTAATCATACCGGACGAAATATCTTCGTCAACTCTATGTATTGCCCATCGCATGCAGATATAGGAATGAGAAAGCCAAATACAGGAATGCTTGAGTCGTATTCTTCTTGGAAGAAAAGTGAGTTGATTATGATAGGTGATGCTAGTGGAAAAGAAGGTGACTTCTCGGACTCCGACAAACAATGTGCGGAGAATTTTGGTATCGAGTACATAGATATAGAAGACTTCTTGAAAATGTGAAAACAAAAAAAAGAGAGGCAATCACTTACCTCTCTTTAACGTTTATACTAATCAAAACTTAGCCCAATCTTCTATATCAATGTCTTTGTTCCAAAAATCTTCTATTCTTGCATAAAGAGCATCAACATTAGCACAATGCAAGGAGCTGAGTTTCTTTTTGAACACCTCCATATCAACATCGTACTTTTTATCAAGTGAATCGTAAATCGCTGAATCTTCACAATGAGCAATAAGCATTTTGACGTTATATCTTATCGAATCATTGATGATTGTTCCGTTGAACGAATCCGCAAGGAACATCCATTCGTTTACTGAGAATATACCACGAAGCTCTGTCGTAGATATTAATCTTATACTCTGCAAGGTATTTACAGTATCAATGACAGCTTGATTGATGGACTTGCCATCCTTAGTGAGCCAATCCGCAATTTCCTGCGGAAGGCGAATTGTTGCATTCTTAGTTTCTTTCATATCTAATAATTTTTCTATGTTATTGAGGTGTTTTATTTTTCCTCTTCCTTTGCTAATTTAATAATTTCTCTGCGTGTATGGTACTTAGTTTCTCCGTTAAGGAATACAAAGTAAAATTCATTCTTATTGCCTTCCATTCTACCATAATCGCTTAGGTATGCTTGATTGCGCAATCTGTCAAAGAATTTTTGAGCCAAAACGTTTCGGAATAGTTTCTTGCCTGTTAAGGGTAAACCCTCACGTGTTACATGAAACTCAACTCCTCCACTAAATTGCGAAATTCTTCCTTCATATTTCAACATATCTAATGACTTATCCGTGACGTCGAGGGCTTAGATGTTATTTGTTTACTTCTTTGAAGATTATATTTCTATAGTCTGTGCGCTTTTTTTTGCTACACGGATATTTTCTCCACACTTCACATTCATTCTTACTGTTAAAGAAACATCCTTCGCAACTTTCCTTATCTGTCTCAACAGCTTCGAGAATAATCTGCTCTCCAACTTTAAATTCTTTCATATCTAATGCCTTATCCGTGATGGCGAGGGCTGAATTTATTAATCTTCATACTTGTAGTAAAGCTTCAATGGAGACTCCCCATCACAGGTGACTGTAAGAGTAAGGTTCTTACAAACAATCTTAGCATTTGCCTTTGCTTCTTCTACACTCATATCCATATCGTAAGCAAGACCATCCTTACTTGCGATATACTCATTAGCAATTTCCATCGCTTCTGATTTTGTCCTTGGGAAAAAATTAATTTTCTTCATATCTTGCTGTACTTTAAGGTAACTACTCAGTCATCTTTATGCTTGATAAATAGCCCTTTAGTAAAATCTATGGACTCTTCCTCTTATCGTTAAGAAACTATAAAGTTGCAAATTGCCTTGTTTAGCAAGTTCGCTACTCTCAACAGAATAGATTCTCAGTCTGACGATACACCAATCCACGTCCTTTAGTCACGTTTTGTTTCTCCTTCATCGTTTCGATTGTATGTATGAGGAGATAAAACGCTTTTGGCGCATTATCGTCTTCTGTAGCAGATATTGTCTTTTGGGCAAATCAAAACTCCCTGTTAAAAGTCGTTTCATGCCATTTTGTGGTATCAAAAGATTTGCGTAACTTTGCACCCATGAGTTACAATGATATTAGTGCAATAACAGATCCATTGGAGGCAATCAAGGCCTTGTTTGATGAACTTACCGCCGTGAAGGGTGAGCTTTCATCAAGCAAGAGTGATATTGCACGTCTTAATCGCAACACCACCCGTCTCAATGTAACCGTCAAGCGTGTTACCCAAGAGAGGGATGCTTTCAAGAAGAAAGCAGAGGCTTTGGAAGCAGAACTTCAGAAGTTAGGTGACAAGTACGTAGAAAAAGACAGCAGTAACTCGGATACACCTCCAACCAAACAGTCCATAAAGAAGCAAATTATCCAGCGCACAAAGTCGCTTCGACAACCTTCCGGCAAGAAAAACGGAGGTCAGAAAGGACATGAGTGACATTCCATCAGTAAGACACAGACACCGGACGGAACAGAAGATCACAAGGCCGAGGTATGCCCTCATTGTGGTTGTGCTATTCCTGACGACGCTGAGCAGACTTGCGTAAAGTCCATACAGATCATTGACATCACAGGTCCCCTGTCTCTTCCTTGCGTTACGGAACACAAGGTGTATTCTACAGTATGCCCACATTGCCACAAAACCGTCATAGGAGACAGTCCCACAGGTAATTGCAAGAAGATCATGTATGGTTCCAAGTTGCAGACCTTGGTCGTATACCTATCCGTCGTCCAGTCCATCCCATACAATAGAATTGTGGAAATCGTCAAGGACATCTTCATGGTGTCTACATTCTCTGAGGGTTCTGTCAAAAACATTTTGAAGAAGAACAAGGAGAAGGCGACTCCTATTTACGACAGCATCTTGGACTACATCGAGAAGCAGAAAGCTGCAGGCATGGATGAGACAGGTACGTACATCAACAATAAGTTGTGCTGGTTCTGGTGTCTCCAGTGCCCTAAGTTCTGCTATGTGTTTGCCGATGAGTCACGTGGCATCCAAGCTCTGGAGAATCACGATGTCGTCAACCGACTTGCCGGACTCATTCTGTACACGGACCGCCATGGAACATACTTCAAGCTGCAAGTGGCGGGACACCAAGTGTGCCTTGTACATCTGCTAAGGAACTTGCAATATCTGAACGACTTGAATCCTGAGCAAAGCTGGTCGTCTGGCATTCAGGAGCTTCTAAGGGATGCCATACATAAAAGCAAGACGATGCCATTGGAGCAAATTGACAAGGAATATTATAAGAAGAAGCTGCATGAAGCCTTGGATGCCGATCTCTCAGACTATGAGAGAAAAGGAGCGAAAGACTTCCAGGTCTTGCAGAATGGTCTGATAAACTGCGAGGACTACGTCTTCACTTTCTTGGAGCATGAGGAAGTTCCACACCACAACAACTCAAGTGAGGCTTCAATTAGGGTACTGAAAGTGAAAGCCAAAGTCTCTGGAGGTTTCCGAACACAGGATGGTGCCGACGAGTATGCTTGCTTCCATTCTATAGCGGAAACTGCAAAGAGAAATGGCATTTCAAAATTCACAGCTTTGTACCAACTTATTTCGGACATGGTACCCAAAAGTAATTTTATCGAAGATTTGATTTCAAGGGAGAGCTAACTTTTAGCCCTCCTTTGAATACGTGTACCCTATTTTTTGAAGACTGAGTAGTTACACTTTAAGTTATTGTATTATTTACGCTTGCAAAGATAAGAAGAAAGAATCAAATATGCAAATATTTAGCACATAAATATATGTGCTTTAATGTTTTTTAATAGAATAGCCCGATATATCCTATATAATAAGGTGTATCGGGCTACGAACTTGTTATTGAAGATACAGGTACAATCCTACCCCGAACCACATTATCAATATCATAGTTGATGATGTCACCCAAGCCATGAAGAACTTATCTATCGTCTTATACTTATAGGAAAGGTACAGATAAGTAATGAACGTGCTGTTGATGATTACTATCATCGCTACTATAATCAAAGTAAAAAACATATAATCCATACTCATATATGCTCGCTTATCCGTACTGCGATAGGGCTGATACGTTATGATTTTCTCTTACTCAACTTGTAAGGAATACTTACATGTTCAACTATTATTTTCTTTTCTTTTTAATGAAGTGCAGAATATCCCATTTCTTCCAATACCTTGTGTGCCCTCGCTTCTTGCACTCGCCATTCGGAATGTCACCCCTAGCAACCATCCTGTTAAGGGTAGCATCAGAAACGTGCAATTTCTCCTTTACCTCCTCGGTGCTCATCATAGGGTTGAGCATGTCGGGGATGATGTCACACAATCTATCCAAATCATCATCGCTCATTCCGCAAGCGGTGATGACCTCTCCGTTCTTCTGCTGCTCGTCAGCCTTAAAGCAAGCATCACTCAATGATTTTAATGCCGTGCCGAGCAACTTATAATTTAGTATCTTTCCCATATTACCTTTGTTTTTACGAAAAATTCTCAGAAATCGCCTTTATGCGCAGATTTTACGTCCTAAATTTGTTTTACTGATAAACAAATCCACAAAAGAGTACAGATAGAATATTGCCATTACCACCATGACGGTGAAGCATGAATCTATCATATCTTGAGTTGTGTACCAGCTCCATTCCACGATATGAGCAGCGTTTATGCCGAAGAAATAATAGAAGGGAATGCGGTATCTCCAACATAAGAAAAAGAATCGGCTCGCTAATATCAAAACCATTGGTAAAATATACACCATGAAATAGATATAGAGATAGCAAGGTGTATTTTCTGCGTATGGGACAAACATGTCTCGTGGATGCTGAGAGAAATCCCACATTCCGTAAGCGTGAAAACACATAAGCGTAATCGGAACGTACTTGCAGAACCAGCGAAAGAACTTCAGAATTCTCCTTGAATATCTGTTACCATGCTTCATAAGCATTCCCATCAGTTCCGTCACATCAATGTCCTTTATCAACCGTTGGACTTCGACTTTTTGTTCTTCTGTCATTAAAAAACCTCCTTTTGTCTATAATTGTTCTACGTTCTTGACAAAATTACAATTTTTTGCTCAAATCAATTCTTTTTGAGTAAAATTTCAAAGTTAAACTTTGCTAAAGTAACAATCTGTAAGCAAATTATTCGTATATCAGTGTTTGATGAGCCCTATATCCTTATATTCCGATTTTGCGTCGTAACAAGGACACCATTTCTTCCACTTTTTCGGATTGCTCCCCCAGATGTCTCTGTGCCCCATGATGGTTGCGTGAGGATATTGGCGATGCAACTCTATAAGCAACGACCTTAGAGCTACCTTCTGAGCCTCAGTTCTGTTGTCGATAGGCTTACCTTTGCTATCAATGCCACCTACGTATGCAATATTGATAGCAGTAGAGTTGTAGCCCTGCACGCCGTTACTAACCTTGCTGATGTCTAACAACTGATGTATAACACCATCTTCCGTTACCACCTTGTGATAACCTGGATTTCTCCAACCTTTTGCCTTAAATTCAGCAAGTAGTTCCTTAACTCCCCACTTCTGAGAAGAAGCGGTACAATGAACGAAAATTCTTTTTATCTGTCTCATAATAATGAATCTAAAATTAAGTAATTAATAATACTACCGAGTAAGATTACTACGGAATACCTCACAATATCTTCCCACTCAAACTTTGCCAAATGATAATGTTTGTATTGGTATATCTCTCTGCCTATCATTACAGGCAAAGCAAGCAGACCTACCAATATGCTGATAAGCAGCCAACAAGCAAGACCTATCCAGTCTCGCTTGTTTACTTTTAATATATTTCTCATCATACTCAGAACTATATTTCCTTTATCCCCATTGTCTCACCGATGGCAAGAAGTTCTTTGGCTCTTGCCTTGCACTTCTCTCTGTACTCTTGAAACTCATTGAACTCATTCATCTTCTCATTGGATTCCTCCTCACTTACGCTTGAAGGATTCTGCATAAGCATAAGAGAGTTGCTGACTATTGCCTCTACCTCACTTTCTGAGTACTTATATCTGATGAGGGCTGAGACTATTGCTCCATAGTTCCATACGGCTACTGGCAGCGTGACCATATCCTCGCTTCCCATGCCTACCTTTACGCTAACCACAAATCTTCCACAGTCATTGCCTATCACAATATCCTGTTCCTCATGCATAAACTCGTTATCCATAAATTTCTATTTTGATTAATTAACATTTAATACAAAAACTTTTTTTATCTTATTGATTCAAATCAGTAAGGATTCACAAGCCTACAGCTTGAATGCGACGGCCGCCCTCACCTGATAATCGCTGAACTTGTAGGCGGTGCTGAACTGCCCGCTAACAGGAAACAGAGTCCAAGAACCGATCTCAGAATACTCCGAAGACAGCCTGTACCAGGTGTCCGAGAATGCATCGAAGCGGAAATCAGCCTTCGCTTGCGCAAAGATGTTATTTGCAACACCGACATTGTATCCCTTCATCGCATACCAAGAGCAGCGTGCCATCTCGCCGGAAGACATCAGGAACCAATGCCCCTCAGTAAACGGCTCTGCTAACGTTTCAGCATCATTAGCAAACGTAGGCACATAGGCATTGCAATAGCTGGCGGCAGGATAGTAGTACTGCTGATATTTCTGCGCATTGTGTTCGGCTTGTACGCTTTTGATACATTCCGTAAGACTTTGTTCCAAAGTCTTTCCTGGCGATGCCTTTGGGACAGTCAGATGTACGTTAGGATCCTGCAAGATGTAGTCTCTGTGAGCGATAATCTTGAGGGTATTGAGCTGACCACGAGCAACCATGTCATTCACATTCAATCCTACACGTTTAAAGTACTCACTGAGAGTAGTATGACCTACGCTGGTGTCCCACATGTTCTGCGTGATTTTCTCGAAACCGATGTCGCTGATGGTATTAAGAACAGTATATTCCTTGAACCCGTCATTAGCCGTATTACTCTCATCACGCATCGTAGAGTCAGACACATTCACACCGTTAGTGTACTCATACAGCAATGGCAGATTATATACATTATAGTTAGAGTTACTGCCTAACTTGATGCCATTCATGCCTTGGTTCGCATCTGTTGAGTTAAATAATCCCCATACTCTCGAACCATAGTCCTTTAAGGCTACCGCAATCGCCCATTTGCGCTCCTTCGGCTCGATATAGAAGATGACAGCGATAGGGGTAGCGTCAGAAAAGCTCAGGTCACTGCCGTAAGTTCCGTCAGAGAATACGTAATCTCCAAGCTGCGCCTGATAGGCATAGAAATAGACCTCATTCTCTGCACTAAGCGTATTTCCGTCTGACAATTCAACTTCCAGATATACCGTAGCCTTATCGTCGTTCTCCTTAGACCCGACTTTGCTGACATGTATAACACCAGTATCTTCCTCTATTGTAGCGAAGCTATTCTTGCTTATACTCCATTTTGCAGAGATGAAGTCATTACCTGTAAATGGGAAAGTTTTAATCGTTAAAGAATAATCTCCTTTTGCACCGAAATTTCTCTTTCCGACGATTGATACACGCTGAATAGCAACCTTCTCATAAGAGATATACAGGCTATTGCCCTCGTTATCAATTTTACCCCAAGCTTTCAGCATCTTTCGCTTCTGGTCCATTGTAACATTAGCCGTGCATGTAATCTTTCCTTGTAATTTTACGCCCTTGTCAGCAAGCCACATCAGAAACTTCATGTTATCTACCGACCAGTTCACGCCCTTAACGGTTGCTTCCTCAAGAGGGCTATTAGCATCAAAACAAGCCTTGCAAATGTCATAGCTATCCAAATTAGGGCAATCTTCAAACTCCAAATGCTTAATATTAGCATAGGAGCCTATTGTCATCCCGTCAGATGACAAATTAGAGTAGCCCTTGAGACGCAACTCAGTTATGGTGGCAGGCAATACCAGCTTGGTGAGCATATCAGTAGGAGGTGTCGTTACACCTATAATAGGAGTATTGGTGAAATCAATCTCCTCCAAGAGGTCAGAGGATAAGATAATACTCTTTTCCAGATTCTTCACGTTCCTGACAATTACCTGTCTCAGCATACCCATCTTGCTGAGGTCAAAATTCACTCCTGCCTCTCTGGTGTTTGGCCTGGATGCAGTATAGTTCATAACGAACTTCGTGAGTCTTTTCAACAAGCCCATATTGAGGTCAAATTTAAAGTCACCAAGACCTTCCAAACCATAGATGGTGTAATTCCCATTGCTACCCTTAGTGTAGGTTGATAACTCTGTGATAAGGTCTGCATCATCAATATCAAAAGTAGCATCCTGCGGGTTGGAAATCTTGAATGGCATATACGAATAAGTGCCTGGTTTGATATTACGATGATCATCAAAGTTGCCTACACCCCACTGCAAGGTACAATAGATAGCTTGATAGTGCTTGATGGCAAGGCCCCTACCATCTTCATACAAACGCAAGCGAAGGTTATTGCTAACAGACGAGCCGCAATGATACTTACTGTCAAGGTATCTCTGGCGCTTACCAAAGAAGTAGTCCGTCACTTGCACCTTGTCACCATAGGCCTTCGTAAAGTTGTTGGTATTTGCATAGCCGAAGGCATCTGCATTATACAGATTCTCACACCAACACTTCCAAAAGTCCTTATACTTGGTGAGCATGTCTTGATAAGTAAGACCATTTCCTCTCATCGTTTTATACATCGCTTCCACCTCGTTAGGGAAACAATTTACAATATTATCCCACAAGGCAGACAGTCTGCCATTGAATACAGGATTGAAACCTTCAGGACAATTCGGTTTGTATGAGTTCGTTGTTTCGTCATAGACCTCTCCATTAATCTGTACAGTCTCATCTGTTGACGGATTGTAACAGTCGTTCCATTCATGGTAGTATCTGAATGATAACACACCCGAATTATTGAAAAGGGACTGGCTGTCCGTGTCCCTCAAAAATACATCAGCCTTAGCTTCTTTTACTGTCTTTGCCATAATTATTCTTCATTCCAGATTATTGAATCAAATGCCAAGCTCATATTCTTATCCATGGAATCCATACCGATAATCCACTGACAGAAGTTGAAATAGAATATCGCACTATCAAGTTTCGTATATGTACTTGCTTCCGCCGTAAACTTTGCACGTCTGTATGCCGGATTATCCTTATCATAGGTGGTTCCATTATAGACTACAGGAGCAGGAAGTGTTGCATAATCGCCATGCTCACGCTTGTATCTCTCAGCAAGGAGAACATTGGTGGAAACCACCCAGTTGTGGAAACGCTTGATTACCGCAAGCTCCTGATTGGTAGCATCGATGTTATCCGTAGTTTTCTTTGCCACACCCAGTTTGTTTGCTTTATTGGTAGGCGATTTCTTCGGCACTCTCGCATAGTAAAGTGGGATGCCGGTCAGCACACTTTTCTGTAAGGAATCGCCAACAACGCTATAATCTCCAGCCTCCTGATTGAACATGTTGACATTCTCATCGATTTCCCAGATCTGAGCCTTCATGTAGTCCTTTGCAGGAAAGCCAAGGAAGGATGCAGAATATTTGTTATTGATGAAATTGTATATGCTGAGGAAGGTAGGCGCAGCAGTTCCACTTGTTGAGGTTCTGCGGAATCCTATCTCAGGAAAACCGCTAAGAGACTTTCTGTATGTGACAGCCTTACCTAAATCTGCCTGTTCCTTCTGATAGGCAGTATAGAGAGACTCGTTACTTTTGGCACAGGCAAGGAGTATCTGCTGATACATATTCATGGCATGAATGTTGACGATACCTTCAGATGAAGCAAAGTTCACCTTATGAACCATTTCCTTCTCACCAGTTTCCACGCCTATAGTGATGGAGTAAAGTGTATGATTCTCTGTTTCACCAACCAATCCCACGGTAATATTTACAGACTCACCATTTCCAGTTTCAAATATCTCGGCAAAGTTCTTATATGGCAGAGGATAACCATTTGAAGAGGTACCATCTGCATTGAACATGTGTGCGCCTACGGTGAATGGAGCTTGCGCCCAACCGTCAGTAGCCTTATTCCAAAGTGGATTTTCAAAGGTCGTACCGTTGATAGGAACATTGTCATTGTTCTTGTTGTAAGGCAAGTTGTCGATATTCCATACGATGATAGGGGATTGAGGCAATGCCTTTTTCACCTTCTCATAGGATATAATCTCATCAGGGTTATGGATGTTGCCACTACTATTGAGAATATTATTACGCTTGGCAAGGTTTATCTTTCCATAATGGTCAAAGATTCCATTGCTATCATACACATCATTAACATCTGGTGTGTCATAAGCAAAATTATCCAAGGCTTGATAAGGGTTGATGGATTTCTCATAGCCTCTTATCGAATAGAGGATGACCTTTGCCATAGCAGAACCTATGACTATATCCTTCGGAGTTCCCTGCTTCCAGTTTGCATTAGAATAATCGAACATTCTGACACATACACCATTGATACACAGATAAACCAAGTTCACATCCTTCTCTGTTGCATCACCACCACCAAGATTGTTGACCGTATGAGTAGTAGTTCCATCAATAGACAGAGAGAATTTTATTCTTTTGGTCTCAGGATAGTAAGTGATTACACGATCCGTAGAACATCTTACCTCGATTTTGTTAGCGAATATGCGGAAACCAGTTGTATCATCCATACAATCTACAATAACTGCATTCTCATCAGAACAGATACCAGTCTCAAACTCAATTTCAATGGTTCTTCCCTTCTTGCTTCCGCTGACACCAAAGTTTTCAGCAAAAGGCTGCCAATCTTTCAACGTTACAGACTTTCCTGCTCCAATGGTCATACCCTTTCCATCAAGAAATCCATTATAGTTATTCAACTTAAAATTGGCAGAACGCTCCAGATAAGAAGTTCTAACTCCGTCATAGTAACTCTCCAAGTTCTCTATACCCTTATCAGAGTTAGTCTTACCTTTCATGGAGTAATATACCTTACATTCGCTTACTGGTTGCAAAGTAACTCCTGCACCCTTGATTGTTACATCATGGGTTACACTCACCTCACCATTGGATATGACCACACTAATCTTTGGAGCATAGTCATTCAAATCCAATGGCACAGTAGCCATCAAAGGTGTCTCGCCCGAAGTATGATTATCATCTACGGTACATAACTGGTCCGTAAGGACAACCTCCTCTGTATTGCTATTATACAACACCTTAATTTCTATTGCAACCTGTGAGCCAATCTCATTGTCAGGAAGGTAGAAATAATAAGGCACTTGAATGGTAGAATACTGAGTAGCAGACGCAGGAGCATCTTTACCTATAGCAATAGCAGGGGTATTACCCTTTTTGATATAGGAGGTACGTATTTTTTCGGTTGTAATACTATACTCAGAATTAACTGCCCATACTTCAATTTCATGCTTGCCAGCAATATAAGTACCTTTTGAGTCAATAATAAATTCACCAGAAGAGTTGTTGATGGTCTTAGTCATGGTTTCACTACCATTGCCATTGCTTACCTTACAATAGACAGTGGCATTCGCACCCTGGCAATTCACACGCAGAGACCACTTTCCATCCCTTACAGAAGTCTCTACATAACTCGCATCAAAATAGAGATTGATTGATACTGTTCTGATACTGAAAGAGAAAGTTCTGCTTTGGCCATGCGTATTCGCCACAGTAATCTTTACCGTATTCGTCTCTGACACAAGATAGTTGGTCAGATCAACATTATAATTGTTGCCAGTTGCCGTACCAGAAGCTTCAAGCGTCTGTTTCAATTCCGGAATATCAACACCATTTACTGATACCACAATAGTTCCGCTTGTCTCATCCTTTTCGGAAGGCTCTCCGTAGTAACTATTGTAATTGATGGTTGCAATACACTCTGTTCCCTTAACGATAACATCATTAGGTCTCTTTACCATAGATGTTCGCAGGATATACTGGAGTTCAGCTTTTGCCGTAACAAAGTCATACGACTGTTTGACGTTATCAGCATAAGTCTCCTTGTCATTGTACCACTGACGATAGCTATCCTCGTCTGAAAAGAACCTCCAATAAATGTGCGAGTTATTGCCTTCCTGCACTACCTCTTGGTCAATGTAGCCGAACTTCCCATCTTTTAAGGAAATCAAATTATCCTTAATGAGCTTCTGTACCCATTTACCAAGGTAACCACCCCAATCGGTGTTGAGGTCAGTTATTTCCTTATCTATCTTTTCTGTTGCCATATCTAATTAATTTTTCCAAGTTTCATCATCAATCCAAGGTTTCTCATTTACCCACCATCCACTGCCAAAACAGCTTCTGATAGCTTGCCAAATGAGAACACTTCCCTTATACACTGCCGAGATTACATTACTTCCTAACCTGATGGCAGAGATTTCCTTATTTCCTAACTTGATCATAGGCTATTCCTCCGTAAGCATATAATAGGTGTCTGGCTCCTTTGTTTCCAAAGCCTCGTAAGCCGCTTCCGTCATGCTCACGAACTTCGTGATAGTAGCAGGGATGTCCTCTACTTTTTTCTTCAACGTAGAAATATCAGACGTAGCGGTAGTCAAAGCCTTTTTGTTTTCCTCTGCCGTTTTGTTTGCCGCCTCTGCCTTTTTTAACGCATTACTTGCATCAGTCGCAGCAGTGGTTGCTTTCTCCTTGATTTCGGTAATAGTGGAAGAGAAATCGACGGATTGCTTCGTCCAATTCGTACCATCGAAATAAAGGAAGGCGATTTCGTTCTCTACTACAGAGAGATTGCCAAAATTAGGGTATTCACCTACCTCGGTAGGCAGATAGAACACCTTTGTTTTCGGAGTGCCAGGATTGGTGGTTCTTGCAGCGATACCGCAATACACCGCGCCAAGCAGCAAATTATCTACCGACCCCTTGACTTGCGCCAGTGCATCCTTAGTAGCATAAGTGGATAAATCCACAGAGATATTCACTTTAAAGGTCTCGCTGGTAGCAGTCCACGTTCCATCCGTCTTGCAACGATAGACGGTATAGTCAGTACCGCTGCCTACGTAAGCCATCATACCCTTATCTGGGTTAGGATAAGCCGTTTTCAACTCGGTCTCTGATGAATAGAAACCGCAATTCATCTCCTTCGCCTTGCTTGCCTCACTCAGTTCCATGAGCTTTGTGACAATCAAGCCGAAGTTGGTGTCGATCGTTTTTGCTACATCACCGAACTTGCCCGTAGTAGGCGTTTTGTTTAATTGTTCCATATTCTTACTTAATTTTCTTCTTTAATATAACTTTCAATTCTACTTATTCCAGAATAGACCCTATACCCAAATGGTACATCGTTAGTTCTACCAGCGCGGTCGTATGTAAAAATTCTCACCTTCTTGTTCTCTGTATCAACAGAATACCCAACCATTCCGTCAAATGCAAAAGGTTCTATCATATCAAACCCCTCCTTGTAGGATAAATCGTGTACTCCTGTAGCTACATGTTTAATATCAGAGAAACCTCCACTTATGTCGTAATTAAAAGCCATAGGACAATAATCACGGTAAATGCCAAACTCAGCATCATATCTTACTTGATACATAGCTATAATCTTTGGCGCAGTGGATAGCGAATAGATAAGGTCTCTAACCCCGTTTACAATCCATCTAATTACGTTATTTACTTTTATACATTTTAGATTGACAGTCTGACCTTGGTAAACCAACAGGTCTTTTTTCTCAAATAGAATATCTTCCTTGTCGGTATAACTTTTCACATAGCTCGCGTTATCCAATCTTATCATGTTGTATGCACAAAACAAATTTACCTCTGCGCCTAAATATTTGTCTTCTTCGGGGAGATTCACGACTACATCGTAGTTGATAGTTATGTCGCCACTTTCACTTTTGTTCACAAACTCGAATTGTACGCTAAAACCACTCAAAGATAAATCCAAGTTATATAAAAAACTTACAGAATCAAAAGAATAAGAACCATATTGACCCGCATTTTTTCTGTTTATAACAGTGTAGGGCGTATAGATATTTCCGCTGATAGATACATTTTTAAAGAAACCTCCAACAGAAGTCACATCTTTCGCTTTCAGATTTCCTTCTTCGTCAATTTCAAAGTTACCGTTAGGCGACTTGACGGATTTCATCACACCACCTTCAGCATAGATGATACCTCGCAGGATGATGTCGGTGAGAATGGCTCTACCGCCATGCGTGACTACGAATTTAGCGAGATTGTTGAGTTCTTCGGCAGTAGGTTCGTAATTCGGATTGTCCTTGTACTTTTGAATGGTGTAGATAGCCTGTTCGAGTGTTCCACCGCCCCATAAGAAAGGAGAATCGTTATCATTGTAGTAGCCACTCATACCGCCAGTTTCCTTGATCATCTTCTTGTCTCGGAAGTTACCTACTTTGAACTGCTGAGACATAACCAAGCCGCCATCGATGGTTGTTGAACCTTGCGTGATGGCATCAGTGAGGAACTTCATATTCTGAAACTCAGCCATCGACTTATCATTGTCTGAGTATGAAGGTGACCAAGCAGGGGCAAGCTTGCCATAAGAAAGCATGATTTCACACGCAGTACAATTTGTACTAACCATGGAGAATACAGCGTTTGCGTCAGAGCAAGTAATATGCAACTCATATCGCTCAAAGGATGAAGTCATGGTTATATCCTGCGTTTCGCCACCGACACTTACCCTAACAGTCGTACCCTTGCCCTTGAAGGAAAGCACATAATCCTTGCCTGGCAATAACGGTTGGGCAAGTTGCTGAGATAATGTTCCGCCTATCTGTACTGCCTTCCCGCTTGTAGAATCTTCGGTATCAACTACACGAGTATTCTCCATCGTCCAATATTTCAGTTTCTCAGAGAACGTTTCCTTATCCTCAGAGATCTCAGTATCTTCGGATATATCAATACTCTCATAGTCGCCGCAAAAGGACGTATTGCGCAAGAGATTACCGCTCTTGATATTCAAATCCTTCAAATCGTCTTTCTTGGCAATATCGGTGACAGGCGAGTTATCCGGCAACAGAGAATCTGAATTGAAAATCATCTTGCCCTTAAAGGTAGCCTCTTTTTTCTTGGAATCGTATTGAAAGAAACTCTTACCGTCTTTATCTCCTGTATAGCTATCGCCATAGATGTTGCAATGGAATACACCTGTTGCCGCATCATACCCCTCATCTTTAACCAGACAACCATCAAGGGAGAATGATGATATTCCCTGATACATCTTCTGACTTGGCGCATCATCTGATGTAGATGAGAGTATAATAGCTGACTGCCTGTTTGGGTCATCGCTACCTTGATAACCGAGCTGAACGATATTATCTCCAACCAAAGGTTCAGAGGTAGTTAGGGAATCCATACCTCCATTAGCTAAATTAGAAAGTACAATATAATCCTTACCAACAGACATGACAAGTCGCCAATAATATCTCGTCTTCTTGCTTCCGTCTGCTGCTATATCAAACTGCTGACATCTCGCTTGGTCGAGTGGACGAAAATAATTAAACACCTTTTCGCTTCCTTTATCGCTATCTTTGGTTTCAAAATAGCATTTAAATGAGGATGGCTCTGTATTATCTCCGTTTGCTATTACTTCTCCTTTAGAGTTAAGTCTTTCGACCTTTGAACATACCATTGCAGCAGGAGTTATCGCCAACTCGCCACCTATATGTCGAAGCTCACGGATAGTAATATCTCGGAATTGAGCAGCACGGCGGATAGTGATATAATCAAACTCAGCTATTGAAGTTCCATCTTCCTTTACTAGAATCCTTGCACCCGTCGAGTCTGTATTGTAAACTCCGAACTCGGTATTCGTGCCATTTAAACCGAGTCGTGTGCTACCATTAACTTCTACATCTTCGTCTATTATCAGTTTCCTAAGCTCAGCTACTCCATCCAAAGTAATCTTCCACAGGGCTTTTGCACCCAACTTAATACCTTGTTCAAAAGTAATCAATCCTTTTGCTACATCATCAAACAGCTTGGAGATTTTTTGCGAATCTACGGCTTTAGCGGAATACACATTATAATCCGTTGGCGTGGTTTTATCATAGCTCTTTATAATATAAATAGACTTACCACCTCCACCATTGTTATTGAGATAACTTTGCCCATTGTACACAAGTTCCTCAATTTTAGATTCCATTGCATTGAGCCGTGAATATGACGGTTTTTCTCCAACAAAATATTTCGCTCCATCATAAGGAATATCCAAGTTAAACTCATAACCGATAATTCTTGAAGACCTATAGCTGTCACCAAAACCTTTATTATAAAGATTTACTCTATCTCCTACACCATGCAGGTTTCCCCTACCCAGATTATAGGATAAGTTAGCCTCAGCGGTACATGTATATGTCGTAGGGTCTATCATAGACTTCTTCATATCCTTTATCGCATCTGTCAGCAACTCATTGGAAGCGGAAGAAACCAAAGTATCACCCAATTTGGTGGAATCCCAATTGTAGAGTACAAAAGTATCTCCATCCTTTGGATGCAAAGTTATATCCGGCAAGAAACGGCCATAATCCTCATTTGCAACAATCTCAAATACCTGTGACTTAGGATTTATCTGTTCCTTTCCATCTTTCAATATCGGATTGCCATCATCGTCTTTAAGTATTTCTTCAACTCCATCTGGATTAAACTCACATTCAAAGTCCATACCATTAAGAGAACCGCTTTGGAATACTATATGTAAGTTCTTGCCACTAAGAATATATGACTTTCTAAATGCCATATCACCTGTTTTATCGCCATCATTATTGACAATAGTAAGCGAATTAACACAGTAGAAAGTCCTTTTAATGTTATCACCCTCTTCAGGTGTACTTTCATCCTCTACATCTTTTTCGTATGATGTCACCTTAGACGTTTTGATAAGATTTCTTGGGTAAATATCATCATTTGTAGTTACTCCCTCAACATACTGGTCTTCACGGAGTCCACTAACTTGTATATATCCATTTTTCAGTTCAAAGCCATTCTCTGCTAGCAATTGCTTGTTCTTGTCAGAGCATTCTGCTGAATTAGGTAGCATAAGACGTTTTTCAACGACACCATCCTTTGTTATATCAGCATCGGCATCTTTCTTATACCAGCTTGGCAAGTTCCTTGCAGCTCCGAAAGCATATACCCTATTTGCATAAGTTGACTGATTCTGTGAACTTGACATTAAAACAATATTGTCGTCAAGTTTGAAATCAACAATTGCATTCGTGTTCTCGCAAGTACCAAAATGTAGTATATTCCCCTCAAACCACCATTCGCAATCAAACGTCTGAGCAATATTTGCAATAGCATCCAAGATACTGCTGTTAGTATAGGTTATAAGCTTGGCTGCATTCGCATCCACACTTGCATCTATCACATAGGTATAGTCCGTTCCTTCTCCGTCAAATTTAGGGTCGTAAAGATAAGATTTATCTAATTTCGCATAATAAGTCATACTTTTCATTACCACCTCTACATGAGTACTGATTTTTGAAGTCAGAGAAAAAGTCGCTTCTTGCGAACCTGTGTTCGGACGATACTTTAATATCTTGTTCTTAAACTTACGGTAATAGGCATCGAATTGAATCACATAGGAATATCCTATTGTATCATTATCTTTGGTCTTAGTTAAATTTATTAGCTCAAATCGTCCATATGGCGTTTCGATAAAATCACCTAGCAAGAAATATGTAGGCTTAGAAAGTTTGAAGGAAAGCTTGCAATAGTGAGACTGCATCAATTCATAATGAATCAAAGCGTCTTGTGTAACAGGAACGGTACATCTTACACGAATCTTTCCATTATTATCATAATACTTTATGTCGATTTCTTTGAACGTTTCCATAATTATTCTATATCTTCAAATTCTTTTAAAGTGAACTTTTCTCTATCCGAATCCGTCAGCTCTCCTCTGTTAGTCGGATTGTACTCTACAAACTTCAAGCTCTTCTTGCCTATACTTCCTCCTTTTCCTCTTGAATATGTAGTAGATTTCCTTGCACAATACAACCGATAAATATCATCTTTTGATTTTGGAACTTGTATCGTAACAAAACCATTATCCATAAGCGCATCAAAGGCTTTTACCCTTTTATTATAGTCGCTATGGTCTCTGCCGACAATAACAAACTCCAAGGTAATGCTTCTTTCTGCCTTTTTTGGACGGATAGGAACAACTCTAGTTCCATGCTCTGTCCTTACTTCATTGGTTATATAACTTTTATTGTCTGCGTCAGCTTCCAACGCATCCAAAAAGCCATACCCCATCTTGACCCGATAGGTAGTCCAAGCATCTTTTCCATTTATGATAAGTTCATTCGTGTTCATGCCAACAAAGTTAAAAACAAAATGAGGAATAATATTATGTTTTTATCACAATGCTTTCACTTAAAATTTAAGTGCAAAAAGGGCGCAAATCCAAATAGGAAATGCGCCCAAAAACAATAAGCTTTTGATATTATGAAGTTGTATTTTCGTTTCCCCTTACTTTTGCGGCTAACGCTACTTTATCTTCTGCATCCTTCCGTATCTTTTCTATTTCTTCTGCTGGAGCATCCGTAAGAGCCAACATTTGGACAGCGGTCTCTAGAGACAGGACACCTTGATTGTATAGTTCCGCAATAACTTTCCACTTATCTTTTTTATCATCCTCAAAAGGCTCGGCAAAATCAAATTCAACCTCCAATTTGTCCAATTTGCTTCTCTTCTCAGGATATAGTTCCTTCATAACGGCAATAATCACATGCGATAATCTACCAACAAGTTCTTCATAGATTTCCATTCGGTTCGCTCGCTTGATGTAACCCAATACCAACGCTCGTTTTATGCCGACACTAGTAAGCGTACTCATAGCTTTCATCAGTTCCGGTGACATATCCGGTGTAAACGTATCAAACAAGATAGACTGAGCCAAGTCTTCTTTCTCTGCCTTGCGGATTTCGGAATTCTGAGGTGGGTTGATATATTCAAACCTAGAGTTCTTACTTGTAAGTTGTATGAGTTTACCTGGCTTGTTCCGTTTAGGGATTGATTGTATCACGTCAGCAGTAGCCGCAGCTATAGGGTCGGCAAAATAGTTGTTCGTGTCTCCTATCTTGGAGTCCAACATCTCTTCACGTTCCATTCTTGGTTCTGCACCATCCCATGCTTTAGGTTGGCGAAAGTAGATGCCGTTAATCTTTCCGGTTGGATTAGGATACTTATATACCTTCCATCCAAAACCACCACGCTCACAATGATAGTTGAAGACTGATGTCAATATATCCCAACATTCGACAGTCCTTGACTCTCTTTTAAGAGAATAACCTATTGCAAAAGCAAGCATGTTTCCGTACTGGTCGAACAACTCTCGCATCTTGTGTCCCTTGGAACGGGCAGCTACATATACGTCAACGTGCATGTTTCCATCTTTTTGCGAAAAATTAAAAACAAGTCCACTTTCGGTTTCCGCTCCGGCAAGACGTTTGCATTGGCGTAACTTGGTATTGAAATATATATCCTTCAAGTATTTCTTATACAATTCAAAAGCATCATCGTCACCTTCTATTTTCTTCCACATAATGGGATTACCCAACAAGAAAAACAATTCTACCTCATTGATGTATCTTTGTCTTGTTCTTGCCAACTTCTCCGTCCTATATGGTTTCTCTCCCTTTACCCATTTATCCTCACGGCTCATCACCTTATGAGTTTGGGGATTATATTCCGAAATGGCATTATCAACATCGTAATCATGTTGTTCCATCATGTTTACAACAGAATCAACATCATTATCTTCCAAACGTTCGAAGATGCTTCTCTCCACACCCA
>ERZ1034669.260-NODE-260-length-21684-cov-11.344491_pt1 | contig 21684 bp, 12 predicted proteins | sample MGYA00520705_ERZ1034669 | MGnify/ENA primary metagenome ERZ1034669 (study PRJEB33766, sample SAMN09781766) | gut metagenome | biome: gut microbiome | host: Homo sapiens | place: Madagascar | study: EMG produced TPA metagenomics assembly of the PRJNA485056 data... | reverse complement strand
GTGTACAGATGTTTCTTGAATAGGATCTTAGAATCGCATTTGTCAACTTGGGACTTCTTTTTACATCATCAACAGAAGAAATATCTTTGTTGCAAATTTGGTATACCAAATCATCGGCAACATCTAATTTGTTGCTTTCATTTTTGATTTTAAAACAGGTTGGCCATCCGCCTCTGCAGATTGCGAAGATAATATCTTTTATTGTTAAATTGGAAATACATCCCTTGAAAGAATCCGGATTGTCGAACAATTCCATCAGTGAAACGGAACCATTGGATTCTTCAGATTCATATAAGCTTAGAGGGTACATTTTCATTGTGCTGATTCGCATCGTGCCAGTGTGAGCCACTTGAACATTCTTTGATGTTGAACCAGTCAGAATATATAATCCTGTTTTCTGCTCATCATCAACTGACTTACGGATTGCTCCCCATATTTTAGGGGCATCTTGCCACTCATCGAACAGTCGAGGTTTGTCTCCGATTAAAAGCATGCTCGGTGCATCTTTTGCCGTACTTAAATATTGGTCTCTTTTTTCTTCATCTTGAAATTCGATAATGCTTTTTGATTGCTGTTTTGCTGTTGTTGTTTTTCCGCATCCCTTTGGCCCGATGATCAGTACTGCTCCGAATGTGTCCAATTTATCTTTTAAAAGGCTATCCGCGATTCTTGCTTTATATAGTAATTCTAACTTCTGTTTCCAATATTTGTGGTATTTTACTTCCAACTTTTGCGGTAAATTCATAAAAGGAAGACAAACAAAATATCAAATGAGGCAAATAAAAAGGTCTGATACCATGTATCAATCGGGAGTTTATCAGTTGAACAGGTGAAAACGGACGAAAATCCGCGGCCCATATAGATGAATCTATATGGGTCTTTTCTTTTGCATGTCAAGGCTTTTCCGCCAAATGTAATACTAATTTGATACCAACGCTTTATTTTGGCTTGCTTTCATGGTAAAACAGAGATATCTGAAAGGAGACCGGAAACATGTTCCTGCTGAAGAACTCCATCAAGGGGGAGACCTACGTCTACTTTGCCGTGCAGAAGCGAGAGGGAAAGAAGACCCGCCCCGTCCGTGTCAAGTCGTTCGGGAAGCTCTCGGAACTGCTTGCGAAGGACCCCGACGCGCTCGCACATCTGCAGGAGGAGCTCGACCGCATAAACGCGTCTCCTGAGAAGAGCGAGTCCGTCGTGTACAGCTCCCTGAAGGAGAGAGGGACGGACACCGACTGCTGCGGGAACATCGTCCTGCTCTCGGAGATCAAGCGGCTCGGGCTTCCGGGAATCTTCGGAGGGATCCGGACGGAATCCGGGTTCGACACGGCACGGATCGCATCCGACCTCGTGTGCGAGCGGATCCTCGATCCGCGGAGCAAGCTGGCCTCCTACCGGAAGATATCCGGCAACCCGTTCTACCAGGCAGGATACGGTATCAACGACGTCTACCGTTCCCTCGACGAGATCGACTCGTTCTCCGGGGGAATCATGCGTTCCTTCGCGGCCCTCTCGCGGAAAGGGCGGAAGACCTCGGTGGTCAGCTACGACACGACGAACTTCTATTTCGAGATCGAGCGGGAGGACGGGCTGCGGCAGTACGGCATCTCGAAGGAGCACCGGCCGAACTCCATCGTGCAGAGGGGCCTCTTCGTCGACCAGGACGGATTCCCCGTCCTGAGGAACGTGAACCCGGGGAACACAGGGGAATGCAAGACCGCGGTGCCCTCCCAGAGGGAGCTCTCGAAGGCGGGCATCTCGAGCTACATATACTGCGCGGATGCCGGCATAGCGTCGATGGACATCAAGATACACAACTCGGTCTGCGGACGCCGTTACGTCGTCGCGCAGCCCGTGAAGACGCTGGATTGCCTGCGGAAGCAATGGGCCCTGTCGGATACGGGATGGCACCTCGGGAGCAAGAGAGTGGATTCGGTCGCGGACTGTCCGGAGGACGGCTACCTCTGGAAGGAGGCGCTCTATGCCGTGGACGGCAGGAAGGACGGGAAGAAGGTACGCATCCCGGAGCGGCTCGTCGTGATCTACTCGGCGGGGTCGGCAAGATGGCAGGAGGGAATCCTCGAGGAGCAGCTGCGGAGAGCGGCGAAGAAGGCGGAGAAGGGGATAGGAGCGAACCCGAACTCCCCGGACCGCCTCGTCAGCGTCAGGAAGTGCACGGACGAAGGGGAGGTGGCGGAGAACGAGGTGCGTTCCGTCGACAGGGACAAGGCGGAGGACGAGCGGAGATACCACGGCTTCTGCGCGATAGCGACGAACATCCTCGCATCGGACGGGGTTTCCGCGAAGGACGTCATCGCGATCAACGCGGGCAGATGGGTGGTGGAGCGGTTCTTCCGCGAGAGGAAGACGACCTGCGACACGCACCCGATCTACCTCGCGTCGGACGGACGGATCCGTTCCCATCTCTTCCTGTGCAGGCTCTCGGTCTATGTCATGAGGAACAGGAAGGCGGAGCTGGAGGGGATGGGCATAAAGGCATCGTGCGGCGACATCGCCGGGGCGCTCAAGACGATGTACGCGACGAAGCAAAAGCTCGGGTATGTCCTCGGCTCCGAGGACAGAGGCGGTCTGAAGGAAATACGCAGGGGCCTTCTGAAGGCGAACGGACTGGAAAGGCTCGCTGCCCAGTACCTCCCCGAAGGCAAGAGGAAGAAGATCCTGAAGGAACTAAGAGCATAGGAAATTAGTAGTACATCCGGGAAAGCCGAAAATCCCCGCAAAACCCTTTGATCAAGGGCAGAACGGGGATTTTCTTGTTCCTTAACTGATAAAGTCCGGATTCTAGCATAGTAAAATCACATTGACACAATAACATTGTATTGTGTATTGAACTGATTTGAATCTAGAATTTTTATAATCAAAGCTTTCTGCTACGGTTTTAACGATGTGATTGGAGCAACATAGACTCCGTCTTTTCTCATATAAGCCGCATTTGTAAGGCCACAGATAACACAAAGAGACTTTGCTGGGATACCACCTGCTTTACAAATCGAGTCATTGATCTTAACCAGATTCTGTGCTGCATTATCAATCTGATTCGCACCAAGCTTGATTTCAATACCACACCAAGAACCATCCTCCCTTTCAATCACGGCATCCCTTTCCTGGTTCTTATAATCCTGGTAATGGTATAACTTAGCATTCCTGTTTTCAGAATAGGTCAAAAGATCTCTCTCTACCAAAGATTCAAACAAAAAGCCAAGTAATTCTAAATCATTCCTTAGTTTGTCTTCGGTTAGATTCAGCAAAGCACAGGGTATGGATGGATCTACAAAATGATGCTTTTCACTTTGCTTCACGCGTAAAGAAGAACGGATACTATTCGCAAAAGGAGGTATATCCTCCGTCAGATACAAGCGACGAACCAAATCAAGATAATCTGAAATCGTATCGGTATTGATATCATCCAAATCTTTTTCTTTGATATCATTTTTCAAGACACGATTCGTTGCTGTTGTTGCTTCATTTCTTGCCAAGGAACGCAGAAGAAGCTCAAATTTATGTTTATCTCTTTTTATGTTATCGGTTTTATAAATATCCTCATTCAAAACAGACTTCCTATATTCCCGAGAAACAAGGACGCCCTCATCCACAGTCCTATTCCTAGTTGCAGGCCAGCCACCAATCAAAACCAAGTCGATAATTCTACGCAGATTAATATCGCCTGTAAGTAAATCATTTGTATGATTCTCGCAGATATTCTTTAATGACACCTTTCCATCCGAAACGCCATATTCAAACAAAGACATCGGTCTCCTTCGTAAACGAGCAATTCTTCCAGTACCGGTATGAATATATCGTTCCTTATTGACTGTTGCAGAACCAGTCAAAAGGAACTGTCCTTTTTCCATTGACCTATCCACTCTTCCTCGGACTGCATCCCAAATAGCGGGAGCCTCCTGCCATTCATCAATTAAGCGAGGTGTACTTCCATCCAGTACTAGATCTGGATCCATTTCTGCAATTCGTTTATTATTAAAATTGCCTTTTGGATTGGCTAGAAAAAACTGACTCTGGGAATGAAACCTGCTAGTCCTAGTCTTTCCACACCATTTTGGGCCTTCTATCAGTACAGCACCGAATATTTTCAAATAGGTATCAATCTTCTTATCGATGACACGCGCCTTATATTCTTTAAGTTCCATTTTCTTTTCCTACTATTATGACTTTAGAATATTCCATGTGTTTTGTCAATTCTGTTCCGCACTTTTTTAGATTTTCATTCCGTGTGTTTTCTTTTTTCTATTCCGCGCGTTTTGCCTATTCTATTCCGTACGTTTTTGTTCACTCCCCAATAGCAATTCAATCCTAGAATATGGGCAAACAAAAGATGGGGTATATAGACCAGCTAAAAATCTTCTACTATTTATAGAAAGTCAGGAAAAATCAATAAGCTATTTTTCTTTCAGTTCTTTGCTTTCCTTAGTCCTATCCTTCTTCAAAAGGAAGAACAGATCAATAAGAGCAAAAACAAGCACAAGAATAGCGACACCTAATATGAAATATGGTAAGAGAAAACGATGCGGGAAATAACTCCTTCCTGCAATTGCATCGACAAGATTAGAAGAAAAAGAAAAATCACAAAGATAAACAATCAGTTCAGAGACTCCAAACGAAAGAACGGAAGACAATACAAAAATCAGGAAATGAAGGATCGAATCTTCTAGGAAAAGGTTCTTTCTCTTATATCCCCTGCTTCTTAAAAGCAGGTATTTTTTCTTATTCCGGAAAATAAATGCAATCCTGAAGGAAAAAGAAATCACAAACACAGCAAGAAGGACAGGGAGTCCGAAATACTGAAAAGCAGAAAGATAGGAAATATTCGAATACCCTGGTGTTCCATCCATATGAAGAACTAGATAAAAAACACCCCTGCTATTATATAATTCCACAATCGATGTGAGATGAACGTCTTTCCTATGGTTTTTCCTAAACTCCCGATTCGAAGTTGTGTTCAACAGGTAATAACAATAGTATTCCTGATTCTTTTCCGTTTCCGGATCGGCCATGCCAAGCAAGGTGTCTTGAAGGAAGTAGTAATAAGTGCCTCCGTTTGTATCAAGCTTATAGCCTTTCTTCCTGGCCTTTACACTGGCCTTATCAAGCTCATTCCATTCCCGTCCTTGATAAACGCCGACAATGGTTAACGGAAGATGCCAATCGTTCTTTTCGAAAATTAAAGAAGATACTTTTTCAAAGATGCCATTCCTATCAAGAGCAGGGAACCGCTTGCAATAAATAGAGTAAGAATAATCTGAAATCCTGATTTCATTTGGATTTTCAGGATATCTTCCTATCTCATTTTCTTTTTCATCCTTTGCTAAAGAAATCGAATACTGCTGGAAGGAACTTCCAGTCGGAATCAAGGCAAGATCATAGAAATCTGTTCCAATATCTGGATTCCTGCCATAAACGTCCTCATGTTTTGCATAGAACCATTCTCCAGCCTCCAGAGAGGGATTGTCCTCTTTGCTGCAATAGAAGGCAGCTGCATTTTCTAAGTACGTCGTCTCTTTGATCTTATTTAGGTCTGGATTGACTCCATCATAAGAAAGAACGTTGCCAAGAGAACTTAATGTGCTTCCAAAAACCGTGAAAAGAAAAGTAAAGAGGAACAGAGTCAGATAATAACCAAAGTTCCGCTTGATGCCTCTTGAAAGGAGAAAAGAATCCTTACGTTTCTTCTTTGCAGAAACATTGGAGTTTTTTTCTTCAAGTCTCACATTACCTTCTAAGTTTCCGTGACTCCTCGTCAAAACATGTCCCTGATGAATCAACGGACTGTTTTCATGTGTGACAAATAAGACAAGCGAGTCATTAGAAAGACTTTGAATGCTAGATTCAATAATAGATGTACTCTCAGGATCCAGATTCGAGGTCACTTCATCTAAAAGACAAACTTTTCTCTTATCATATAAGACTCTTGCAAAACTCAATCTCTGTTTTTCACCAGAAGAAAGCTCTGATGCCTTTTGATTGGAAAGCTTCTCAAGTTCAACCTGCTTTAGGCACTCCCTGGCTTTCTCCTTATCTTGCTTTGCAAAAGGAAGCAAAAGATTCTCAAGACAGGTCAGATTATCAAAAACGAGGGATGACTGATGAACCAGAAGGACATTCTCTTCTTGAAATCTGGCAATCTGGCGCTTCGACAAAGTTCTGCCATTAACGCTTAACATCAAAGAGTCCGCCTGAATCAGTCCGGAAAGGACTTCAAGAAAGGTGCTCTTTCCGGACCCGTTCTTTCCTGTAATCAGGAAAAGACCAGTATCCGGAAACGAGATGTTCTGAATATTAATAGAAATATTTGAATACTTATCGAATTTCAGTTGATCAATGGTAATCATGATAAGTCTGGATTAAACACATTCAGATTGAAGCTCTTATGATAGGAAATTGTTTTTCGGTTCAAATAAGCTCCTATCGTAAAGTCGACATCTGTGTGGAAAGTAGCATAGATGTCATATCCTTGAGTAGTGTCAGCGACTTTAGATTCGAACAGCATCCCCGAAGAAATAATTGCTGTTTTTTCTGTGATGCCACTTCCACTCAGGTTTGTGATATTCATACCATATCCATTTGAATTCTTTAGTTTTTTTGCATCAATAGATGGGTAAGATTTGGTATAAGTCTCAGAATACTGGTAGCCTATATTAAATCCTGAAGAAAACTGACCATCCGCTTTTGCTCCAAAGCCATCCGTGCCAGCACCTATTTCGATAGAAGATGTTTTTCCCCAATCAAGCCCTATGGTAAACCCAGAAGTGATTGTCTTAAATTCTGGTTTGTTTTTCGGCCAGTAGTCTAATCGTTTTGGGGTAGGCGTAGTGAATGAACCATAATGACTCTGAGAGGTATAGGGTTCGAAATAGTTTTGAACTGTAGCATTTTTGCCAACCCAATGTTTATCATAATTACTTCCGATAGCTACACAACCGGGTGTCAGTTCAATTTGTTGCTCTATTTTGAATAAATGATTAAGTCCATGTGAAAAATGATAAGCTCTTGTTTCGGCAGTAAGGTAACCTAATTTGTCAATACTAGCCGTTTCATCTTTACGTAGAATCATTTCCCAGCCTGTCGAAGAATTCTGATTGGTTAATACAGTCTTGTTCTCTATTTTTTCTTTTTTGATTTCTTCATGATTTAAGGAACAACAAAGCTTTCCCCAAGAACTCAAATTCTGCCTAAAAAGAGTTCCGAAGCAACAAATTCCAATTAGGTGAGAGATTCGCACATACGTTTTAATCATCACAGCTTCCCCTTTTTTCTATATATTAATGTGCTAAAACTTTATAATCAAGAGAAAATATGTTTTGACTACAACAGGAAATAGTCATCCTGCCATTACACATATTCACTTAGCAACACAGGGAAGAGTCAAATTACTGTCACCAATGGTAAGCATGGTGCCAGTGCCAGTAGCCTCAATCCAGTAGGTCCAAGAAGGGAACTTATACTTGTTCTTACGTGAAACACTGGTAATAACATAGTAGTCATTTTTATTTCCAGTCTTACCATAATAGTAGGATTCCACTTTTCTTAATCCAGAAAGGAAATCAAATCCTGTTGAATTAAGGGCAGCATTAAATTTGATGTCACCTGTAGCCAAGCCAGCTAATACCTTAATAACTGATTTCTGATTGATGGATAAGGTCTTAAGCTTGTTGACACCATTAGCATCCGTATCATACGTCACATCAATCGGAAGGGTATTGGAAAAAGAAATCACGCTCGTTCCTAAATCAATAGAGCTAAGATCAGCAACCATAGAGAACTTCTTTTCGTTCTCCGTATATGTCCTGCTCTTCACCCTTTTTTCAGGCCTTATGCTCGTTCCTCCAATGCCACCTTTATCCGAAGAATCGTCCGAACCGGAGGAGCCGGAACTGTTTTCAATCTGATCAACTAAATAGCTCTTCCAGGCGAGCGCACCAATACCATTCTGTTCCGCTTCAAAGTTAAGACCAATTGCACAAAGATAATATCCGATGTGAGCAGTCCTTTGCTTTTGTGTGACAAGCCAGACCTTTGTCTGATTCGAATAATGTTTCACAATAAAGCAGTCCGCAGTCTTGGGGCGTATATAGTATTCTGTCTTTGTTCCACCAGAGTCGACCAAGATATATCCGGTAATATTTGCTTTGTTTCCATCTGTTCCTTTTTCCACATGAACACCAGCTGTGATATCGGCAGAAATAGAAACCGAATCAATACCAACAATCTTTAGATCAACATTCAGAGTACCGCTCAGATAGAAATCACTTTGATCGGTCGTATTCAAAAGCAGGGAAGTCCTGATTGGAAGCGAATTAAAATCAATCGATTTACCTTTGAAGTCATCATTGAAGGTATTCGCATACTGAGAGAAGTCGACATTCTGATCCGACAGCGAAAGAGAACCAGTAATCTGCTTCTTCGTTTCCTTGGAAGATCCATCTGCCTGCTCTTCACTTGAAATCATCAGAGAATCAAATTCGATAGAAGTTATCTTCCAATCGGATTCGCTTGTCGTCTGGTACTTCCTGATAACATCACTCGTTCCAGAAGAGGAAGAACTCAGAAGAGAATTTTCTAATACAATATGGATTTTGCCAGAGGTAATCTCCACAGAGTCGATGCCATCAAGCAAAGACAGGAATGAGACAATATCTGGAGTCGAAATTCCTTTCGTGTTCTCGATTTCGTCTTTCTTATCCCTGATCCTGTTATAAATCTGGACAATCGGTCCAAGATAGGCATAGAAAAGATTGGTCTTCTTGATTTCCTGAATCTGGCTTGTCCTATCCTCAACAGCCTTGTTTCCCCTAAGTGCACCAAGATAAGAGGTATCCTTTGCCGTCTGCTTATTATCCTGATGATAGTATTTGACACAGAGGTTATCTTCGATATTGTTCTGATAGGGAACCCTGTTCTTCGAATAATAGAAATCAATCGAAGGATCATAGGAATGCTCATCCCTATCAATATGCAGTTCTCCAGCATACTGACTATTGAGATAATCAAAATTAATGTTACCGTCGATACCGAGAGGATAGCTGTCAGTATTAATCCTGTCTTTGACAGTTAAAGACAAAGCAGCTGAGAACTGCTTCTCATTTCCAGGAAGAAGGTCAAACAATCCTGTGATAAAGAAAGAAAATTGGTTTACTCCCTTACCAGCAAAGTCATTTGTATTAAAGCTTGCAGATCCGTCTAAATAGGTCCTATCTTTAATGGAAACATAGTCTTTCCTGTTCAAAGAAATATTAAAGACGATATCCTCATAGCCGAGTCCCAGAATCGAAACAGAAGTCAATCCGTTCTCATCCAGCTTCCTTGTCAGAGTACCGCCCTTCTGGAACGATGAGTCGATTATCGAGGGATCAAGCTCAAGCACTAGCTGATTCTCATCCGATTCTTCTTTGACAAGAACAAAGCGGAAGAGCGTATCTAGATCTAATCCATTCGATAACGAGAAAATCGAGGCAAACTTATCCAGGATCTTATTCAGTGCTTCCTGAGTGTTATCATCCGATTTTGTCAGCTTAGCAATACCTTCGGAAAGAGCATCGAATACACTAGAAGCTTCCGTCTTTGTAATCGACTGCTTCCTTGCTTTATCAAGTGTCCTATAAGCAGTATCATCAAGATAACGGACATCCAGGTTATGCTTCTTGCATCCGCTTCCTTGGATAGCAAGAGAAGCACCGATCTGAGGCTTGTTCTCCTTGGTCAAATCAAGCCTGGCTTCTCCCGTAAAGTCAGCCGTCTTATAACTGCCGTCTTCGTTTGTATAGCCTTTTTCAATCCTCTCGACGGAGAGATCCCTTCCAAACTGTTTCTTTTCCAGATAAGGCTCTAATTGCTTGATGGCAGGAAGAATACCATCATAAGTCCTCTGATATTCTGCCTCATCAATGGTCTCAAAAGAAGGAGTAAAGGAATCAATCTTAAAGCAGAGAGAAACATTCTCACTCTTAAAAGGCACATTCTCGACCTTGATCTGCTCGATTTCATTTTCGTTGTGCTCAACGTCTTTATGGAAATCAAGAGTAATTTTAGAAACAGCATCTGGATCATCGGTTAGACCAAATGCCTTCGATGAAATATCAATAATGATTTTCGTGCCATCGCTATTCGATGAAATCGAAGAGACAAGCTTCGTCAGCCTCGAATAATCGCCTTCCAATAGCTTCTTAAACTCACAGTCTGAAAGAAGCGAAGCGATATTTTCAATCAAAGAAGTCGTATCACTGCTCTTAGATACATTGGTCAGAGCATCAATCACATCCTTGACCTTCTGGTTCGTCAGATGTCCTTTGGATTGATTGTTGACATTGATAAATGTCTTCTCTTTTTCGTAATAGACAGCTGCCTGCCCTTTGATATAGGGATTGCTGCTATCTCCCTGACTGATTTTCGCTTGAACCTTCTGAGCATCCGATAAATCCGCAAGAGCATCAATCCGGAAGCCTTTTTCAAGAGAGTCCGCGTTTAACGTATCTTTCCTTGTAAAATCAAGAGAAGCAGCAAAGGAAGCATGCTTTGCCCTGTTGACAAAGGTAACAAAAAGCGGATCTAAACCATCCCTATTCACAGATTCAAGAGAAGAATCATAGCTAGTGACATAGCTTGTCTTAAGACTCTGCTCTCCATTTCCGTTCAAGGTAACCTTAATCTTAGACGTTCCGTCCTTGCTATCAAAAGAAAGACCATTCGGAGTCGAGACCGAAGTAAAGAGAAGATTTTTGTCGGCACCCCTGACCAAGGTCCCATAATCCGTATCAAAGGTAAAAGTATGACTTCCATCCATCGAAGAGACAACATCACTCGACTGATAGATATCATCCTGGATCTTACCTAAAATCTCATTGACTTTATCTAAGGTATTCTGAGAGCCAAGGACACTGCTCGTATCCCTATGGATCAGTCCAGAAGAAGATAAAACTCCAATCCTATCGCCAAGAGAGCTTGCGCTCCTCTTATAAATCTTGGAATCGTATTCGATGGCACCCTGCTTTTCATTGAGATAAACACCGAAAGGAAGATTCAGAGTGTCCCTAGTCAGATTCAAATGTCCAGAAAGACTCTTATTGTCTTCTAGATAAGTAACCGCCAAGTCATTGCTCTGCAAAGAAAAAGGAACATCCCTGCCCTCGATCTTCAGATCAAGATTCTGGAAACGCAAAGAAGAGGAAGAAGTCAGCTGCTTTAAAAAGCAGCTGACTTTGTTTTCCCCTGGATGCTGATTTGGAGTATTCTGCCTTTCCTTCTGGTTTTCCCGGTACCTAAGCGGAGTACCAAAACACATAAGGAAACAGGCGGAAGTAAACGCAAGGATGAATTTTCTCTTCATGGAGTCCTTTCAAATGAGGAGAGAAAGACTACTTCTTATCGATAAGGGCTATCGTCGGATTGTCTAAGGTGTTGTTATCGGCGAAGGAGAGATAGTAGTAGCCTCCCTTACCTAAGAATTCGTGATGATATTTCTGCTCGACTTTCGAATCGTCATTGATCTGATAATACTTCTTCTCTACAATCTTAGCCGAATAGAGACCATTCAGTTCCTGAATCTGATTATCTAAGACAAAGCCTTCGACCTTATTCAGTTTTAAGTCAATGCCAATCGAGGCAATGTCTAAGACCGAGACAACTTCACCTTCGACAGAGAGAGAAGTAAAGGTTCCCTTATGGCTGGAGTTATCGCTGTGTCCTAAAACGACATTGACATCATTGCCAAGATTGATTCCAGTGACACCTAAGTCAATCGTAGAAAGATTCAGTCCAAGATGGAAGGCGTCGTCCGTATGACCGGTCTTATCATAGTTGACCATTGTCTCCGGAAGAATCGAAGTACCCATAATACCACCCTTATCGGTCTTCGTAGTGGTCTCTTCGCTAGCAGCTGGCGTATCGGTATCTTCCTTCTTTCCGTCTAAGCTAAGTCCATCTAAGGCAGCAACCAGCTCCGTCTTAATCGAATAGATGGATTCACTCGATTCCTGCTTAGCATAATTCAAGCCAAAGCCAAGAGCATAGTATCCAAGATGTTTGACAAACTCATTCGTCGTGACATAACGAATCGAACGGGAAGCACCATCATCATAATCAATCAGGACTTCGCCTTTATCTAAGGTCTCACTGCCCTCAACCATTGAGTTGCTATCGAAATAGTAGGAAGTAGAGTAGGAATTATCATAGTCCGTCAAATTGATATAGAACTTATAGTAGGTCTTCTCACCCTTAGTAGAATCACCGAAGTTGATTTCAGCAGAGAGTCTTGCCTTAACAACAAAGTCATTCAGAACCGGAATCTGGACTCTCAGCCTGCCATCCCTCGTGAAGACCTGCTTATCCGTGGTATTGAGTCCAAGCTCTAAGAAGAGCGGAACATCATCCATGGAGATATACTTTACATTATCCGTCTTCTTGATTTCAGCCCTAGAAGCAACATCTGCACTTGCCTCTAAGGTCGTCACGCCAAGAGCTAAATCAAAGGTCCTGTCTTTGATGCGTAAGTCATCAATGGTTAGACCTGTGATCTTACCAAGGGAAGTATCAAAGGAAAGATTGACTTTGACAACACTATCGCTTGCTTCCGTAATGCCGATAGCCTTGCAATCAAGGTCAATTTCAACCTTGCCATCCCTTAAGTCGATCTTCGTAACGTAGTTGGAATTCCTGACGGTCTGAATCGGATCAACCTTGCCAGAGATGATATCCTGCCTCGGCAAAGCAGAGACCGGCTTATTGATCTTCTTCAAAAGCGAGAGAATCAGGTTCTGAGGATGGTTGGTAGAGGCATTCTTGATCCTATCAACAGCACTTGTAACCGTTCCCTTATAGAAGTTAATACCAATCGGAGCAGCTTTTGCAGCATTTCCGGAATACTGGACAAAGAGACGATCTTTAGCATCGCCAGAGTTATTGTCCCTATTTGGATCATTGTAATCAAAGGCAAGCTTTGGTTTGTACTGATACTCGTTGTCCTTACCGATATTGACCGTCAAGGCACCATTGTACTGGCTGTCCTTGATGCTCCTATTGATGTTTCCAGTCAAGGCAGCTTTCTGCGTCTTGACCCTCTTCTCGTCGACAGAATCAAGATTTGCTTTTAAGCTCCTGGAGTATTTCTGATCTCCAGTGAAGAGATCAAAGACACCATTGACAAGATACTCGAACTTCTTGACCGGCTCACCAGCATCTTGCTTGAACTGAGCAGCATCAAAGGTTTTGCCATAATAAGTGACATTCCTAGGAGAGACATATTCCTTATATCCGATATCGAACGTGAACTGATAGCCAAGAAGCTCAATACCAGTTGCCGAGACCGCTAAGACCTTATCCTGGCTGGTGTTGGTTTTGATTGAAATCACACCACCATCTAAGCCAAGGATTGCAGGAGAGACAGTCCTATTAAAGGTATGATCCGGGTCCTTCTCGTTCGCACTGATATCAATATAAGAATCCAGATTCTTCAGATTCAGTCCGTTTTCAACCGTGAAGATTGAGCTGATAGAATCCATGACCTTGGATAAGACAGCGCTGACATCAATCGAAGTACCGGTGTTGACATCGTTCCTCTTCTTGACGCCGTTCCTGACAGCATCGACGATAGAACCGATTTCTGCCTTTTCCCTATACTCTTTCCTGACATTATCATAGGAAAGATAGGCGGTATCATCCACCCTGCGGGCATCCAAGTAGTGATCAATCTCATCCCTCTTGGTATGGGCAGTAATAGCGGCTTCAACGTCCAGATACTCTTTTCCAGGATGGACCGTATTCGGGTCTTTATCAATCAGTTTGGAGAAGTCAGCATCGAGTAAACCATCAAAGGCATAGCTTGTTTTGTACTTTGCATTGGAAATGCCGATGTTATAGGCAAGACCGAATTTCTTATCATCCGCCCTCTTTGCAAAGGAAGAGACAATTCCCCTAGCTCCGTTGTAGGAAGTATATCCTTCCTTGCTAGTGACTTTGGCGAGCTTTTCTGCTTTCAGATCATCAATACCGAATTCCAAAGACAGAGCATGATCCTTTAAAGGAACATTGGAAACCTTGGCATACTTTAGTTCGATGCCATCCCGTCCTAATTCTTTTTCGGATGCATATTCGAGTTCGAGGACAATATCGTGGTCTTCATCTTCTGCTAAGCCAAGTGCCTTAGAAGAGATGACAACCTTTGCATAAGTACCGCTTGTATTGGTCTTCACTTCCTTCAGGAAGTCTTTGTAAACAGAGAAATCCCCATTTAAGAGATCCTTCAGCTTGCAGTCGTTAAGAAGAGAAGCGACTTTGCTGACCACATTCCTGACATCCACGGTTCCCGTGACCTGAGAGAAGGAATCCATCCTAGTCGAAAGAGAAGAATAATCAAGATAACCTTTCTTCTCTCCGTTCAAGTCAATAAAGGCAGTATCTTTCCTTAAAGTTGCCTTAGCAGAACCATTCACATAGGTATCCGTTCCGTTTTCGTTCAAGGCAATCTGGAACAGATTTCCTTCCTCGCTGTCTTTTCCTTTCAGATCTGCAGAGACACGAAGAGTCGCATTCTTTGTTGCTTTCGTGCTGTTATCCGTGATGCCAAGTTTCAGATTGGCATCGAAGGCTTTGCTCTTCGCAAGATTAAAGAAGGTATAGAAGAGAGGATCAAGTCCATCGAGATTGACAACATCAACACCTTCTGCCTTCAGACTTGCTAACAGGTCCTTCGAAACAAGGTTCGTGGTGGTAGACTGCTGTCCTTTGGCTTCTAAATGGATAACAATATTCGTATCCTCTTTCTTGGTGACACTGCCATCCTTATTGGTCGTCTCTTTACCCTTGATCGTAACATTCAGATCTGCTTTTGCACCTTTGAAATAGCAGCTCTTATCACTCGAGAGCGTAACTGTGCCAAGATTATCCGGAAGCGTGAGAAGGAAGTCGTATCCATCGGCAGTAGCCGTTTCCTTAGCCTGGCTTAAGCAGTCCTGGATCTGACCTAAGAGGTCATTCCTCTTATCCGTGATAGAGGTATCACTAGAAGAACCACCAAGAGAAGAGAGGATGCCGGATAAATCAATACCCGAATCGGTTGAAAAAAGTCCGATGATGTCTCCGAGAGCATCATTGTTCAACGTGAAATACTGTCCGTTACGACGGAAGACAACCTGATTGCTTGCAATATAGAGATCCAAGGTCTCATCGGCAATGTTCTTGGTTGCGGATTCATCCACTTTCAAATTGATTCTTCCCGAGAACTTCGGTGCAAAATCCGGAGTCTCCGGATAAGTCAAAGTAGAATCGAGGTAGTTGAAAGCGACCTTGTTTCCGCTAAGGCTGATGGAATAGTCCTTATAGAACCCCGAGATATTTGCGCTTAAGGTATCTAGCTGAAGAGAAGAGGAAGCCAAAAGGTTATTCAGAAGCTTGTCCTGATTGCTCCTCTGGTTTTCATCTCCACTCGTGCTATTGTTCTCATTCTCTAAATTCTTGTTATAGATAAACTTACTGACACCATAGGAAGCCGCAGCACCGGTACCTAAGGAAATCGAGCTTGCTAAGGCAAGCAGGATCAGGCTATGGCGATGTTTCCGTTTTTCCTCATTTGTCCTTGTGTCTTCTGTTTTTTTCATTTGTTTAGTCCTCTAGCATATGCTAATAATTTTGACTCGTCTTTCGTATTCTTGTCTCCGGTCTCCTCATGGGGAGAAGGGAAGGTAAGTTCCTTATTTTCCTTATCTTTGAAGGGAGTATCGGAAGTATAAACATAGGTTTCATCTTTCGATACACATTCGGCTTTGATGCCGGCCCTGGATGCAATGTAGTCACAGCTGGTAACAATCTTGGTGATGTTAAGATTGGAATCCAAGGTGAAGTCAATGGATATGGATTTAAAGTCTGGAAGACTCTTTAATCCGCCAGTCCTCCTCCTTTGCCTGGCCATCTTCTTGTATCCAATGGTGTGCTGGCTGTCCCTGGTGATATTGATTAGATGTTTGCTGCCTTGCTTAGTCCTCTTAGCATCCGTGACAGAATCCTCACTCAGATCGAAGTTGATGATTCCGGATTCCTGCGTGTTCCACCCAGAATCCTCGGAATTATAAGAGACAAAGTTCCGAGTTCCTTTCTTGTCCTGTCCGATGAAGTACAAGGGAGCAACAAGCTTGCCTCTCGTATCCATCCTCTCATCATAAGAGTACTCTTTTGCTTCGGCATCCTTCCACTTATCGGGAGTGCCTCCGGAATAGAACTCTACTTTTCCGTCCTTCTTGTCATAGTAGCGATCGGCTGTATGGACAAAGGAAGAAGAAGAAATATTCTGATTGAAGTTCCTCTCCGGAGAGAAGTAAGTAAAAGCCTCAATGTTCTGCTTGGTATTACCGATCTTGACATTGACGACCTGTGTCCTATACCTGAGCGAGTATTTGGCTACATGCCTCTTGTATAGTCCGGTATTCACAGCCCTTACAGCCTGAGCTTTCGGGGTCTTTGCATTTGCGCTTATATTACTGAAGCTATTGTTCTTCTTGAGAGCAAGGTAATCGTATCCTGGAAATACGGCATCATAGTTATTCTTCGGAGCCGTGTGGCCAAAGAGCATGAATCCAAGTGCACCGACACCTACGCCAAGTGCGGCGAAGGCAGAGCAAAGGACAATCCTCTTCTTTTTCCTTGACCAAGGAGCTTTCTGCTTCTTCGACTTCTCGCTTTCGCAAAAAGCCTCTTTCTGTTCATTCTGATTCATAATATCGTCATTTTATTCTGCAAAAGTATTATAAATCCATTTTTCGGCGGTAAAATAGTTAAAACCTAAAACTATTTTAAAAGATTATATTTAAATAGGAAAAGTATGACTAATCGATTCATTTTGTAAGAAATCAATTCTTTTTCCTCCTCCTTTTAAAGTCTGAAAAGAAAACACATTTTTTCATAAAATTGTTGACAGGAAAAGAAAATTTACTTTTTGCCCTATAATATAAGGATAAGAGAGGTAATAGACATGGGTGCTAAACAGCAAAGGATCGATGATGCGATTCAAAGAACAAAAGAACTATTCAAAGATGATAAAACAGGACATGGTGAAGACCATACGAGGCGTGTTTATCATCTTGCTCTAGACCTTATCAGCAAATCCAAGACAGATAAGCCAAACAAACTCACAGTCACTTTAGCCAGCTTAAGGCATGACTGGGATGATCCAAAGCTCTTCCAGGAAAAGACCCCTTTTGAACATGCTTATCAGTTCAGGAACGAATATAAGCTTCCTAGGACCTTCCAAAGCCAGGTTATTGGAATCATCAAAGCGGTTTCCTTCAAAGGAAAAGACAGTGTCCGTCCAAGAACCATCGAAGGCAAATATGTCCAAGATGCCGATCGTCTCGATGCTATCGGTGCCATTGGCATTGCAAGAGCATTCCAATACGGAGGAAGCAAAGGACGGAAGCTCTATGACACAGAAGAAATCATTAATACAAATCCAGGAGCAGAAGAGTACCAGAACAACACCCTGTCAACGATCGCTCATTTTTATCAGAAGCTATTAAAGCTCAAAGGCAGGAGGAACACCAAGCCTGGAAAAGAAGAAGCAGAAAAACGGACTTATTACAGGATTGGTTTCCTCAAAGAGCTTAAAGAGGAAGTCAAGGAGCCCCTCTATAAGGAACTCCATTAGTTTTCATTGACTCAAGAAGATTTCCTTTTACAATAGAACAGACATGAAAAAAGAAAAAGCCTTGATTTCCGCTTGTCTCATCGGAGAAAGATGCCGCTATGACGGCAAGACCAAAAAAGTAGAAGGTATTTTAGGTCTAGCAAAATACTATGACTTAATACCAATCTGTCCTGAAAGAGAAGGCGGACTGAAAATTCCACGCGACCCCAGCGAGATTCAAAAAGACGGGAGTGTCAAAACGCAGAGCGGAAAAGACGTCACCGAGAACTACAAAAACGGAGCTTGGTGGGCACGAAGCATTGCAGAAGTATACAATGTAAAGCTTGCCATCCTCAAAGAAAATTCGCCAAGCTGCGGAGTCCATTCTATCCACAATGGTCTATTTGATGGAGGAAAAATTCCTGGCCAAGGAATCACAGCTGAAACCTTGTCTAAGCATGGTATCAAGTGCATCAACGAAGACGAAGCAAGGGAACTATTAAAGTCCCTTGATGACAAGAAAAACAAATGAAACCATTTTCGATAGCCGGAATCGAGATTAAGAACCGCTATGTCTCTGCTCCCCTCGCTGGATACAGCGACTATGCAAGGCGAAGAATCAATTATGATTATGGAGCTGGCCTTCTTTATACCGAAAGGGAGTCCTGCGAAGCCATCAGGCACAATTCCAGAATCAGCAAAAAAGAACTCAACGTCACAAGAAAAGACAAAGCAGAAGAACAAGGTGCAAGACTGGCCTTGCAGATTTTCGGTGGCGATGCCAATCACGTATTAGAATCCATTCCTCTTGTCGAGAAAAGGGCAGACTATGATTTTCTAGACTTCAATTGCGGATGCCCGGCTCCCAAAGTCGTTCGTCAGCAATCCGGTAGTTTCTGGCTGAATCGGCAAGACGAGCTATTAGACCTCTTAAGACAAAGGGTAAGAATCTCCAACCACCCCGTTATTATAAAAAGGAGAGTTGGTTTCAACGAAGTCATCGACAGGGTATCCTTGTGCAAGAAAATCGAAGAGACCGGTGTCAAAGCCATCTGCATCCATGCACGGACAAGAAAAGAAAGGTTTTCCCCTGTTCTCCATTATGATGTCATCAAAGCCGTGAAGGAGAATGTCTCGATTCCGATCATCGCAAACGGAAACATAGGTCCGGATAACTTCAGGGATGTTCTAAACAAAACCAACGCGGATGCTGTCATGGTTGCTACCAAAAGGATCGGATATCCAAAAATATTCCAGGATAGGATTCTTTTAGAAGATGGACAGACTCCGTTCCCAACCACCTTTGAGGGGCAGATTCGGGATTTGGAAAAACACCTCGACTATATCTATGATACGAAAGATGATCTGACTGCTTCTTTGACAAGGCGCTCGATTGCAGTCCACTACCTAAAAGGGTTTGAGAACGCAAAGAGCAAACGGAACCTGCTCGTACACTGCAAGACAAAGAAGGATTATCTCGATATTCTAAAGCAGATGTAAAACTGAGGCCGCCAGGCCAGAGCTAGCCTAGGTGTTCAAGGTCAATCAGACCCTTGAAATCCAGAGGCTAACCGACTAAACTAAGAATGAAAGTTATAATTGCTGCTAGGTCTGCCAGTATGTCTAAGACATACCTTAAGACTGATGCAGCTTTTTTAAATTTCACCCTGGCTTCGCCTTGATGGCCTGGCGGTCGTCAGTATAAGACCTCATCTGGATTAATCCTCCATTTCCGGTCTCACCTAATATGGGAACGGAAGAGGAGTTTTTTCCAAGATAAATAAAAAAGATTAAGAAAACAGTCATTTTTTCATTTTGAACAAATATTTTTATCTTTTGAGCATTAAGAGCTTGAAAGTGAATGTATTGCGCATTACAATGCTCATTGTAGAAAGAAAGAGGAGATTCCTTCATTGAAAAACAGAGATAAAGAAATACTCCGTCTCTTAGAAGAAAGTCCGAATCAGTTCATCTCCGTCGATCAACTTGCTGATTACTTCAAAACCAGTCCTTCTACGATTCGCAGAGACCTTCAGAGAAGGAGCGAACACCATCAGTTACGCCGTGTTCATGGCGGAGCTGCCAGCGTACATTACTCGGGAAACTTCCAGTTCGATCGACTGGATAAGGAATACAGGGAACGCGAGAGAAGGGAACCAGATATTAAGAAACTGATTGCCCGGAAAGCAGCTTCCTTAGTTAAGGAAGGAGCTTGTGTCTACAGGGATGCATCCACAACCGTAGCAGCAAGGATTCCGTTCCTTCCCGATACGAAGTCCATCATTTACGTTACCAATTCTCCATTGATTGCACAGCGGTTAGCAGAAAGAAATCTGACCTGTTATGTAACCGGAGGAGAACTGAAACTAACGACAAACGCCTTTATCGGATCCTTCGCCATCGATCGAATCAATCACTTCAACTTCGCCATCGGTTTCTTTGGAACCAATGGTATCCATCCACAGGCAAAATTCACAACACCGGATCCACAGGAATGCGCGATTAAAATGGCAGCTATCTCCAAATGCTTCTCCATTTATATCCTAGCCGACCATACGAAGCTCGACCGTATTTCGACCGTCACGTTCTGTGATTTTGCAGCTCCGACCTTGATTACCGATAAGAGGACCGATAAATACCGTTCTCTCATCAAATCAATTGAAGTCGGTGATAATTCAAACTAGAATGAAAACGAGGTAAATAAAAACATTATGATTTATTCATTAACGATTGCACCAGCGATTGACTACTCCTTAAACAGGGGAGATAAGGAAATCAAAATCGATGCCACAAACCGTCCGACTTCGGATGGTTATTCTGTCGGTGGAAAAGGCATCACTGTCAGCCGCAGGCTGAAGAATCTCCGTGTCAAGAACACTCCGATTGTCGCTGTCGGTGGAGGCATGGGAAAGAGGCTGAAGAATATCATCGATAAGGAATTCGATAAGATTATTTATTTATCTGTCATCGGTGAAACCCGTCTGGATGTCAGGATCACAGGTCCTCATACCGATACCCGTTTCAATCCTTCTGCTCCGAAGGTCACGGAAAAGGGAAGGCAGAAGAGGTACGCTTATCTCAAGAAGAACTTAAAGAAGGGAGATATCGTTATTCTTTCTGGTTCTGTCGGACAGGAACGGAAAGACCTTTATGCCGAGCTTAGGAAGGACATTATTGAACCTTCTGGTGCTCTCACGATTGTCGATACAACCGGTGAATCCTTAACAAGTGTTTTCCCATACCATCCATTCAGGATCAAGCCAAATGATGAAGAACTCGGTGATCTTCTTGGACGTGAAAGGAAGACCGATGAAGATATCTTAGAAGGCGGAAGGGAACTGAAGAAGAAGGGTCCTGTCTCCGTTCTTGTTACAAGGGGAAGCAAAGGTGCTTATTACTTTGCCGAAGATGGACATATCTATCATTGCTCGAATGCCCATGGAAAACAGATTTCCGCTGTCGGTGCTGGTGATTCCTCCATTGCTGGCTTCATCAAGGGATTAGAAGAAGGAGTCTCTATTGAAGAGCGCAGGAAGTATTCTAGGGCTGCTGGCGGTGCCACTGCATTCAGCGAACACTTAGGTTCCTATAAACTCTGGAAGTCTCTGCTTCCGCAGATTGAAGTCACTTTAGTCAAGTAAAACTCATAAAACGAAATATCCGGACTGGGTTTCCAGTCCGGATTTTCTTTTGAATAGAAACTCCATCCGGATAAACATCTTATTCATCCCGTGTCGTCTTCAACAAAGAAGCAATGGTTCCTTTTGAATTCTGAGAAGAAAGAAATGCACTACCTATAAAGGCAAGAAGCAAGATTAGAAGGAAAAAACAGATAGAAGCATTCCTTCCAGCTAGAAAAAAACTAAATGCTTATAGGTTCCATCAAGAGTATCCATAATACGGAAAATTCCTATCACTGACGACTAATATCAAGTGATATACTTTTTCTAAACGAGGCAACACCATGATCGAAATCAAGCATCTCAAGAAAACATACATCAGCAAGGACAAGTCCAAGTCGCGAGGACTCGTAGACGTGTCCTTCA
>ERZ1034669.259-NODE-259-length-21947-cov-4.226978_pt1 | contig 21947 bp, 19 predicted proteins | sample MGYA00520705_ERZ1034669 | MGnify/ENA primary metagenome ERZ1034669 (study PRJEB33766, sample SAMN09781766) | gut metagenome | biome: gut microbiome | host: Homo sapiens | place: Madagascar | study: EMG produced TPA metagenomics assembly of the PRJNA485056 data set... | reverse complement strand
TATACTGGATTCACTTCACAGGAAGCAATGTGAAAAATATCTTACGACAATATGGGTTTCCGGATAAAGAACGTGTCTTTCAAGTTGGTACATCAAATGAATATGAACAAATTTTCAAGCGTATTATTATCGAGCTCCAACGCTGTCAAGATAATTATGAGGAAATGCTTGTCCTTTTGCTACGTCATCTTCTGATTAGCTTCCACCGGGAACTGACAAGAGAGCACATATTAAAAAATGAATATCTTGATCATGAGATGGATAATGCTGTTACCTTTTTCAGTGAAAACTACAATCAAAATATCAATATTGATGATTATGCTGCCTCACGAGGCATGAGTGTCAGCTGGTTTATCCGAAATTTCAAAAAATATACCGGTTCTACACCAATGCAATTCATTGTGGGAATCCGTATCCACAATGCTCAGATGTTACTTGAAGCAACAACATATTCCATCAATGAGATTTCTAAGATTGTCGGATATGATAACCAGCTATATTTCAGTCGGCTTTTTCACAAGCTGAAAGGATATTCACCGAGAGAATACCGAAAGCTGAGAAACAAATTCTGAAATCCACAAAGAGGATACCATCGAATCATCAAAACAATGATTTGTGGTATCCTCTTCTCACTTTTGCAATTCTTATTTTACAAACGAGGGTGCGGTAGTCTCCCTTTCAAGTCACCCAATTTTTTACCCTATATATCCTACTCCTGTTTTTGCAATAGCTGAATAATTGCTTCTCTTTCTTCCCCCTGGATACCGGCTGCATCAAGCGCCTGCTTCAAAGTTAAATTCATATTCTTCATAAAGTTTTCAACTAACTCTGCCTTTTCCGTTTTTGCATATTCCTTTGCATATTCCTGTACTGCTTCACACATGGTATCACGGTCTCCGTTCCACTACGGTCGGTTCTAAAAGGATGTCCACCGGACATCCAGAACCCTTCCTCTACTTCTTTGAAATGTCTTACTCCCTGTGACAGTTCTTTGTAATGCATATTATCCGGGTCTGTCTGATGAAAGTCCTGCATAAGATGTCCGATTTCATCATCACCCTTATAGTTGCCGTTTACATAAATTATATGTGAGCCGTCCTCAAATAGTTTCCCGGTCTCTCTTACATATCGGTCAATATGGTACAATGGCAAACCCTCTTGAAATTTGTCATGCTTATAAATAAAGATTACATAAGAATCCTTGATTTCCTTAAATTCCTGACCTTCTTTCAACATTCTGGAATCAAGGACACTACTATGGTATCTTGCTCTCCTTATGTGAGCACCTTCGGAGTTTCCCTGTACCTCAATGTCCATTTTCTCTCCGTTTTCATCCAGAGCATGTACATCAATCTTCTGCCATAGTTTCCCCTCTTTCTAAGTTCATATTATCATGTTGCACTTTCTACTGCAATTAAATTTCTCTGAAAAATGTGTGGTGGATATTCCAAAGACGTGATTATTTATATGTTTGAATCTATAACCGAATGAATACAGAAAAATTTTTAAAAATTTACAAAACCAGATTATTTAGAAAAGGTGCGCATAGCTTTAGGGCAGATCACCCAATAGTCACCCTAAAAAAAATCCCCAAACCCTTGATTTTCAAGGATTTGAGGAATGCTGGTGGCCGGACTTGAACCGGCACGGAGTTGCCCCCGAGGGATTTTAAGTCCCTTGCGTCTGCCTATTCCGCCACACCAGCGGACGCATTGCGTTATACTCGACTGCATGGACTTACGCGCTAAGCACTGTTCCATTGAGCTCATCAACGCAAATGGATGGAGGTGGATTCGAACCACCGAAGCAATTTGCAGCAGATTTACAGTCTGTCCCCTTTGGCCACTCGGGAATCCATCCATGTCAGGCAAAGTGCCCTAACAATGTGAAATTGTAGCATATGTTCACACAAATTGCAAGATATTTTTTATTATTTTAGTGTAAAAGTTCAGCCATGGGATGACAAAAGCAACGATTGGGTGCTCGCGCTCAAAGCGTGTTAACGCGACTTTGCGAATGACGCAGGCTGAACTGCTTCAATATAGTACAGATAAAAAGGATACTGCGCCAGCTGCATCTGCCCGTAATCAGTCACCCGATATCCATCCTGCTGTAATCCGGCAACAGCCTCATCGCTCATGGCATCTGGTGTAAAGTACCAGAATCTGTCGGATTCTGCCTGGTTGTAATCGCCGTTTACAATCTCATTATCGGGGTAATAATAATACAATACTGTCCATCCGAGGTGTTTCACTCCGTTGGTGACCATCTGCACATCCTCTTCAGGCGTACCGATCAGATCCAGGGTCTTATCAGTCTCTACCTTCTGCTGTTCATAACTGCCATAGCATTCCCGGTAATTCTGTATTCCCATGCCAAACATTACAAGCAGTAACAGCACAAACAGCAATCGGGATAACAGCTCCAAGCCCTTCCAGGACCGGTTCTCCAGCTCCGTCACCTGTTCCAGCAGACGGCTGCTGCCGATGACCAGCATCATGATCGCCACTGCACTTAACGGATACAGATATCTCTGTGCCAGCATCGGTGCCATTACAACACTCAGCAGATACGCAAATGCCAGCGTTCCCAGGATCGTGCAGGCACCTACCACCATGGCGTAAGTTTTGTCAGACCATCTTTTCACTGACGGCTTCTGCAGACGAATATCCTCTTCTCCCGTGGAAAACAGAGACGAATCCGCCACCAGCGTCACTGTCAGCAATACTAACAGCAGCGGAAATACGATTACATTCATTCTCCTGCCGCCCATGACGATCTCCAGGCTCTTATCCAGCCCGAGGATCTCCGTCATCCACCAGCCTCCGCTGACGGTCCGAAGACCCGCATAGAGGAAATACAGCCAGGGTGCATAGCCGATGAAAAAAGCTACGATCGCCAGCACACCTTTTTTCCAGGTCTTACCGCGGTATTTGATCCAGACTGCCACTCCGGTGAAAAACATCATAATTCCCACCGCTACCAGTGCATAATAATGCGAATATGCCGCAGCCAGTGCCCACAATACCATTCCGGTCCAGGTCTTCCTGGTGCCATCCGCTATTACACGGTAAGAACAGTAAAAGCAACCCATTACACACAAAAAGGCAAGTGCATACATACGAACTTCCAGATTATATTCCAGGCACGCCTGTCCCAGACCCGATATCATCACGAAAAATGTGGTCGGGAGCATACCGAAATGTTTCCGTATCACTGTCAGTGCCAGCACGATACCAATGGCAAACGGTACCAATGAAGCCAGATGGAATACCGGAACGCTGAATCCGAACAGGGTTCCAAACAGTTTCAGCCAGTAATAATACAGCGGCGGATGATTATCCCAGTAATACAGCACCTGCAAGATACCACCGACGCTCTTATGTGCAGTATTTGCAGAAAAAGCTTCATCTCCCCACAGCACCCGGTCGGACATCATGCTGAAATTGAGACAGATCACCAGCACACTGAATGCCAATACCACGACCGGTCCTATGTATCTGTATACAATGTTCCATCCTTTGCTGCCGGCGATTTTAGTCATAACACTGTGAATCTTCTCATGTTTACCGGCTTTCGCCTCTTCCACGAACAGTTCACAAATGGTATATGCCAGCATGATGCAGATTTCCAGGCTCAGCACTTTGACTGCATATTCCCGGGATTCTACGAGTTTTCGCAAAATTGTATTGTCGTCATTGCCGGTCAGGGAAAGCAATACCCACGGCACAAAAAGCATGATCATCAGACAGGTTGCATAACGAAGAACATACGCTCCCTTACTTCCGGTCACCGTCTTCCCGGTGCTTCCATTATTTTTCAAAACATATTGCCGCCAGATCCCTAAGGATACCAGCGGCAACAGCAGGGTTATGATGATGGTAAACATCTGAAATCCTCTCTGTCTTTGGTAAATTATATCTTTTTCTACACGTTATTCCTGCACATACTTCAGGATCGTTGCGGAAGTCTGGGGCATCTCGATCAGGATCTTCCCTGCCTTGATCTCATACTCCGCGCCTTCCATGCAATATCCGTCATCTCTGGATTGCAGGATCACTTTCATCTTACCTGTCTTAGGAACCCCGATCTCCCATACATGGATCTCCTTGGTGATGGGATGATTGTTATTGTTGATCAGGATCGCACACTGTCCCTTGCGGTTAAAACGCCCGTAGGAGATGAAGTTATAATCATTCTCCAGCATTTTCAGGGAACCGGTACGCAGTTCCTCGTTTTCACAGCGCAGGCGGATAATATCCTTGTGAAACGACAACAGCACCTGATCCTCATGTCCCCAGGGATAGGTTCTCCGGTTATCGGGATCCGTGAATCCACAGACACCGGCTTCATCTCCGTAGTAGATCGTCGGTGCGCCCGTCCAGGTCATCTGGATCACAACGCCCTCCCTGAACACTGCCTTATTGATGCCCTGTTCCGCAGCCTGCGGTCCCAGTGTATTGGTACGTCCCACCTTATGGTTCGTTCTCGTCAGGAAACGGGAATGATCATGGTTGGACAGTTCATTCATAGCCACCTGCCAGCTGGGCATAGAAAAACTGGAGGTATGATGCCGCATGGCTCCCCAGAAGCTCTCTGCATTACCGAGCAGATCCTCTCTGTAGTCATCGCTGTGCTTCTCCATACCGGTGAGGAACCAGGTCACGGGCTCCATGAACGCATCGTAGTTCATGACAGTATCCCATTCGTTGCCCTGCAGCCAGTCTCTGGTATTGCCGTAATGCTCTGCCAGAATGATCGCCTCCGGATTGGCCTCTTTTACCGCTTTCCGGAATTCCTGCCAGAAATGATGATTGAACTCCTGGCTGTGACCTAAGTCTGCCGCCACATCCAGTCTCCAGCCGTCCACATTATAAGGCGGAGATACCCATTTTTTTGCAACATGAAGGACATAATCCATCAGTTCCTGAGAACCTTCGTAATTCAGCTTCGGCAGGGTATCATGTCCCCACCATCCGTCATAAGAATTGTTATAAGGCCATGCTGCCTGATTATGAAAATCAAAATAATTCCGGTAAGGGCTGTCTGCGCTGACATAAGCACCCTTGTCATAGCCTTCCGCATTCTCGTAAATACGTTCTCTGTCCATCCATTTATTAAAGGATCCGCAGTGGTTGAACACACCGTCCAATATGACTCTCATGCCTCTGCGGTGCACCTCTGCCACTACCTGGGCAAACATCTCGTTGCTCGCCTCTAAGTTCGCCTTATTGGTCACGCGGTCGATATAGCGGGAAGCGAAACGGTTCTCCCGCTGTCCATCCGGAAGCAGCTCTCCCTCATCACTGACGATCTTACCCAGATGGGGATCAATATAATCATAGTCCTGAATATCGTATTTATGGTTGGACGGGGATACGAACAGAGGGTTAAAATAAATTACCTCAACGCCCAGCTCCTGCAGGTAGTCCATTTTGTCCAATACGCCCTGCAGGTCTCCTCCGTAGAACTCACGGACATCCATCTGTGCAGGATACCGTCCCCAGTCCTCTACACGGTGCACCGGCTCCCCGATATAGCAGTATTCATTGGTCAGCACATCATTGGAAGGATCGCCATTACAGAAACGATCGGTATAGATCTGGTACATTACCGCACCTTTTGCCCAGTCGGGAGTATGGAAGCCGGGAATGATGATAAAGTCATAATACTCGTTGACCTCCTGCACCAATCCTCTCATATCGAAGATACCTGTGATCCTGCCGGTTTGTACCTCAAAGTAGTAGGATACCTTCTGATCATCCAGACGCATCACATAAGCATAGTAATCAAAATCATTATTGCCCTCCACTCGTACCATGAGATGCTTCTGTCCACCGCTTACGAGGAATATTCTGTCCACGTTGTTCCTGGCGGTACGGAAACGGATCGTCACCTCGGAATATGGTTCCGGTTCTTCCGGGATCACATACTCCGCACTTGTATCCGTGAAAAGAGCTCTTCTGTTAAATACGGGTCTCATGGCAGCAATATACTGCTGATTATATTCTGTTCGACGTAATCGCTCCAGATCCATAGTATCTATCCTTTCTGAGACTAATGTCTTACTATCTATATTATGCTCCTGCTATTCTTACCTGTGCAGCACACACATATGTAATTATACCCTTTTTCCCTACATCTGACAACAGCCTGACTTGTTTTTGAACGGTAAAAAGGACAGTCTTGGGAGGACTGTCCTTTTTAGAGAAGGTATTTCTTTCTTATGGGGTATAGCAAAAAACTATATAATGTATTGGGGGGGTTACAAGTAGTATAATAGCATGCACTACTAGTTTTTACTATTCTCAAAATTCACAAATATTACAAAAATGAATATTTGTTTTTGTCTATTTTTCACAAAAGCAGTTTGTACAATACTACCAAATCTACGAAACGCCCTCGAAAACCGTTTCCTAGACGAAAAGTGCTTCAAACTCTTCTCTGTTGATCTTTTCCTTTTCTAGCAGAAGCGTAGCACAACTGTGAAGTACCTTCTCATGCTGCATAATAATGTCTTTTGCCTTGGTATAGCAGTCATCTATGATGTGCTTGACTTCCTTATCGATCTCACCGGAAATCTCCTCACTGTGAGCCTTGGCATGTGCCAGATCCTTACCGATGAAGACTTCATCATCGTCATCGTCATAGCAGATGACACCGATATTATCAGACATTCCGTAACGGGTTACCATACGGCGGGCTGTCTTGGTGGCTTTCTTAATATCACTGGATGCTCCGGTGGTAATATCTCCGAAGATGATCTCCTCTGCGATACGTCCGCCCAAAGATACCATGATATCCTGGAGCATGCGGCTCTTGGTGGCGAACATCTCATCCTTTTCCGGCAGAGGCATGGTGTAACCGGCTGCCCCTACGCCGGTAGGAATAATGGATACGGTGTAGACAGGTCCCACATCCGGCAGCACATGGAACAGGATCGCATGACCCGCCTCGTGATATGCCGTAATCTTCTTCTCCTTGTCGGAAATAATGCGGCTCTTCTTCTCTGCACCGATTCCTACTTTGACAAACGCCCTCTTAACATCTTTATTTGCGATAAAGGAGCGATTCTCCTTCGCTGCGATGATCGCTGCCTCGTTCAACAGATTCTCCAGATCCGCTCCGGTGAATCCTGCGGTAGTCTGTGCAAGCTGCTGTAGATTTACATCATCTCCCAGGGGCTTATTCTTCGCATGTACCTTCAGTATTTCTTCTCTGCCACCCACATCCGGAGTCCCTACCGCTACCTTACGGTCAAATCGTCCGGGACGCAGGATCGCGGGATCGAGAATATCCACACGGTTCGTAGCTGCCATGACGATAATGCCTTCGTTGACACCGAAACCGTCCATCTCTACCAGTAACTGGTTCAGGGTCTGCTCTCTCTCATCGTGTCCGCCGCCCATACCGGTACCACGGCGTCTTGCCACGGCATCAATCTCATCAATGAACACGATACAGGGCGCATTGTGCTTCGCCTCTTCAAACAGATCGCGCACACGGGATGCGCCGACACCGACGAACATTTCCACGAAATCAGATCCGGAGATGCTGAAAAAAGGTACTCCGGCTTCGCCTGCCACGGCTTTCGCCAGCAGAGTCTTACCGGTTCCGGGAGGTCCCTCCAACAGAACACCCTTGGGAATCCTCGCACCGACGCCGGTGTATTTTCCGGGTTCTTTCAGAAAATCGACGATTTCCTCCAGTTCCTCTTTTTCCTCCTTCAGACCGGCTACCTGTGCAAAGGTGACGCTCTTGTCACCTATGGACATTTTGGCCCGGCTCTTGCCAAAGTTCATCATTTTACCGTTACCGCCACCGGCCTGCTGGGCATTCATCATCATGAAAACGAATACACCTACAGCCAGTACTACCAGCATTGGCAGCATATAAGTAAGGAACCAGTTCTCTCTCTCAATGTCATTCACTACGGGATCAAATCCGTACTCGCGGACCAGTGTCTCAAGCTCGGTGATATCCGTAGCATACAGCTTATGATTCAGCCCGTTCTTCATCTGGATCTCCAGATAGCCGGTAGGGGCTTCTCCATTCGGCTGTATTACGATCTCAGATACATTTCCGGCATCCAGATCTGCGATGAATTCTGCTCTGGTATAGTCCTCTTCCCGGTTGCTCAACAGATTGAGTCCTACGATCACCATGACCAGAAGTATGATAAAAATAAAATAAGAATTAATTGTTCTGCCGTTTTGTTTCAACTTCACGGGCCTCCTACATCTTCGTATTGCTTAATCGAATTCTACCACACCGATGTAAGGCAGATTACGATATCTCTGATCATAATCCAGACCGTAGCCCACTACAAATTCATCGGGAATATTAAATCCGGTATAATCTACATGAACATCGATGACTCTTCTCTCCGGCTTGTCCAACAGAGTGCACAGACGTAAAGAAGCCGGTCCTCTGTCACGAAGCATCTCTAACAGATAACTTAAGGTTCTTCCACTGTCTACGATATCCTCTACTACGATAACATCCTTATCCTTCAGGGATTCATCCAGGTCTTTTACGATCTTCACCACACCGCTGGACTTGGTGTCGCTGCCATAGCTGGATACAGACATGAAATCCAGAGATACGGGAACGGTGATACGTTTTGCCAGCTCACACATGAAGAAGCTGCCGCCCTTCAGTACACATACAAGGTGTACCTGCTTACCTGCATAGTCCTTACTGATCTGTTCTCCGATCTCCTGAATTCTCTTATCTACTTCCTCTTCTGTCAACAGTACTCTGATATGTTCTGCCATTTTCTTTTGTCTCTTCGCTCTTAGGCGAACTCCTTTCTTATTAATTGTACCTTTAAAATACGTTTTGTATTCTCCGTTACTTTATAATATTCGCTGATGCGGTATCCCATGACCCACAGCACGTGATCATCCTCTGCCAGGATTGGCAGTCTGTCGCGCTCCTTGCGAGGAATTTTCTGATCGACAAAATAGCTTTTTAATGACTTACGGATCATTCCGCCTCTGCCGTCTGCAATGGTCAGATAGTCTCCTGTCTGCCTTGTACGTATCGTCGGACATTTTTTTATTTTATCATAATCAAACCATTTCGTATACTGATTTGTGGGAACTTCTTGGTTTTTTTCAAGTCCATGGGACGCTTCCCATACGGAATATTCCAGAGTTCCCAGCGCGCACTCCACTGTTTTCTTCTGTCCCGGAGCCATATCCGGATCCCGCTGCTGCCAGAGCGGTGTCGCAACAGCAGTCTGCAAGTCGCTGTCCGCAGTTTTCGTTGTCTGCATCATCAGGATGACCTGTTCATATTGCCGTCTGCCGCGGATTCCGAAGGGAAGGCAGATCGTCCGGTTTCCTTCCTGCGTAAACAATGTCAGAAGTTCCGTAATATGCTGATAGGTGATGTCTTTCTGCCCGGGAGAAAGTCTTTTTACCTCTTCATACAAAAGTCTTTTACGGATCACAGGATGCAGCGTCAGAAAAGGTTCCACCGCGATATGCACCTCTTGTGCCTGACTGCTCACATCCGGCTGCAGCGCACTGCCCGGAGCCTTTATTCTCCGTATGCATCTGTTCACTGCCTCCGCCGTCTGCAGCTCCAGATATTCCTCCGTCTCCGCCAGCAGCTCCGCTGTCTGGTTCATGTGCGCCACACAGCCCCGCGCAATGTTTTGCTCCGCATAGGGTAAAATATGATGCCGTATCCGGTTCCTGGTATAATCGTCCTCATCGTTGGTAGCATCCTTACAGTAAAAAATTCCCTGTTGTGTTAAAAAGTCCTCGATCTCCCATCTCTCCAGGCACAGGATCGGCCGTATGATCCGACCTCTCACCGGGAGGATGCTTGCCAGTCCCCGGATGCCGCTGCCCCGGAACAGATGAAACAGCTGCGTCTCGCTGCGGTCATTGCTGTTATGCGCTACCGCGATCTTCGTGGCTCCCCATTCCTCCGCAGCCTTGTCAAAAGCTTCATATCTTGTTCTGCGGCCGGCTTCCTCTTCGGAACATTTTTCCAGAATTGACCGCTGCCGCACATCGGCTTCCGTCAGGAAAAACGGTATTCTATGTTCTTCACACAATTTTTCCACATACCGGGCATCCTCACCGGCTTCCGGCCGGATCCCGTGATTGACATGGACCACCGCAATGTCCAGCGGGAATTCTCTCCTCCATTCCAGTAACAAAAATAAGAGGCAAACCGAGTCTGCCCCTCCGGAAACCCCGGCCACCACACGGTCACCGGGTTGCAGCATTTGATGCTCTTTTATATATGCAAATACTTTTTCTCGTGTATCCATCCATGTATTCATGATTTTACTCTATCCTAATTATGCGAAAAAATCAAGGCAGCAATCACGCATTCTCCCACAAGCACAGCACAAACACCGTCATATCATCCCGGATCCTCCCCCCACAACTGCATATGGCATAAGAAAGTATCTTCTCTGCGATCTCCTGCGGATTCTGTTCTTCCAATGCCTCTATCATATCCCGCATCCGCTCCTCGCATTCATCCTCCAGTGCATCCAGCACACCGTCCGTCATCATGATGAGCAGGTCACCCGCTGCCAGCTGCCGCACCCGGACTTCCGACTGCGCTTTCTGGAAAATCCCCAGCGGCAGACTTTCTCCTCCGATACACTCTGTTCTGCCGCTTTCTTTCAGAAAAGTGGCCGCACCTCCGACTTTGCAGATCTCGCACTCTCCGCTGTACAGATCCAGGCTGCAGATATCCACCGTCGGATGATCTTCCTCCTCATTCTGCGCATACAATGCGGAGTTCAGCATATTTACGGATTCTTCGGTGTCAAATCCCGCCTCCAGCATTTTTTCCATGAGATCCAATACTCTGCCGCTGCCCCGGCTGGCATCTTCTCCCGCACCGGTTCCGTCGGATAACAGCAATAACAGTCTTCCTTTTTCCGATTCCAGCATGGCATACTGATCCCCGGATATTTTCTCTCCCTCTTTTACTGCCCGGCTCACTCCGGTAAGGGCCACATATTTCGGTTCTTCTGTAAACTGAAAACAGTGTGGTTCCCTCTCTATGAGATAGGGACTTCCCGGCGACGGCTGCAGATGCTTCCCCAAAAGTACGGTAAGCATATCTGCTGCCTGCGATGCCTTACAGCCGGATCTCTCCGTGGAAAGTATCATGCTGATACCGTTTGCGGCAGCACCTTTTTTTCGGATATAACATAACTCTGCTGCCGCAATCCCCTCACTATGCAATGCCTGGACGAGGGTTTTTCTTCGCTTTTCCTCTACCGGCCGGTAGCACATCTCTTCTCCGGCCACTTGTTCCATGATCCGTGCGACCGTCTGCAGATGATCCCCCATGACCTGCCTGCTCTGCTGCAGCAGGCATTTCTCCAGAATACTCTGTCTGTCATCTCCCACGATCCTCGCTTCGTCGTGAAAACTTCTCCCCAATTCCTCAAAACTCTCCGCATACCCCAACAGCTTCTGTCGGCACAGCATGGATACCTGTGCACATAACTTCTGTTCCGGATTTTTCTGTTCCCGTTTCCCTATCACCATGACTATTCCCCTTTCTGTCTTCACGATTATAGAGCCACTGTTTCTTTCTTTTTGTCAAATTCGGGGGAATGTTACCTTCATTTTTTGCGACAAAAAAAGCAGGTCCACTGTTGAGAATCAGTCTCCCTGCTTAATTGTCCTCTTTAAAAAGAATCTCACCTTCATACACCAGTCCCAGCTTATCCTTCGCCACTTCCTCCACATAAGCCTTGGTCTGCGTATACTTGCGATACTCCTCGATCTCTTCCGCTCTGGCGGTCTCCGCATCGATCTGCGCGCTCAGGCTTGCGATCTGGGTATCATATCCTGCGATCTTCCGTTGTAATTCCACGCTTCGCACCGCAACGACTACCATGATCATCAATACGACCAGGCTCACCAGGAACAGGCTGAACCGGTTCTGATGTCTCCTGCGGTAGGCTACTCTTCTTTTTCCCCTTGCCATACGCGCATCTCCTTTCTATGAATATTTTAAGCATTTTCCGAAGTCCCGTCAACTTCTTTTTTACCCATCTTACGGATATCCGCAACGCCTTATGAATCGGGTTTAAGAGCATGTTGAGAAATCCGGAGACATATTTTACCAGGAGGGGACTTAGCGTCCTGTGATACAGATACATTCCCAATACTGCCCCCAGCACGGCGAACCATCTCAGGTTCCCATTGCTCTCCCGGAACATCAGTAAAAACACTTTTCCCGCACAATAGATCCAGAAGGCAATATCCTCCAGTGACACCATGCCGTTGCCATGTACAAAAACCCTCCGCAGAATCCGCAGTATATCATACAGAAAAGTAATCTCTATTCCCAGGAGAAACGCATGCAGCAGAAAAACATTTTCATTCATTAACGGAACAGCCTGGCGAAAAATGACTCCTGCTTCTCCCCGGATGCTGCGGTATCCGAATATACGAAGCTGTCGATCCGGCCGTCAATGTCCACTTCCCCTTTATCCAGGGTCAGCCGATTCACATGCAGTTCATTTCCGCGGATCATCAGCATCCCCTGTTCCGTCTCCAGCAGAATCTCCCGCAGATCAAAAGAAAGCACATCATTGACACCGTTCACCGTGCAGGTTCGTCTGTTGGTCATAATTATTTTATGCATACGCCCTGTTGTGTTTAAATCTTCCATACTTCCTCCCATCTGTGTCACATTGCAATTTATCATAACTATTCAAAGCTACAATTCATCTTATGGGAGTCATTGGAAATTTATACATATTTATACATAACGAAAGAGTTCTTTTGCTTCTTCTTTTTTCACTGTCTCCTGAACATCCAGCACTTCTACCTTTACTTCCTTGTTACCGAAAGAGATCGTGATGACATCTCCCTCTTTTACATTGGCAGATGCCTTTGCCGGTTTGTCGTTGATCAATACTCTGCCGCTGTCGCAGGCTTCGTTGGCCACAGTACGGCGTTTGATCAGGCGGGACACCTTTAAATATTTATCCAGTCTCATGGGTTTCCTCTCCTTCTGAAAACTATTTCTCATAACGAAAGAGACCCGAAAGGTTGTCCTCTCGAGTCTCTGAAAAATCAGCTTCTATTATGCGTTCAGCATATCCTTTAATGCTTTACCAGCCTTGAACTTAGGAGCCTTGGAAGCAGCGATCTTCATGGGCTTGCCGCTCTGAGGATTTCTACCTTCTCTTGCTGCTCTGCTGGATACTTCGAAAGTACCGAAGCCAACTAACTGAACCTTACCATCCTTCTTTAACTCTTCAGCAACAACATCTGTGAAAGCCTTTAATGCCTTCTCTGCGTCCTTCTTGGAAAGACCAGCCTGATCAGCCATAGCTGCAACTAATTCTGTTTTGTTCATATTGAACTCCTCCTATAATGAGTTTTCGTGATTAAATTTACGCTCGAAAATAGTTCTTTTGAAACGTCTATAAATATATATATCTGTTTTTATCCCTTTTGTCAAGGCATTTCCGCATATTTACGGCATTTCCTGTGCCTTTTCAAAGATTATTTTGAAGTTTGGGAGCTAACTGTCAGATCCACAAAAGAGTACGATACATCCTTCTGTTCATCGTCCACCTGAACCGTATAACTCCTGGTCTCATATCCGGACTTCCGCAGTGTGATCACATGACTTCCCGATGTCTTTTTGAAGCTACAGGGTGAGATTCCCACATAGTTACCGTCCAGATATACTTCCACGTTTTCCGGTGCATCAATGTGTACCCGATAGTAGGTGGTTGTGGTGTCTGCCGTCGCAGAAGTACTGCCGGAAGCAGTACCGGTGGAAGAGCTGCCTGCAGACGACGAGCTTTCTGTACTTCCTTTGCTTTCCTCACTGTCGGAATCCACTTTATCTAATTGCACATCCACTCCGGCAGATTCCTGTCCTACCCGGAGATACTGTGTCAGAGATTTATAGCCGTCCGCTTTTGCTATGATCTGGTGGATTCCGTACTCCAGTGAGACCGGCTGGGAAGGATCCACCTGACTTCCGTCAATATACAGCTCCGCATCGGCCGGGCTCATGGAAAACAGCACCATACCGTACTTCGCCTCCGCAACCTCCAGATCTCCGATATCCAGGGTTGTCTCTTCGTTACGGTTGATCACTACATATTTCGTACCGCCTCCGCCACCGTAGCTGATATCCACCTGATAACTGCCTTCCGGCACCGTCACCAGCATGTCCTCCGTGATCCTCACGATCTGTGTCTGTCCGATCTCCAGCCAGCCGCCCACGAAATTCTCATCATTGACCAGTCGGAGATATCCATGGCCCTTTTCCACGATCACGCTGAGTACCGTACTGTCCATTCCATGAAAGGTAAGAATATCGGATGGATTCAGATCGATCTCTTCTATACTATGCCCTTGGGAAAAATACTGCGTGTCTTTGGACAGCTTATAGGTTTCTCCGCCGATGTTTACCTCGTGCCTCACTGCATTCAACTCATAGCGCTCCACACTGTCATACTGCCATGCCGTCTGTGCCAGCTGCATGGAGGTCAGGTGTTTCTGTGTCTTCAGAAAAGTCACATCCACAATATCACCCTCCTGCAGCTGATCCAGAGAGATCGCCTTGCCGTATTTATCCCCGAAACGGGTAGTTCCGTCCATGGATAGCGTATATCTCCTGCAGAGGTCCAGATTCAACAAAGTGACAGTTTGGTTAACTTCGTTAATATCCACCAGTACAGCAGTATCCGCAGAATCATAGCTGTCCGGATTCGTCACCACGAATCCAGTATCCACACGCTCCGCTTCCGTCTGTGTCTGCGTCTCTGTATTTCCTTCCGTGGCAGCTTTCTGCCCGCAGCCAGTTATTGACAATATTGTCATAAGCCAAATGCATGCTACTGCTTTCATCAGATATCTTTTGTTCATGCTTTTGTCTCCTCTCCGGTACCTTAGTGTCTATCCGATCTTATGATCTTATGGTCTCAGAATCCGTAGGAATTTTTTTCGAGCGGTCTCCTGTTCCAGCAGCCGGTCCAGTTTTTCCTGATTTTTTCCCGGAATCCATGCTTTTCCCGAATTGTAATAGAAATTCACGATCTTCCATAATTTTTCGGGATAAGACAATCTGTAGAACAGATCCTGTCTCTCGAAGGGATTCAGCGGTCTGACGGATTCATAGGCTGCCAGCAGTGCTTCCCCCCGGTTACAGTCCCAATCACTTTTCTCCAACAGTTTACGCAGCAACAGATAGAGATCCCTTATGGGACCGTCTGCCTGACATTTTTCAAAATTCACCAGGAAAAATCCTCTGTCCTGGCGCAAAATATTGTGATATTGATAATCACCGTGACAAAAGCAGAAGGTTTCTCCCGCTTCTACGTCATGTGAATTTTCTATCTTTTTCCATTCCTCACAGATCTGCCCGGCCTCTTCCAAAAAAGGATCCATCACGGCAGCCAGCCGGATCTCGAACCAGGTCTTCTGGCTCCGCTGTTTTAAGAATCTCCGGGCCCTCTTCAATTCTTTGTTATGCTTCTCATACTCTCGACTCGGAAGGAATCTACGGATGACCGGTGTGGGTATCCCTTCCATCTCGGGAAACGTGGGAATAAATTCCAGATCCTTGTGAAGTCCGGCCAGCAGGCGCATGGCTTCCATGCATTCTTCCCTGTCACGGATGTTACATTCTCTGCCTTCCCACCAGGTCTTCAGAATATATCTGACACCATCTCTGTCCGTGACCGACAGTGCGCCCTCTCTGGTGGCGAGCAGTCTCTCCGCAGAGATATTCCCACAAGCCTCCAGATGCTTAAGCACCTGTTCCTGCAGACGCAGCTGTTCCTCGCGTCCTGTATATTCCTTGAAGATCAGGCAGCCCTGCTGTGTATCGCACAGAATCGCCCCCCGTCCTTTTCGGGTACGCAATACCTCTATCTCATACTGCTCCAGCAGTGCCACCGCTCTGTCATTCACTTACAACCCCTCCTAAGATATGTACTTAACCGGTTTGACGGTTCCTACGCTATCTTATGAGAGATCTTATAAAAGTATGCTCACTCTTTGCCTGCTGCCAGTTCGCCCGCCTTTTCCAGCAGTTGTTCTCTGGTATTCTGCTCCGGATGCTCTAAGACCAGTTCCAATAGCTTCTGCAGCATATCGCCCAGCTCCCTGCCGGGCTTCATTCCCATAGTAATGAGATCTCTGCCGGTGACAGCCAGCGTTTTCAAGGATACGCACTGCTTTTTCTCCAACATCTCTTCATATAACTTCTTCCAGAGCTCCAGGTTCTCCAGCTTCTCTGCCCGCAGATAATCGCTTTGTGCCAGGATATCCGCCTGTCTCACCGGGAACAATAGCGGGAAGATATCTTCCCCGATCTTGTTCACAGCCCGGCGCACGATCCGCAGGTCAGGTGTCACATCATTACCATAATCATGGTATCTTACCAGACGGGTCACCACTGCCACTGTATCATTATCAAATCTGAGTCTCCTCAGGATCCTGCGTGCCATCTCCTCACCCACTGCAGGATGTCCGTGAAAATGGGTGGTGCCGTCTTCATCCACGGTAAGTGTCTCAGGCTTGCCGATATCATGAAGCAGCATAGCATACCGCAGATTCTTCTCAGGTGCGATCTCTATGAGGGCATGTAAGGTATGCTCCCCCACGTTATATTTATGATGCTTATGCTTCTGAGGAGTCTCCATCATGGCATCAAATTCCGGCAGGATCACCTTCGTGACACCCATGTCATAAGCATCTCGCAAGGTGTCAGGATGAGGGGAGATCAACAGCTTGGTCAATTCCACCTGAATCCGTTCTGCACTGATCTTCTGCAAAGTCGGTGCCAGCTTCCGGATCGCCGCTTCGGTGTCCTCGTGGATCTCGTAGCCTAACTGCGCAGAGAAACGGATAGCACGCATGATACGCAGGGCATCCTCTCCGAAACGTTCCTCCGGATCGCCCACGCAGCGGATCATCTTCGCCTCGATATCCTGTAAGCCACCGAAGATATCGATCAGACCTTCTGTTTCATTATATGCCATGGCATTAATAGTGAAATCCCGGCGTTTTAAATCTTCTTCCAGATTCAGGGTAAAAGTGACCTCCCTGGGATGTCGGCTGTCTTCGTATTTTCCATCCACGCGATAAGTGGTGACCTCGAAGCCCTCTTTGTCCAACATGACGGTCACTGTACCGTGCTGGATCCCGGTGTCGATGGTACGACGGAACAGCGCCTTCACCTGCTCCGGTCTCGCCGAAGTGGTAATGTCCCAGTCCTCCGGGCATCTGCCCAGGATGGAATCCCGCACGCAGCCGCCTACCACGTAGGCTTCAAACCCTGCATTCTGTATAGTCTCTATGATATATTTCGCTTTTTCAGGTATTTGTATCTGAATCATATATATCCTCTTTTGCAAAAATCACACACGCTCATTGCTCTGTGATTTTTCGCTTGTTACTGCTTTGTGTCTATTGTTTGTTTCTAAGAAAGGCTATTCCTGCTCCGGTTTCATGATAAATTTATCGATGACCTCCACCAGCCCGTCCTCATCGTTAGTACCGGTGATGTAATCTGCAGCTTTCTTGACCGCCGGCTGGGCATTCCCCATTGCTACGCCGGTTCCCGCATATTCGATCATGGAGATGTCGTTATAGCCATCGCCGCAGCAGATCGCATTTTCTCTGGTCAGTCCCATACCCTCCAGCATGTGATCGAGAGAAGTTGCTTTATTCACATCCTTGGGCATGATCTCAATGAAATAAGGCTCGGAACGGTAGATGCTTGCCACATCGCTGTATTTTTCCTGCAGCTGTTTCTCCAGTTCGGGGGCAACCTCTTCCGGCGCCGTCATCAGACATTTGTTGATATCAAAATCTACATAGGATACAAAATCATCCACCACTTGAATGGGGATTCCGTTAATCCTTGCTTCTAACTGCACATATTTATCCGGCTCAAATGCAGAGATGACTCCCTCTCCCTGATAAGTGATCAGTCCGCAGCCATTCGCTTTGGCGAATTCATACAATCCGGGTACAATGGACAGGGGCAGTGTTCTCTGATAGACCACTTCTCCCGTTTTACATTCCACGATACGGGCTCCATTAAAGGACAGAAGATATCCGCCGTATTTTTTCAACTCCAGTTCCTCTTCACACTTCCGCATACCGGGCGTGGGACGTCCGGAAGCCAGGATCACCTTGTGTCCATGCTGTAAAATATTCCAGATTCCCTGTTTTGTAGCTTCTGTAATCTCTTTTTTGGAATTGGTCAGTGTTCCGTCAATGTCTAATACCAGAACCTTTTCCTGCATTTCTTTTCTCCTCTAATCTAACAGTACCTGTCTCTTCTGCTTGCGCAGTGAAACAGGTACTTGTCTGTTGTCTATGTTCTGTTCCCCGGCAAGCCTTACTGTGCCTGTGTTGCGGTCTCTTCGGTAGCAGCGGTCTGCTCCTCGGTGATCTCCTGGGTCTCTGCTGTTGCAGTCTCAGCAGCTGCAGATTCCTCTGCCTGCACCTTCAGATAATTCAGCTTACCCTTGGGATCCTCTACCGTTACATCTGCGGTAATATCCTGCATATGCTGACTCATTGTATCGGATACCAGCGTATTCTTGATGTTGATCTTCCACTCGGGCTGATCCTGTCCGATGTAGTAAAGTACATAGGTGGTGTCACTGACAGTGATGGCTACGGTATCTCCTGCCTGACGGCTGCTGTCGAAGATCCAGTTGCTCAGCTCCTCTGTCATACCGGTCTTGGTCACCTGCTCGAACAGACCGCCGTTCTCTACTGCGGAAGTATCCTGTGTATACTTCTTGCACAATTCTGCGAAGCTGTCCTCGGTAGCTGCACCGTTCTTCCACTCCTCCAGGATCTCTTCACCGGTCTTATCCTCGGTGGGAATGATCACACGTACATCTGCGGAAGGAGTCTCATCCAGATATCTCTTCTCAAATGCCACGGCATAGTAGCAATGGCTGTTGTCGTTGGTAATGACGGTGGTGTCTCCTGCCTTTCTGGCATCATCGAACAGCCAGTCGGAGATCAGGTAGTTCACGGAAGACTTCTTCTCATTATCATGTGCTTCTCCGTCTTTTGCCACGGTCTGCTCTGCATCGTCAGCCAATACCTTGGCATCTTCCATGGCCTTGGCGATCTCAGCATCGGAAGGCTGGTAAGCGGTATCGGTGCTGTCGGAAGCTGTTGCATCTGTAGCTGCAGTTCCGTCTGTTGCAGTGGTATCGGTGGTTGCAGCAGTCTCCTCTACGGGATCGGCCAGTTCGGTAGGCTCGGTGGGCAGATCAGCTTCGATCGTGGTCAGGCGGTAGTCTACGGAATCGTAGGTTGCCTTATTTTCCTCATAATAGCTCTGGATCTCATCATCGCTGGGAGCATTGTCCTCCTGCAGCTTCTGATAATAAGCGTTCATTACCATGTCGTTCTTCACATATTCTTCGATACGACCCATGGTTGCATAGCTTCCGTAGATGGAACGTACATATTCCTTATCAGATACACCTGCGGCTGCAGCGGAGGTTTTGATGGTCTCCTTGAAAGTGTTGTACTCATCCGTGGTATCATAGGTGAAGCCGGCTGCTTTGGCTTCCGCCATCAGCGCCTTATTCTGCTTCAGGCTCTCTACTGCATTCTGCTCAAAATAGTCCTGCCAGGTCAGAGTATCGGAATACATCTGGGTGGACAGATCCTTGCTGGTGTCCAGTCCGAAATAGCTTAAATAGCTTCCGTACTGTGTAATGTAGTTGTTCTTGGAGGTGTTGTAGACATAATCAAATTCTACCTTATTCACCTCTTCCCCATTGATCACTACATAAGTCTCATGGGTTGCCAGATAGGTCCGGATCGGGAAAGATGCCACCAGGCATACCAGAGCAACGAGGAATACGATCCCGACTGCCGTGCTGATGCGCTCTTCCTTTTTCTCCTTTTACTTCTCCTCTTTACGCTTCTGTACCTTACGGTCATATTTTGTCATGACCTTCTGTTCTTTTTGTTCTTTTTGTTCCTTATTTTCTGTAACTTTTTCATTCTTAGACATCGCTTACATGTCTCCTTCCTAGCGTCTTAAGTCCAATGACTCCTTATTTTACCGTATTTTAGCGGAAAAAGAAAGCTATTTCACATATTTTTCAAGTTTTTCCACGATATTTTTCACACATCCGGGCTCGAAAGGACTGTCCAGTCCGACTTCTTTGATCATATTACTGTAAAAATCACTGGCGGACAGCCTGCACAGCTTCAGATAGCTCTTCCACGCCTCTGTAAAATCGGCATCCATCTTCACCTTGTACTGTAGTGCGCAGGTCTGTGCCAGACAATAATCGATATAATACAGAGGGTAGTCGTAAATGTGCAGCTGCTTCTGCCAGAAGCCTCCCTGTCCGAAGAAAGGATCTCCCTCGTAATCCAGGTGGGGTTTGTACTCCCGCTCCAGACGGCTCCATGCCTGCTTTCTCTCGGCCGGGGTCAGCTCCGGGTGCTCATAGACGATATGCTGGAATTCATCCACCATACAGCCGTAAGGGATAAATGCCGCCGCATCCTCCAGATGCATCTCCACATAATCCTGCGCCCGGTCGCCGAAGAACAGGTTCATCCACTTTTCCGTGAAAAATTCCATGGACATGGAATGGATCTCTGCAGTCTCCATGCCGATATCCGCATGCTCTCTGATAGGATCCTGTGCAGCGAGATACCCCTGGAACGCATGGCCACACTCATGCGTGATGACGTCCACATCACCGCTGGTACCGTTGAAGTTGGCGAAGATAAACGGTGCATGGTAGAGGGGCAGATAGGTCATGTAACCGCCTGCCTTCTTCGTCTTGCGTCCCAGGACATCAAATAGCTGGTTTTCCATCATGAAATCAAAGAATTCGGCTGTCTCCGCGGAGAGCTCATGGTACATCTTCTGTCCTGCGGCGAGGATCTCCTCCGGTGTACCGGTGGGTGCGGGGTTTCCATCCTTGAAATATACCTGTTCGTCGATGTAGCTGAGCTTGTCGAGACCGAGACGCTGTCTTCTCCGGTCATGCAGCTTCTCCGCAAAGGGGACGAAGTATTCCTTGATCTGCTGGCGGAACGCCTCTACCTCATTCTTACCGTAGCAGTTGCGGTTCATCCGGTAATATCCCAACTCCAGGTAATTTTCATAGCCCATTGCCCTTGCCTGCGCGGTACGGTTTTTCACCAGTTTGTCGTAAATGCTGTCCAGTTTTTCCTCATTTTCCAGGAAAAATGCACTCATCTTCTCCCATGCCTGTCTGCGGACATTGCGGTCGGAATTCACCAGATAGGGCCGTAACAGGGACAGGTTCAGTTCCTTGCCATCGAAGTCAATCTTCGCACCGGCGATGAGCTTGTCATACTCCATGGTCAGGGAGTTCTCCTCCTGCATCAGCGGGATCAATGCCTCTCTCATGGACTTCTGTGCCAGCTCCATGTTCTTGAACGCTACCGGCCCGATCTTCTCCTCCAGATACGCTCTGTAGGGGGATTCATATAATTTCGTCTGATAAGCCAGCACCAGATTACTGAATACTGGGCCCTGCTCATCATAGTATTTGTGCTCTTCCTCGTAGAATTTATCGGAGGTATCGATGTCAAAGCGAATATTTGCGATCGTCATCAGCGTCATGACACGGTCCGTCAGCGCATAATACTTTTTATGCACCTCGAACTGCTCCTCCCCACTCTTCGCCGCCTCCAGCTCCCGGATCAGCTCTCCCATCTCCTCCTGCACTTTGGCAAAATCTATTCTTTCATAAGGCATGTCCTGAAATCTCATAATTATAGTAACCCTCTCTTTCTGTTCCTTAGGAACCTATACTGCTTATCTTACCCCAAAATGCCGGGAAAGTAAAACTTTAGAAGCGTTCTGTAACATTTTTCTGGATTTTTTGTAGCCTTTTTGTAACATTTTTCAGACTTGCCAATAAGGAATCCCTATGGTATGGT
>ERZ1034669.258-NODE-258-length-22061-cov-27.516995_pt1 | contig 22061 bp, 40 predicted proteins | sample MGYA00520705_ERZ1034669 | MGnify/ENA primary metagenome ERZ1034669 (study PRJEB33766, sample SAMN09781766) | gut metagenome | biome: gut microbiome | host: Homo sapiens | place: Madagascar | study: EMG produced TPA metagenomics assembly of the PRJNA485056 data... | reverse complement strand
GTGAAGGGGTGTGGGGAGATAAGGGGGCAACGCCCCCACGGGGCTGCGCCCCTCCCCACGTCGTGTGGGCTGGAGCCATCACTCCGCACAGAAGTGGCAAGGCTCGAATCCTTCCCTCTCAGCCTTATAAAGCGGCATTCTTTCTGTCATATCATCGTGTACACCTTTGCAGTCGTTGTCATAGTGATAATAATGCGTGTCATAGTCTGCAAAAACGTCCATTTCCTCATATTCTCTATGATACTCTTCTTTCTGCTCTTCCTGCTTACGCTCAACGTCCTCGTTTACGTTATGAAAGAACGTGCTTTTGAAGGAGTATACCAAGACAACCGCAACAAAGCAGAATCCAAGCACACCGCCTAAGAATGTGCCAACCTTACTTAAAAACTTCTTCATCTTGTTATTGCTTTTAATTCATCAACTTGCTTGAAGAACTCATCAAGGGTATCAGCCGTATAGTGGATGCCCTTGTAGCGGATGAAGGAAGAGAAGCCGCCCTTGCTCTCCTCAATATCTGTAGCCACCTCTTTAGGTGACGCAATCAACTGCCATGTAGGAACGCCCAAGGCTTCAGCTATCTTGTCTAGCGTTGCAGTTGTCAGCGACTCAGCCTTCACCATTTGTCCTACCGCTTGTTTGGTAACTCCCATTTTCGTTGAAAGGGTTGTGTTGGTCAACCCTTTACTTTCCATGATTTCTTTTATTCTTAATGCCATATAAACTATTTACTTTCTGTTATTGCGTACAAAGGTACACATTATAATATAAAGTAAAGTGGTTTCTTTACTTAAATAACGTTAAAGGAAAGCATTTTCTTGCCTAAATATTTGGTAGAGTAAAGTATTTGCTTTATCTTTACACTCGAAATCAAGTTAGTTTGGTTTCAAGAGGAACGATGGCACGTTTAGCACTTCACGTTTAACTACCTCTATAAAAGTACAGATTAGTCGGGAAAGTCAGCAGAATAAACTGCTATAACAAAGCGTAGCGAACAACGTCAGTTCCGTTTAGCATTTTTGGTCGTTAAAAAGGTAAAGACAAAGAAGTCTCAAACACTCATCACGCAAGATGGAAAAACGCTAGTCGTGTTAGACTAGAGAAATATCGAAACACGTTGACCCACGAACGTTAAGTGAGGGAGCTAGGCTGCATATAGCTTGCAGACGTTGGGCGCAAACGTACACCTGCACTTTAACTAGATGTTTAATTTTTAATCAGCAGCAATTATGAAAAAGGGAACACCAATGATTTTGTTGGAACTCACAAAGGCAGAAGCCATAGTGGTTGCCAACATGCTTCGAAGAACCGCTAACGAGAATCCATTTCATTGGAAGGGCGATAGCGTGGGGAAGACTAGAGAGTTATACGAAAAGGTTCTAGAACAGACATACGACTATAAAATATGGCAACGATAAAGAGACTAGATTTGACGGCTAACCAGTTGTGGGTGCTTAAGTATATCCTGCATGAGGTTGCAAGCAGTGAGGAAGGTGCTAACGGCATCTACCTCACTCCAAAGGAAAGAGTTTCACTCAGACAGATAAGAGGTAAATTGTAAAGGTATGAAGAAGTATATCGTAATTAGAGAGTTCATTCAGCCTAACAAGATACCACGTATCATGGGGCAGTTTGAGACAAGAGATAAGGCGGAAGCCTTTGCTTGGGAGCATGAAGGCAAATGCTGGGTGTATGAAATGAGTATGTAACAATGTGTGGGGAGATAAGGGGGCAACGCCCCCACGGGGCTGCGCCCCTCCCCACGTCAAACAATTCAAGAATATGGCTAAGGAAGTACATGTTATATTGAAGGGTGATTGCTATTCGATGAATACCTATTGCAGCACCCTCAAAGAGTTTTTGGAAATGCGCAATCTTAAGAGAAGTGACGTTTCCGATTGGTGGAAGGAGTAATGGTATGATTACAATAATAGAAGAACAGATTTGCGGAGGGTGTGAACATCACGTTTACCACTTCTCCACAATATCACAAGATTACGATTACTATACTTGCAAACTGCGTAAAAGCCCAAGCAAGTGCAATCAAGGTATTAACGATTAAACAGAAGAGTTATGGCAGCAGAGAACATTATAGAGTCTTTCAAGATAGTAAAACGTTCCGACAGAGTTGTAGCCTTCCCAATTCAAACAACTCGTGTTAGTGATGAAGTTGCAGAGCGCATCAAGAAGAACATGAAGGACGTTGGCTACAGATATGTAAGACGTGGCAAGGACGTATACGATAACACATACACTCAATACGAGAAGCGTAAGGAGTCTTCAAGCAAGGAGTGTGAAGTTATCTACAGAATCAATATAACGAGATTAGTATAACAATTAAAAGAAAGGAACGAAAATGAAGAAAATTTTAGCTTTGAAAGAGTATTGGAGTCTAATCAACGAGATAAGCGACTATCTCAGAGAAGACCATGACACCATTACCACGAAAATCAACGGAGTTGAATACGTAGTGTACAAACGTCTAAATTCCGACTATGTGGAGTTTATGAACAACGAGACGAAGGAAGTCACTTATGTTGATATTATAGACGAGCCAACCGAGACTTCAAGCCTTTTGGTTCAGTCAGCAGTAAACGAAATAAGATATAAAAAGGGTTAAGTTATGGACATCACAATTTTTGTTTTATGTGCTTTGTTTGGAGCCGTAGCAGGCTATCAGATTAGAGCGGCTAAAGATATGGAGGACGAGTAAAATGAACATCATCAGAGTAACAAAGACTGCACGCAACAGAGTTGACGTAATCTTCACTGGTTATCAGTATCTATTCTTTCATGCAGATTTCGGGCTTGTGGCAATAGCAGAGCGAGGACAGAATATCGTGAATGTTAAACTAGAAAAGAGATAAGAACATGAAGAAGAGCATTAAGTTAGTATTGGTAGTGGCAACGATAGTTGCCCTACCTATCATGGCAGCAGGCATGCAGGACACCATCAATGACAAGGAAGTCCTTTTTGACTTCATCGAGTATTGCAAGACTTGCGAGAACCTCAGACAAGTGAATCCGGCAAAGGGCTACGCCAAAGCCAGCCTTCACGAACTGAAGAGCGCAGCACGTTTCTATGAGGATCAAGAGAACTTCGCCGACTGCACCGACTATCAGCACCAAGCAGAAGTTAACAAGATTATCGGCAGAACTTATGCCGCTAGAATGGTTAACAATAATAAGTAAATTATAGGAGATAAGAATATGAACCAAGTATTAGTGCAGAAGGCAATTAATTACGCTTTTGAGTTGAATAAGGAAAATAACAAACGTACTATTATCCTTATCAACGGAATTAACGAAACAACGGAAGTAAGACCATACCTCGGTCAAATTTGCCGCTATGAACGATATATGAATGCACTCATTGTAGAAAGCAGTGACGGCAAGAAGTTTATAGATATTAATAGCATCAATTCAATTCATTGTTACAAACAAAAAATATAGGAGATAAAATTATGAAGACAAATAAGGCAGTTAAGATTAATGCAAACATGGTAGGTGTTGAGGTAATGAATATCCAAGACGCAGTGAAGGCACAAGCCGCAGGGCTTGAACTTGTTGACAAGGAAGGATGGGGATATGATGATTATACCATCGTTGATGATGAGAGCGGAGAAGAGCGAAACCCAACCGAGCAGGAAATGTTCGACCGCATCGCCAAAGACCTCGCAGATGGCAAGGAGGTTTACGCTTGTATGATACTCGCAAACGACTTCCGTGTGCAGAGAAATGCAAAGACTAGCTTGCTATGCGATTTCTATCTTCATCAGAACGTTTACACTATGCACGAAAACAAGATAGTGGAAGGCGAAATCGTCTATCTCTCCCTAGCAAACGGAAGTTTGGGAAATGATGCGGCATCCGCTCTCTATGGTGATATGGCAGAGCAGTTGTACTACAACATTGGTTACTACTTCACAAACGGCAGAACACCACAGATAGGCTTTCAGAGAGAACAGATTATCAAAAAAATCAGTTCTTTGAAGATGCACGCTCACGTAGTGCTGAAGACGAAGAAAGGTAGATATCTGACTAGAGACCTCGAAGAGATTTTCGCCACCACGGATGAACTTGTAAATAACTTAATGGAGGGCTAGGATATGACGATAGTAATCAAATGCTTCAAGGGAGCCACGCACGTTGACAAGTACAACGAGCGATATAAAGCCAAGACAACGTTCATCATCAAGCAGACACCATTTCGTGAAAGCTATTACCTCACGAACGGAATGCTTGTAAGCAAGAGCACTTGTCTAGAGCGCATCAAGTAGATATTTGTTGCTGATTATAGGGCGAATGCGGTAGAAGCCGCTACAGATGGTTGCAACGTACCATCCGCCCCCTAATATTAATTTTTAAAAGAAAGGATTTAGTTATGAAGAAGTATGTAGTAGAAATCGTAGAGAAAATTACCTACAAGGTTTCGTTGGACGCATCATCATCCGAAGACGCAGAGAATGCCGCAAGACGTTTGTACGATTTGGGTTGTTTGGAGAATGGCGAGTTGGATAGTGTTTCATTTGATGTAGAAGAGAAGGAGGGCGAGTAACATGAAGAAGCAGAAAGTATTCATATTGGTACAACATGGCGTGGACTCTCAAGATAATTCGTGCGTTGATGTTGTAGGAGTTTATTCAACCAAGACAGCAGCAAAGGAGAAAATGGCAGAAGTGGAAAATAATATCCTAGACTTCTACGAGGATGAATATCCCGACTACTATGAGGTAACGGAAGATAAGGACGAATCATCATGGTGTTGTTCAATCAAGGATAGTACTATGTTTGATGAGTTGTTGATAACGGAAAAGATAGTTGATGAAGATTAAAAGATTAGTGATATGAACAAGCAGTTATTCTATTTCGTCTTCCCTCAGTCAGGGGAGACGATTACAAAGGAAATGAATCCACTAGCGGTGAAGGATGCAGCAGTGAAGTACTTGAAGACTCAGAACGAGGTGAGAGGAGATATTTGTATCATCAAGAATGCACACGAAGATGTTGTGGCAATGGCATACGTGAGCGACATGATGAAGGTTTCCTTCTTCACCGAGGATGAGACAGTTAACGACATCAAGCCGATATACGTAAAGGAGGAAGGAGGTAAGCAGGAATGAACAGGCAGGAATGGTTTGTGCTCATCATCTTTATCATAACGATAGTGATGGCAGTACTAGGATAAGAAAGGAGACGTATGGAAAAGGCAAGAATCATAGTTTATGACGATTGGGGCGTGATGCTTGACGAAACCGAAGCCTTCTTCAAGGATAAGGAGCAGTTGGAAGGAATCGTCAAGCAGACCCTTAATCAAACGCACGATGGCGAGGTAGTGGAAGCGTGGGTTGGAAGCAAGCTAAAGATGAAGTTCCAATTCAATCGCAAGCACAAGATTGTGCCATGCAAGAACCTGCATCCAGGGTGGGGCGGAAGGAGAGACCGAGCAGGAGCACCGAGCAAGGGAGCAGAAGCCCTAGTTAATCGTGTAGTCCTGCATGTGAATGAAGAAACCTTTGGCTTTTGCGAATCCCTAGGCAGAAACAAAGCAGAGTGGATAAGACAAGCTATCAGCGAGAAGCGAGAGCGAGAAGGAAACGAAAAAAAAGCAGGGCACTAGGCTCTGCTTTTTTTGTTACCACATTATCATTCTGTTACTTTGCATCCACATATAGGCAAGTTGTCTCTTATATTCTTTTATAAGTTTAAAACATGCCTTTACTTTCCATTTGGTACGTCTACCTAATATTACATACTCAAAATTCTCGGTATAGATGTATGTATGATCAACGGCTGTGTTCTTCTCTTCAGTCTTTGGGTATACACGTCTTTCTATACCAAACTTCGCAGCCTTTTTTAGCTTGCGAGGAATGCGAGCCTTAAAGGAACTAAAGAATCTTCTTTTCATGCCTACCTCGCTTTCTTCTTGACTTTGTGAATATCGTTAGAGTGAGATACATACTTGTATCACGGCTATGCCAAATGTAAATACGAAACCTATTGGACTGACGTATAGTTTCGAGCCTTTTGGGGAATCGAACATCATACCATCCTCTTTTCATGAAGGACTTCCACCACTTCTTGTATTTTCGAATACTAGTCATAACTTTATAATTTTTGATTTTACTAACTAAACCTTCTGCCTTTCAGAATCACCACTCTTTTGTGGTGTTCAGCCGCATCTTGCAACTTACGGAGAAGTTCTTTCTGTGCCCAACGCAGTTTGGCATCAGTCAAATACTTATCCATTGCCTTTGTCAGTCTGTCCATGCGCTGCTAGTCATTTTTACTAGAATACGAAATAATATCATTCGCTAACTTTATGGCTAGCTTTGGCTTGAAGAAGCGAATCTTAGTCAACTCATCACGCAAATCGGTAGCCATAGAAGCGATATTCGGAAGCTTATTGCGAACACGGATTCTCTCGGCTTCAAAGTTACCGGTCATGCGTGCGTACTTCTCACGCAAATCACGCTCCTTGTCTTGATAAACAGCTTCCAAGTCCTTCTCCTTCTTTTCGTACGTCTTTTTGAGGTCAGCCTTCATTCCGTTGTACTTGCCGTCAAGCTTATTTTTCTCATCAGCATAAGCTCGTCTTTCGCAATCTCTGTCGTAGATACTACGCTTAACCTCATCCTGCATAGCCTGCTCAACCTTCAAACGGACATCTTCGAAGTTAACATAAGACTCAGAAGACTCGATTGTGCGTCTCGTGGTTGGCTTTTCTTCCATATCGAAACCTGGCTCAAATCTCCCCAACCTTGGGCGAGGCACATTTACCTCAACAACCGTCTCCTTGCGAAGAATCACCTTTGCACCCTGCTTCAAGGAATCATTCAGCTTCTTCAACTCCTTGACCTGCTCTTCCAACTCTGAGTTACGCTTGCGTATTGCATCGTACTCACTCAAATCTACGTTTACTATTGCCATAACGCTATTATTTTAATTGTTCACACGCTTTCTTCTCCCACTCGGCAAAGGAAAGAATATCCTTGCCCTTGCCGAACACTCTCATGTGTCGCTTGTAGCTATTGTATGCTGCAAGCTTGATTTCTTCCATTTCTGTCATACGCTAGTCCTCCTTCTCTTTCTTCAGTGCTGCAGAATACTCTTCAATGGCGTTGTAGCCCTTCTCGCTAATCTCTGTCACGTTCTCGATGATGATGGTTGAAGGAATAATGTCAGTATCCTTGAAATAGTTCTCTACACACTTGATGGTCTTGAAAATTGGATAGAACTTCAGTTCATCCTCATCTTCTGTTCCTTCAAAGCAAGAGTGAACAGAGGTCATTGTTCTTGTGCCGTTCTTACGCATGAAGGACGCTACTGCATAATAAAATCTTTTCTTTCCCATTGCTATATATTTTAAAATTAAAACTTTACTCTTTTCTTCCAAGCCTATTATTTATCTCTTATATCTCTCAGTTGCGACATGATAACGCAAAGAGCGATTATTATGAATATCTTAAACATGTTCTACTCTATTTATCTCTGTTTAAATTTCATTACCGCACCATATATGGTATGGGCTGCATCGTGGCACGACTGAGAGCATTGTTCTACTCCCCACAAATTCCTGCCTTTAATATCATCATTTGCAAGACTCTCGGACAAAGATAATGCTAAAAGCTGCGTCTTATCCAAGTTGTCACGGATGCTATCCTTCTTCTCTATGTTTAGAGCACTTCTTATGGCAGGTGCGTTCATGCCAAACAACCCGGTATATGAAGCGTTGGTACATTCACGAAAGCCATTATCATGAACTCCGTGCGTTCCGAGCGTTGCGGTAAGTTCCTTTCTTACACCAACTCCTTTCATTCTCTCACTTATCCAAGCATCATCCTTTCCCTTTCTCTTGTAGGCATTACGATACTTATCAAGATACATGTCTGGATTCTGCTGCGCTGCTACCTCTTGAAGGAAGACTTCGTTTACGATGACTGCAAGGTCTTTATTAAGATAACGTGCGTACTCCAATAATATACGGTTACTCGCATACGTTCCGCCATTGCGACCACGTTTAACTCGTAAAAGGTGGGATTTTTCCACCTTTTGTGCATTACTTTCTGATTCTAAGTACTTTATAGTTTCAGGAAGTCTTATCCATTGCTTAGGATCTTGATTCTTTGGTGACCCTGCAAACTTCCACAAGTCGTTTAGTGACTTCAACTCGCCATCAACTCCTACTAAACTCTTCAAAGATGAGGCTGAAAATCTTGAAACTTGCTTCATTCTCTATCTTAACTTTATTATTGTTCAATGTCTCTTTGTCTTCTCAATGTTGTACTGGTCGCAAATATCACAATATGCACCATACGCCAACTGGTCAGCCAATTCGTTGTACTTGTTTCCATCATGACCTTTAACCCAGTGGAAACGAACACCAGCCACATGAGCAGCGCATTTCTTGAACAACTCATACAAATCGGGATTCTTCTTTGGTTTGTATGATTTAGAGAGAACCAAAATGCAATACTGGCTATCTGTATAAATATCCACGTAAGCACCATCTGGGCAAGCGTTGACTGCACTTATTATTGCAAGCAGCTCCATTCTGTTGTTGGAGGTGTTTAACTGCCCATGGTTTTTAATTTTGGCGATTTCGCCATTTTTAAGAATGACGTAGGCAGAGCCACCAGCACGCTCTTTTGAAAGATTATCACATGAGCCATCTGTGTAGGCTACATAGTGCAATCCATTGTCGGGGAATTCCTCGTCTGATGCAGCTAGAGAAACAGGCTTGATTGGTCGATTTTTCACAACACAATGTTTTTTGCCAAGTTTGTGCATTACTGCTCCATTTCTTGCATTTGCCATAATTTTCCAATCATGACCTTTTGGGACTTTTTGATTATTGGTGAGCCAATTTGTTCTTTGGAGTTCATTCCAAAGTTCATCTGACCACTCATCCCAACCTTCCTCACGCACGTATGCGTTAAACTCTTCGCGCGTAGGTATATAATATTCTTTCTCCATAACGATATAATTTTATTAATATTTTAACTAAACAAAGACTACATAGGGGAACGGTTTGAACCGATTGAAAGCCCCTTACCCACGCTTCCACATGAGTAAGGGCTTATGGGTGACTGACACTTTTTCAGGAATCCCCTCATACATCACCTCTAAGTAACTATGATGATGCAGCACAGTTATCAGAGTTACTTCTGCTCCTCCAGCCTTCTGTGCTTGACTAGCCCTGCTGTTCGCCATGAGGTTTCCACCTTGCGGATTTATCGTCTGCTGATGCGGTGCGTTGGCTTGCGCTTCTTCTCAGTTCGACTTGTCGTTTCAAAATTGGGGAATACAAAAACTCCCCAAAGTTGTGTTACGACCAACTAAGGGGAGTGAAATATATCGTTACCTATTGAACTTAGGCTACAATAAATCTTATGTCTTCTTGCGTCAATCGTAACTTGACGGATGCAAAAGTATTCAATCGTGGACAAATATCCAAGCTTTTATACACTCTTTAACTAAGAAAAAGACTAAAAAGCTTATAACTAATTGTGTTTCAGTGGTTTAAATCACCTTTTCTATTTTTAAAGCGTATAAATATCAAAAATAAGTGCCAAAAAGTTTGTGATATAAAAAAGTTATCAGTATCTTTGCAGTAATGAAATAAGTGGCTGATGGTTAGTCTGTAAGATAATCTTTGTTGTGACCCCAACGGAATCACTAGAACGTTAAAAAACAACGAAAAAGAACAGAGTTTATCTGAAAGTAATACGGATATAACTAGCTTATTCATAGGCAGTTATATCCGTATTTTGTTTTTGGGAGTTTCCTTTCGTAAAAGACAGATTACGAATAGTATTCGTTGACTGGTTTACGCTAACAAATAAGGTAATTCTCTAGAAACCAAACCATTAGGCTATTTAAGATATGTTTGTGTAATTTGGGGTATGTTATCAATATGTTATCAGCCCCGTAAATTTATGTTATCAAAATGGCTGGAATAAATTTAAGTGTTATTCACAATCGCTTGAAGAGAGGAACCCCACAGAAGGAGGTTTCAGTGGAATTGTGCTTCAGTTACAAGGGGCAGCGTAAGTATTTCTCTACTGGTATCAAGGTTACGCCAAATCAGTGGTCTGACAACACGAAGAAGGTTATCAAGCGTAAGGACTCTGACGAACTGAACGCTTTGCTGGAAGCTTACAGAGGCAGAGCGTGCGACATTATCGAGAAGTTAGTCAAGAAGGGGACTTGCGAACTTGATGCCGCTATCTCCATGATGAAGGGCAAAGATGAGGAGTGCGTTTCCTTCATCGAGTACTGCGAGAAGCGTAGAAATGAGCGCAAAGTGTGCGAGCATACCAAGAAGCGTTATGATGTTTTTATCGGTTTCTTGAAGTCGTGGGGAAAGGTTAAGGCGTTTCAAGACTGCAACGTTTCTAAGATTAGAGCGATGGATGAGTTTCTTCACAAGCAGGGAAAGGCTCAGTGTACCATCTATGACTATCACAAGTATCTCAAGCTTTTCATTAACGATGCGGTCATTGATGGCTACTTGGAGCAGAATCCGTATAAGTTTCTTCCTTTTCAAATAGGAAAGGGAGAAAAGCAGTTTGTTGACTGCATCACGGAAGAGCAGTTCAATGCCATCAAGGAGCTTGATGTTGCCACTCCTCACATTCTGCAGGCAAGAGATTTATTCCTCTTCCAATGTTATACCGGACTGGCATACTCTGATCTTGCGTCTTTTGATTATGCCAACTGCGAGGAGATAGGTGGCAAGATGTTCTATCATGCCAAGAGAACAAAAACCGATACGGATTTTGTTTTCCAACTCCTTACGCCTGCTGTTGACTTGTTGGAGAAGTACGATTTCAAATTGCCTAAGATTTCTAACCAGAAGTACAATGACTACTTGAAGGTTATCGGTCAGATGGTCGGGGTCAACCGCCTTCATACCCACATGGGTAGAGCTACTGCCGCCACCCTCTTCTTGTCTAAGGGGATGCCTATCAATATTGTGGCTAGGGTTCTAGGTCATACAAGCTTGCGTCAGACTACAAGATACGCACGAACGCTGAGCAAGGATGTTCAGTCAGCATTCGATGCGCTCGAAGGTAAAATGTAACAATAAGCAAAAAAGCAGAGCCTAGTGCCCTGCTTTTTTTCGTGTCTATAGTATCACCCTACAAGACTCTTGCGCTCTTCGGCAATCTTGCCGTTGTTCTTCTCCAGGAGCATATCACGCAACTCCTTCGTGATGCCTTCTTGTACGAGCAGCTTGACCTTCATGTCTGCCAATTCCTTAAGCAAAGCCTCGTCAGTTGGCTTGTCTTCCTTGAACATCGAACCTACACCATTCAGCAGCCAGTCATACGAAATATCCATAAACGTGGATTTTATGTGCATAATAAAGTCTAGAGTAGGGTCTTTTGTGCCGTTGAGATAGTTGTTAACCGTAGTATATTTCATTCCTATCTTGGCTGCAAAAGCCCTGCCACTCAGATTGTTATAGTTCCTAAGCTCATTTACTCTTCCAACAATATCCTTCATAATGTATTAATGTTTAAATGTTTAAATATTCTTTAAGTAAATATAAATAAATATGCAAGTCCTTGGATATTTCTCCAAAAAGACGTACCTTTGCACCCGTGATTCGGACAACGTTTATACGTTTCTCCATCATTTAATGTATTACATGTGCAAAGATAATAAAAAAGTATGGATAAAGTAATATTTAAACCGAAAATTTTGATAAGAAAATCAAAAATAGGTAAAATCGCTAAGTCGGTCGGCTGCTGCAATGCGGCAGTTTACAATGCAATAACATTTAGAACCAATAGCGATTTGGCAGTAGATATACGAAATGTCGCCTGCAACAAGTATGGTGGCATCCTCGTGAAGAAGTTCCCTGAACTTGTGGAAGATAAGTTATAAGCCGTTGGGCTTTCAGATAAATTTTATTTTATAAAAGTTGTTAAAACGTTCAGCCTTCATCCTGCGTGAGCAGGGTGGAGGTTCTTAAAAAAAGAGTTAGGTTCTTAGTTTTATAATATGTTTTTAGGTTATATGATTCATAGGCGTTAAGTTTTAAAAAACAAAGTTTAGCAAGTATGTATTCGAGCACTCCGGTTCGTGAGGATAGGAGTGTACATGGCATCTTAGCTCAGTTGGCAGAGCGCTGCAAGAATGCTTGCAGAGGTCGGTGGTTCGAGTCCACTGGGTGCCTCATTCGTTGCGTGAAATTGTTATATTTAAAAGTGATATGAATGTAGTGAAATGGTGCAAAAAGTGTGGTATAGTCACTTGGCGAATATATTAGTTATTATTTTCGTTCGAAATTAGTCGCCATAAACCATAAGGAGATAGCGTTGGCTGCTATCCTACCAACACCATTCACTTCTTCATATTATTATATATATAGCAACCGCAACAAGGTCATTGCCAGTAGGTAGGCATAAGCTCTTTGACATATTGGAAAAGTAAAGCCGAGAATATTCGTTCTAAAAATAGGGGTGCAGGCGCACTTTTTTGTATTAAAGACAGTTGAATGTGATTAGCCATAATTGCAATAATGCTGCATCCCAAAAGCGGTGAGCATGGCTCTCAAATTCGTGGTAGCGCACGATGCCGCTTCATCCGCCTATGGTGTAACGGAAGCACGCCCGAAAGGAAATAGATGTGTAAATCCTTAACTATTCTTATCAAATCGGGAAGATAGGTTCGACTCCTAGATGGTGGACAAGATTTATTCCATCAATTACAACAATTGATTACATGTTGCAGCGGCAACGATTGTGCATAAGAGTTAGTGTATTAAATAAGCAAGCCCTGCTCGTCCGTGGAGGATAGGCAGGGTTATCTTAAACTTCAAAAACAATTAGCGTATGCTTAGATTATTCTCAACTCGCTCATATCAAGATCGAGTGAACGATATATACAGACAATTAGAGCGTAACGCTTGGTGCCCTCTTGAGATATTCGAGCGAAAAATACGCAAAATCAATATGCTGAACTCCCGAATCAAGAATCTGGCAGCAGACCTTGGACGAGAGGAAGGCGAGTACGAAACTTTAAATACGAGGCTTTATGATGAAGAGATATAAACCCCTAAAGAGAACTCCAATCAAGAGAACTCCATGGGATAAGGCAAAGAACGAACAGGAAAAGAAAAAGGCGAAGGCTGGACTCAGCAAGCCAGCACTCATCAAGAAGCTCGATAGGTGGTTTTCGCTCTATATCCGACTTCGTGATGTAAACGATGAAGGTGTGTTTCAGTGCCCAACTTGCAGGCGTATCTTACCTTTCTCTAAAGGCGACGCAAGCCACTATTGGGGACGTATTCACATGGCAACGAGATTTGATCCGGACAACGTGACAATCGAATGTCAATATGATAACAGATTCAACAGCTCTCATCTGATATACTTGGGCAAGTATCTAGAAAAGAAACTTGGCTCAAAGAAGATGGAACTGCTAGAATGGAAACATCGTCAAGCCAAGAACTGGTCTTTGTTCGAGCTGCAAGAGCTTATAGAGTTCTACAAGAAGGAAGTTGAACGACTAAAAAAAAAGAAGCATTATGGCGAATGGGCTAAGAGTCTGTAAAATTTGCGGTGAAGCTAAGCCGATAACAGATTTTTATGGTAAAATATATACTTGCAAAAGATGTGTTTGCCGTAAGAATAATCAGAAAGTAGTGAGCCGGAATTTGGAAAAGCAACCAGACCTGCAGGGTGAGGTTTGGATGGATATTGTTGGCTTTGAAGGTTTGTATAAGGTTAGCAATATTGGGCGTGTTCGTTCAAGTAGAAGAGGTACGATTATGATTCCTCATCCTCTTAAAGATGGCTATTTGAGGATTCGTTTAAGAAAAGAAGGAAAAGACTTTTCTTTCTTAGTTCATCGTCTTGTTACTATGGCATTCATTCCTAACCCCAACAACTACGATACGATAAATCACAAGGATTTCAATACGCAGAATAATTGTGTAGAGAATTTGGAGTGGTGTACTCAAAAGTACAATAACAAGTACAGTCGTGATGCTGGTCATTATCATTATTCAGAAAAGGCAAGGGAAGCAGCAAAGCGGAATAGAAAAATTTCTGACGAGTTAGCGATAAAAATCTTTGAGGACTATAAGAAAGGTATAAAGCAAGCTGATTTAGCATCAAAGTATGATGTAACAAGAACCTTTGTTTGTAGATTGGTGCATGGTAGGTGCAGAACCGAGTACACCAACCAATCCTTAGAGAAAGACTTAAAGATAAAGTTTTCTGATGATGAAATAATATCAATGAATGAGTCTTTCAAGAAAGGTATTTCTTTAAAGAGTATAGCCGAAAGGTTCAACACATCAAGTACTTATGTCGGTTCTCTTGTGTTCGGAAGAACCGAACGTTCTAGAAAACTTGTTGAAAAGGGTTTAATGACAACACCTAAAGTAGAAAAGCCAATCCCGCAGAAAGAACTTTATAAGGATGAAATACTAAGATTGCATTCTGACGGGATGAGCCTTCGGAAAATCAGATTAGTTTTAGGAATTAAAGGACACAGTGTTGTCGCAGAAGTAATAAAAGAATTTAAAGATAAAAATAATGAGTAGTAAATTCGGTACAAAGATTAACGTAGATGCGGTTATCGGATGCCTGCCAAAGAAGGCACATGAGAACGATGCAGCCTACGATTTGTTTATGAAAGAGAGAACGGAGATTTCTCCAAATCAACGTTGCTATATTTCACTTGGTTTCAGAATACAGCTTCCGCCTAACATGAAGCTTCAGATCCTGCCACGCAGCGGTCAGTCGGGCAAAGGAATGATACTGAATGTTGATTACCCCTCTTGGTTAGGTGGCGGATTTATGGGTAAGGTAAGAGAGAATTGTGATTCTCTTGTCGGATTGATTGATTGCGGTTACGGCAAAGACGTAAAGGCAATAGTCAAGAGTGGCAGTTTCAAGTGGAAACATCGCCTTTTGCGACTGATGGGATTTAAGTTCTATCTTGCTTCCGGAGACCGCATTTGTCAAGGAGCCTTCACATACGTTCCAGGAATCAATCTGGTAGAAGGACCGGTAAACGGCACAAGGGAAGGTTTAGGCTCAACAGACAAGAATTAATAATGCAATTTTAATTTGTTCTTTATTTTTTCTGCCCATTTCTTGGGTAACATCTAAGCGTGGGCAGGTTTTTAAAAATCATGAGTAAAAAGAATATCAGACAGAATTATTTCAACAAAATCAGAAAAGTTACTGAGGACGTTGACAAGGCAGGAGAGCAAGGAAAGCATTTCCGCTGTATCATCATCATGGGTGATGCCAACACAAAGCAAGGCTTCTCCTTCATCCACGCATCAGATGCAGACCTGCAGCAGCTTCTCCTTCATGCCATGCGCCATAGCAATGCGTTCACCTACGCAGCCGCATGCGCTTTTGAAGCATACGACAAGGAGTTAAGAGGTAAAGACAAACAAGAACAAAATAACGAGAATACAGATGAAACAGATTCAGTTCAAGAAGCTTAGACTTCTCAATTTTTGCGGCATTCGCAATGCTGAGTACGAGTTTGGTGATGAACTCACCATCATCAAGGGAAAGAACGAATTGGGCAAGAGTACTATCGCAAATGCTATCCTCTACACATTATTCGGCAAGGACATCAACGGCAATTCGCTCGACATCAAGACGTTCGACAAAGACCACAACATCATCCGTGAGATTCCTCATGAGGTGGAGCTTACGGTTAGAGTCCACTGCACTGGCAGTGAAGGAGCTTCAAATCAAGTAATCATCTTGAAGCGCACGCTGACAGATTCTTGGCATGGAGAAGAGTGTAGAAACACCTTCAAGTACTTCGTGAATGGCGAGATTTCCACCGCAAGCGATTTCAAGGACGTAGTGGATTCCATCTGTCCAGAAGACGTTTTCCGTCTCTGCTCATCAACCCGAGATTTCGTTTGCCGCCCTTGGCAGGAGCAGCGAAACAAGTTGCAGGCACTTGTCGGCAATATCACCACCGATGATATTACGCAGGGTGACGAGAAGTTTGATTTCGTGGTCGAAGCCCTTAAGCAGCAGGACATCGACAAGTACGTTCATCACCTCAAGTACTCTCGCAAGGAAGTGCAGGATCAGCTTGATTCCGTACCTATCCGCTTGGAAGAGTTGAATAAGTCGCTTCCCGAAGCGCAGGATTGGGAAGCCTTGACTACCGAGAAGACTCAGCTCAACGAGAAGCTTGTGGAACTCGCCAACAAGATTCAGGAGATTCGCACTGGCGGAGCCGACAAGGTGCGCCTTGATGCTATCCGCAAGAAGATAGATTTTGCCGAGAAGCGCAAGCGTAATATGGAGCAGGGTGCATTGAATCTCTTCACCGAGATTACAACCAAGCATCAGAGCGATGTTATTAACGCCAATACCGCCGTAATGGTCGCTCAGCGTCTTGTAGATGATTTGAAGGTAGAAATGAAGAGTCTCAACGATACCAAGATTCATGCCGGAAAGCAGAAGGAAGAGTGCGAGAAGCAGGCTAACGAAATCAATCAGAAGACGGATGAAGCGAATGCCAGCACTTGGGAGTGGAATGCTGAGGATGGCATCTGCCCGCATTGTGGTCAGCCGCTTCCTGCCGAAGACGTGGAGCGCATCAAGAAGGAATCTGAGCAGAACTTCAACAACCGCAAGGCTAACACATTGAAGAAGCTTGATGAAGACTTTGACAAGTTGCAGGAAACCTACACCAGCTTGAAGAAGATTCTCGAAGATGCCGACAAGGACATGCAGGACAACATCAACAACATGACGGCAGCACAGAAGCAGTTGAAGGAAGCCGAGTTCAAGAAGTTGGAGATTGATGCCGACAAGCCGAAAACCTACGAGCAGATTCTTGCCGAGAAGGAAGAGTATCAGCAGGTAGTGAAGGAACTTGCCGACTTGCAGGCTGAACTCGACAAGCCATCCGAGACCAGTTCGGAAGAGACCGCCAAGATGCTCACTGAACTCGAAAAGAAGCGTGAGCCTATCGGAATCCGATACAATGAGGTGCTCGAATTGCTTGGCAAAAAGGAAGCCTTCGACCGCATCACCGCTCGCATCGCAGAGATTAATGAGGATAAGTTGACCTATCAGACTCAGCTCGATGAACTTGACGAGCAGCTTGATGTGGCAAGAGAGTACAACCAGAAGGCAGGTCAGCTTCTCGAAGACCGAGTAAACGAACATTTCCGCTTCGTGAAGTGGTCCATGTTCAAAATCAATCTCAAAGGAGAGCGTGAAGCCACATGCGAGTGCTATCACGATGGTGTGCCATACCGCCGACTTAACACGGCTGCAAAGGTGAATGCCGGAATCGACATCGCCTACACCTTCGCCAAGTACAACGAGATTGAGGTGCCAATGCTGCTCGACGAGTGCGAGAGTGTGAACCACCCAATTTGTCGTGGCGGTCAGCAGATCAGAATGGTAGTAACCACCGATGATGAGTTGAAGTTTGAATATCCAGCCCCTACGGTTATGGAGTAAATGAAGTAGAATTTATCAAAAATATAAATCATGGCAGAAACAGCAGTAGCAAAGCAGCCATCGCAGAAAGCGTTGGCGGTTAAGAATTTCCAGGCGGTAATGAATAATAGTTATTACCAAAGCCTGCTGCAGAACACTTTGAAGGACAACAAAGGCGCCTTCACCACCAGTTTGATGGAGTTGTTCACTTCCGACCCTGAGTTGATGCAGTGCAACCCTAATGCGCTCATGGGCGAGGCAGTAAAGGCAGCAGGATTGCGATTGCCTATCAACAAGCAGTTGGGGCAGGCATACATCGTGGTCTTCAAGAACAAAGATAAGACAACCGGTCAGCTCGTTCCTACACCAACCCTTATCATCGGAACAAAAGGCTATATTAACCTTGCTCTTCGCACCAATAAGTATATCAACATCAACAAGGGAACCGTCTATGAAGGCGAGTTCCAAGGTTTCGATAAGGTGACAGGTTCACTCGACATCAGCGGAGAGAAGATTTCCGATGTTCCAGTAGGATATTTCGCATATTTCAAGCAGAAGTCTGGCTTCGAGAAGATTATGTACATGACTATTGATGAGGTATGTAAGTTTGCCAAGACCTACGCTCCAACCGTCAAGTTCTCAAAGATTACTTGGCAGGAATTGAAAGAACTGGCTATCAAGCAATCCGTGGAAGGAGAAGGTGGAGGTCTAGGATGGTTTGCTGGTTTTCAGGACATGGCAGAAAAGACCGTCCTTCGTCAGCTTCTTTCCTCATGGGGTGAGCTTTCTGTTGATGCAGCGCAGGTTATCAATGCTGATGAGCGACCTTCTGCCATTCAGCAGCGTGACGAGGAGTTTTTCGAGGATAAGAAGGTTATCGTGGTTGATGCCGAGACTGGCGAGGTTAAGGAGCCAGAAGGAGCCAACACCCAAGCTGTAGTATCTACTGCAGCAGCTGTACCAACATCATCACATCGTAAGTTGAGCTAGTATGAAGCTAATCATCATTGGTTCTTCATCAAAAGGCAATTCGTATGCCCTTCAATCAGATTCGGGAGAAATCCTGCTGATTGAAGCAGGCATACCCTTGAACGAGGTGAAGAGAGCTATCGGGTACAAGACGAGCAAGGTAGAGGCATGCTTGTGTTCTCATCGTCATTCAGACCATGCCAAGTATATCAAGGAGTATGACAAAGCTGGAATTGTAGTTTATTCCAACGCCAACGTATCGCAGCATTTCCATAATTGTGTAAGAACTTTGGGTTGCGAGTGTACTCATTGTTTTGGTGAATTTAGTGCCACACCTTTTTTTGTAAAGCATGATGAGGATGCACCAAATTACGGCTATCTGATTCGTCATAAGGAAATCGGCACCATCTTCTTTGCCACGGATTGCTACAATCTGAATTTCGTTATCCTAGGTTGCAATACCTATCTTGCAGAGTGTAACTATTCGGATGAACTCCTAGACAAGGCAGTGGCAGAAGGCAAGACTCCAAGAAGTCAGGCTGATCGTGTTCGCTTATCCCACATGAGTCTCGAACATGCCGTTTCGTGGTTGCAGGATTGCAAGGCAGAGCGGTCAGCCCACCAAATCATCCTCATTCATGGTTCCGCCCGTCACCTCAACCCGACCAAGGCAGTAAATAAATTCCAACAGGTCTTTGGCATACCAGTATATTATGCTCAGAAAGGACTTGAAATCAATCTAAAGTAATCAGATATGGCAGTATTCGCAAATTTAAAGGATTCGCCCACCTACATGGAGGCATTGAAAGAGATAGAAACAGCAAAGGAAGCAGGCTATAGCTTGGAGATTAAGAAGTTCCATCCCATCGCCACCAACCAGCAGAAAGCCTATCTCAACTTCATCATCACCTATCTATCCGGCAAGATAGGGCAGACGTTCTTCCAGACCCTCAGCGAGATTCAGAAGAACGTGGCTCCCCACGTCTTCATGACCGGTGAATACGACAAGCACGGCTATCCCAAGTTCAAATCACTGGGCTTGCTCAATACCGCAGAAGCATCATCCGTAATCAGAAACATCATCGACTATGCACTAAGCATAGACATCATGCTTCCCGAACAGAATGATGAACTGGCAATGAAGTATTGTCAGCGAGACATTGACTCAAACAAGGGGTGGGTGTAACAACAATTTAACAAAAAAGCGTATGAAAACATTAAAGGAAATCTATGCCGAGGCAAACAGATATGCCCCCGACAACGAAGCCTTGCGTGAAGCCTTTGTGCAAGGCGCAAGATTCATGGCATCTGGCAAGTACTACAAGGAGCAGCCGATGTTTCCGAAAGAGAACGAGGTGGAGACCGTGGATTTGCAGGTAATGGTACCAACGGAAGATGGTACCATTGTTCCAACCTTCGATGAGTTCTGGGATGCCTATGCCTACAAGAAGGGGCGCAAAAAAGCCGAAGAGAAGTGGAATAAGCTAAAGCCGAAAGAGAAGGTAGCCTGCATGAAGGCGGTTCCTGCCTATGTAGAGAACACCATGATTCCAGGCTCGGCATCCACTGGCACCAAGAAGCAATTCAGAATGCACCCCCTCACTTACCTCAATGGGGCAAGATGGGAAGATGAAATTTGTCCAGTACTGAGTTATGAGCAACAAAGAGCTATCGACCTCACCGCAAAGGCAGCAAGAATCCTTGGTTCCGATTATCAAGGATAAGCCCGGCTACGTCCGCCCTTCCTCCTTCTCGGAAGCCATCTGCAAGAGCAACACCACCTTGCTTACCATTCATAAGCAGGGTGGGCTACGCTCGCTAGTTGGATGGGTCAAGGGCAGACTGATTGAACTCTTCACCTTCCTCGGAGTCTTCGACATCGTTACCGAGTATCAGATTCAGATGCTCGCCACAAGAATCTGTGCCAAATACTTCTATTGGACAACCACCGAACTCGACTACGCATTTATCTCTTTCATAGATGGAAAGTATGGCAAGCTATATCAGCATAAGCATGGAGAAAACAATACTACCATCAATCCGCAGGAACTGATGAGAGCATTCAGTGCATACGAGAAAAACCTGCTGAAAGAACGTGGCAGGATAGAGGATGAGCGCAAGAAGCAGGAAGAAGCAAGGAAGGCAGCTGAAGAAGCCAAGAACCCACATGGCGTGGAAGCTTGGAAGATTTATTGCGAGAAGAACAGCCTTGACCCATCCACTCATCGCATTCATACCGTAGATATGAGCAAGCATGATGTCAATCAGGTGCTCTACAAGGATGAAAAAGAGAGAAAGGTGGCAGAAAAGAAGTTCTATCGCAAGGACCTACGTAAACAACAATAGAATAGTTAAACAGAAAAACAAAGAAAAGATGAATATAATTCAATTTGACACGATGATCGTGTTGGCATTTTTATGGATAGCAGCAATAGCTATCATAGTCTACGACCGCATCAAGTATCGCAAGTACTACGCATCCCAAGGCAAGATGGTAGTGCTTCGCATGAACAATAACTATGTAAGAGGCATACTAGCCAACAAAGGTATCAACCTCTGCCAGTGTGCCTACTACAACACCAATAATTATCTCTACACCATTGATGGTGAAAGAGTATGTGGTTTCACCGAAGGATGCACCCATCTGATTGAAGATGCTACCAAGCATCACCAGCAAGTGATAGATTGCGGCATCAACATCAACCGCTTCGTGTATGAGATTCAGAAGCTGCAAAAAGAGTTTGGAGTGAAGGAGGTGTAGGTATGAGTGTAGCAACACAAGTAAATCACCATTGCCCTTTCTATGGAAGAAAATGTTACCAATGCGGTTATTGGAATCGTAGAGGAAATGAATGTGAGATAATAACTCATAAAGACAGAAAGATTTGATGTTTAACCGCCTTCGGGCATAAATAGATAGAATATGACAGTAGAAGAATTGATTAATGAATTATCAAAAGTTGAGGATAAGACTATGGAAGTCAACTTCCCATATTCTCATGGTACACAAGAAAATGGGCAACCCATGATTGTTGATAGTGTATCAGTATATGATGATTGTGTTATACTTTATGATTAATCATCCTGCAAAGGATATAAATAGATACAACATGAGTGAAAATGTGATTAAATCGTATAAGGGATTCGACAAGAATATGCAATGCCGTGGATTCCAGTACGAAGTTGGAAAAGAGTACGATATGGACGGAGAAATCAAGTGTTGTAACCGAGGTTTCCACGCTTGCAAGTCTCCAATAAAAGTGTGGGACTACTACGATATGCTTAACTCTCGCTTTGCCGAGGTAGAACAGTCTGGCAAGATTGACGAAGAAGAAAAGTCAACAAAGGTATGTTCTTCACATATCAAGATTAAGGCTGAGTTGAAGCTGGCAGACATCATTAATATCGGTGTCGAGTGGCTGAAAGATATTACCTCCCCATCTAAAGTTAAGGCAGATGGTGCGTTGGACGATAATGGAGACAGAAAGAAACAGATTGGCTCATCGGGCTACTATGCTCAGATTGGCTCATCGGGCGACTATGCAAAGATTGGCTCATCGGGCGACTCTGCTCAGATTGGCTCATCGGGCGACTATGCTCAGATTGGCTCATCGGGCGATTTTGCTAAGATTGGCT
>ERZ1034669.257-NODE-257-length-22103-cov-6.737255_pt1 | contig 22103 bp, 20 predicted proteins | sample MGYA00520705_ERZ1034669 | MGnify/ENA primary metagenome ERZ1034669 (study PRJEB33766, sample SAMN09781766) | gut metagenome | biome: gut microbiome | host: Homo sapiens | place: Madagascar | study: EMG produced TPA metagenomics assembly of the PRJNA485056 data set... | reverse complement strand
GCACCAGTTCTTTCATTTCTTCCAGTAATTCCTCTGTTTTCCCCATCAGGAGTTCCGCATCGGTCTCTACCAGTCCCGTTTTTTTGTATTTATAGGTAAAAAAAGGATTGCCGTATGCGGTGAAGCTCATTTCCTCACCATGTTTTTTCAGAAACGCTGGGATCTTCAGCGGGTCTATGGCTGCATCCGGTCGGAAATTAAAGGTGATCCGTCCGTTTTTGCCCTTGATCTCCGTCATATCCAGTGCGTGTGCCGCCATGCGGATCAGTGCGATCCGCAGCAGATTATCCACTGCCTTGGGGATATTGCCAAAACGGTCTAACAGCTCATCCTTCATCTCATCCCGCTCTTTCAGCGTCTCAATGCCGGCGATGCGCTTATAAATATCCAGTTTCTGCGTTTCATTCACAATATATTCCGCCGGAATATATGCATCCACATCCAGGTCGATCACCGTGGTGAAATCCACCGTCGTATGGATTCCCTTCAGATTCTGCACCGCCTCATTCAACATTTTGCAGTAGAGGTCGTATCCTACGGCTTCCATGTGGCCATGTTGGCTCATCCCCAGCAGATTCCCGGCCCCACGGATCTCCAGGTCCCGCATGGCAATTTTGAAACCGCTGCCCAGATCTGTGAATTCCTTGATCGCCGCCAGCCGTTTCTCCGCTACTTCCTTTAACATTTTGTCCCGCTTGTACATCAGAAACGCATAGGCATTCCGGTTGGAGCGTCCCACGCGGCCTCTGAGCTGGTACAACTGGGACAGCCCCAGATTATCCGAGTCATGAATGATCATGGTGTTTACATTAGAGATATCCAGCCCGGTCTCTATAATAGTAGTGGACACCAGCACATCGATCTCTCCGTTGATGAAATCAAACATGATCCGTTCCAGTTCATGCTCCTTCATCTGTCCATGGGCATAGGCCACATTTGCTTCCGGCACCAGTTTCGCGATCTGTGCCGCAATATCCGCAATATTATTCACACGGTTATAGACATAGTAGACCTGTCCGCCCCGGGCCATCTCTCGGACAATAGCCTCTCTGACCAGTTCGTCGTTGTATTCGCAGACAAAAGTCTGGATCGGCAGCCTGTCGTTGGGAGCCTCCTCCAGCACGCTCATATCCCGGATACCGATGAGGCTCATGTGCAGGGTACGGGGAATCGGTGTTGCCGTTAATGTCAGCACATCCACGTTCTCTTTTAGTTTCTTGATCTTCTCCTTATGAGCCACGCCAAAACGCTGCTCCTCATCAATGATCAACAGACCCAGATCCTTGAACTTCACATCCGCTGACAGCACTCTGTGGGTTCCGATGACGATATCCACCATACCCTTTTCCAGATCCTTTACTGTCTTTTTAATCTCCGAAGATGTGCGAAACCGGCTCATCAGGGCAATATTGACCGGGAAATCCTTCATTCGCTGCACAAAAGTGTTGTAATGCTGCTGTGCTAAAATGGTGGTAGGCACCAGATATACCACCTGTTTGCCCTCCTGTACTGCTTTGAAGGCAGCGCGGATCGCGATCTCTGTCTTACCATATCCCACATCTCCGCAGATCAGACGATCCATGATCCGATGGCTTTCCATGTCGGCCTTGGTGTCCGCGATAGCACTCAGCTGATCCTCCGTCTCCTCGAAGGGAAACATTTCCTCAAACTCCCGCTGCCATACCGTGTCTTTTCCAAAGGCATAGCCTTCACTCTGCTGGCGTACCGCATACAGCTCCACCAGATCCTTTGCCACGGCGCTGACCGCGCTGCGCACCTTGGTCTTGGTGTGCTCCCATTCCTTGCCGCCTAACTTATTCAGCTTCGGCTTCTTTGCTGCATCGGCAGAGGCATATTTCTGAATTACATCCAGTCCGGTAGCGAGAATGTACAGATTGCCGCCATCCCGGTACTCGATCTTCAGGTAATCCTTGACAATGTTTTCTACCTCTACCTTTTCGATGCCTTTGTATATCCCCAGTCCGTGGGTCTCATGCACCACATAATCACCGATCTTCAGGTCGTTGAAATCATTGATCTTCTGCCCCTGGTAGAGTTTTTTCTTTTTTTTCTTACGCTTCTCCGCCCCGAAAATATCACTCTCGGACAGCACTACAAATTTCAGCCACGGGTATTCGAATCCCTTATTCACATGACCGTAATAGGTCAGGATCTCTCCGGGCTGTACCTCCCGCATGGGGTCTTCCGTATATACTGCCGTGAGTCCCGCACCGCCGTCTTCCGCATTCCGCAGATCCTCTGCCAGACGTCTTGCGCGAGTACGGGAGCCGGACAGCAGCAGCACCCGATATCCGCTTTTTTTATATTTTTTCAGGTCTTTTACCAGGGATTCAAAGCTGTTGTTATAGGGGGCAATGTTGCGGGCTGCAATATCCACATGTTTTTCCGTCCGGAAATAGCCGTACTTGGTCTCCATGGTAGCCAGTGTCACCACGGCATTTTTCTCCAATGTGGCCGCCACCTGCTCTCCGCTGTATAGAATATTCATCTGTCCCGGTAGCACATAGCCTTTTCTCGCACGCTGCTCCATGCTCTCCCGGAATTCCAGTTCAATGGCGTCCGCCTGCTCTTTCACCCGCGCCGGTTCATCAATATAGAAGACCAGAGATCGTCCCGCCATATCCGCCAGCAGCTCCGGCATAGTCACCGTATTTTCATAAAAATATCGGATATATCCTTCCAGGTTCGCTTTGCTTTGGAATTCCAACAGCTGTTCCTTCAACTCGCTTACCTGGGTGGCGATCCTGTGGGCTTCCTCCGGCTGGTGGGCATCCCGGAAAATTTTCTCCTGTTTGGCGGCTTCCTTCTCCAGTCTGGCGATTCCCTTGCGAATCTGCTCCTCAGACAACACGAACTCCGTCGCCGGGTAGACCGTGATACTCTCCAGCTTCTCAATGGAACGCTGGCTTAAGATATCGAAGCTGCGGATGGATTCCACTTCATCCCCCCACAGTTCGATACGGTAGGGATTCTCCTCCGTCAGGTCAAAAATATCCACAATACCGCCACGCACGGAGAATTGCCCTGGGCTTTCCACCTGATAGGCTTTCTCGTATCCCATAGCTACCAGCCGGGATGCCAGTTTACTCTCGTCCAGACTACCGCCCCGTTCGGTGCGGATAATATCCTGCTCCTGCCACAATACCTGGGGTGTCATCAGCGCCGCGTAGGTGGTGACAATGGTGACAGGCTTGCCCTCCACGACTCTGCGCAGAGTCTTGATCCGCTCCTGCACCAGCTGATTACCATGAATATCTGCCTGGAAAAAGATCAGGTCCTTCGCCGGATACAGCATGACATTTCTATCATAAAACCGGTATTCCTCGTAGATTTCCTTGGCTTTTAAGTCATTATAAGTAACGATGACCTTGTATTTCAGGCCATCGCTGAGTCCGTAGATCATATGAAGCTTCTGTGAGTCCACGCAGCCGGACAGAGCGATGGTTCCCTTTCCCTGTCTGACGCCTTTACGGATCTCATCATATTCCGCCACTTCTTTCAATGGTGCAAGTAGTGCCTGCATTTTTTCACGCTTTCTTACTGTTAAAATGGTTCATGGCTGCATCTGCGCTCTCCGTGAGGATCATACGGATCGCTTCTGCGGCGGTCTTCGCTGCTTCGTCCATGACGGTGCGTTCTTCCGAGGGGAAATGTCCCAATACATAATCTGCCAGGTCATAATTCTTCGGCTTCTCGCCTACTCCCATACGGACGCGGATAAAAGTATCATGCCCTAACATCTTGATGATATTCTTAAGCCCATTATGCCCGCCGGCGCTGCCCTTTTTGCGGATGCGGATCTGTCCCACATCCAGACTGATATCATCGGAGATCACGATCAGCTCCGAGGTATCGTCCACCTTATAATAATCCACGATCTCACGGATGCTCTCTCCGCTTAAGTTCATGAAGGTCTGGGGCTTCGCCAGGATCACCTTCTGCCCTGCCACGTAGCCTTTGCCGATCAACGCCTTGTGTTTGCTCTCCATGACAGCAATATTTTCTTCCTCTGCTAATCTGTCTATGACATCAAAACCGATATTATGTCTCGTATTTTCATATTCTTTGCCGGGATTCCCCAGCCCTGCGATAATATACATATACTTCTCCTTACTTTCTTGCGATCAATGCGTTATCTTATATTTTCGCATTTTTACGCAGAAAATGCAACTATTGGATATTTTGACACAGGGCTTGACTTTTCCCAGATTATTGTTATACTGAAACAGTTGTACAGCCCATAAAAACAAGGTCTTACAGGGCTCGCCGATTCCCGGCGTAAAATGAATCGAGTGTTCGTGACCTTCCACTCGTAAAACAAAACTAAAGGAGAAAACAAATGAACAAAAAAGTACTGTACCTCGTACACGGAGCGGTGATCGCTGCTCTCTATGTTGTGCTGACCATGTTAGCCAACGCTCTGGGACTGGCTAATTATGCCATTCAGGTCCGCTTCTCGGAAGCCCTGACGATTCTTCCCGTATTTACCCCTGCTGCCATACCGGGACTTTTCCTGGGATGTATCATCAGCAATACCATGACCGGCTGCATGCTGCTTGACATTATCTTCGGCAGCCTGGCAACGCTGATCGGTGCATTTGGCACTTATCTGCTGCGTGATAAGAACAAATGGCTGGCTCCTCTGCCTCCCATCTTCGCCAACACCATCATCGTTCCTTTCGTGCTGGCTTATGTGTATCATTTAGAGGGTGGCATTCCTTATTTCATGCTGACCGTAGGCATCGGGGAAGTGATCTCCTGCGGCATCCTGGGCATGCTGCTTCGCACCGTGCTTCAGAAATATCGCAAATACATTTTTGACGTACAGAAATAAGCAATTTAATTCTCTATTCTCATGTACGTGATGAAATGATTGCCATTCTCAGCAAACCACGCTGTGGCATCATTCATTCCCTTCTTATACAGCTTGCCGGTGGCAGGTTCCATAATGACCACATTGAATTCATTAAATCCTGTCACCAGCACTGCTTCCCCGTCCTCCAGGATCGCCAGTACCGGGATATCCTGATTCACATAATACAGCACCGCATCCAGCGTACACCCACTTAAATCCAGTACCTGTACTCCCGTCATATTTTCCGACAGGATCGTAGTAGCGGTCTTGCCCTGCGCCAGATCGTACTCGGTGTTACGGGTAATTCCGGCATGTCTGAGAATGTTATCCAGGCATACGGCCAAGCTGTTCTTCTGCTCCGTGACACTCTCTTCCTTGATGGCCATGATCTGATTCCTGCTGACACGGTTTCCTTTGAGCCATACCGTAACTCCGCGGTCATTGGTCACAATGCCGGACGTGTCATAGGCTTCCTTCACCGCCGTGCCCGGAGCACTGTAGATACCGCATACGCCATACGCATTGCAAACATAATACCGGGGCACTTCACTGACCGCATCCAGTTCCAACTCTCTGCCGCCCTCGAATACAACCTCCTTGGGGTTCAGCACCTTGATGGTCTTCGCATCAATGGAAGATTTCGTCTGAATCTGCACATAGCGCTCATAAATATCGATATTTGCCGTGACCACTTTATTCTGTCCGGCTTCTTCTTCCACATTGTTCATGATCTGGTCATCCAGGATCTCCTGGTAGCTGCCGTTCTCTGTCCGCTGCAGGCGGGACAGTGTGATCTGGTTGCTCTCGATCGTACATCCCACGACATAGATTCCTTCCTGCCCGTATTCTTTCAGGCTGGCACCGGAAGAATTACTGATACATACCTTATACATAGGATAGAAGATCTGTCCGGAATTCTCCGTGCGGATATCGCTCTCCCTTGCCACTCCGTAGATGATGTCCTCTCCCATAAAGCCAAGAGGACGGATGGCATCCCCATCCTCAGCCCGGATCACGGTCTGTTCTCCGGTATTCAGGTTCCTCACATTCAGCTGATTACTGTGATTGATATCGTCCCCTTCCTGCCATACGATGATCTCATGATTCTCCGATACCTGAAGACTGTCATCCTGCCGGATGCTTACCAGCTGCTCTGCGCTTCGGTTCTCCAGATCCACATCATAGACACCGTTTTCGAGGAAAAAGTACAGATGCTGCTGCCTGTTCCGGTACAAAAGCTGGCCCATCTCGTCTTTCAGCACCGCATAACTCTTGGAATATGGAATATAGACCTCTTCCTCGATGGTGTTCAGCGAATTGTCGTAACTTAAGATCTGAATGCCGGTCTCGCCCTCATGTCTTCCGCGGTTCATGTAGCCGTATACGGCAAATTTTACATTGCCGCCCTCGTCCACATCGAGGATCTTGATACCGTGATGGTCATACAGCGTACGACAGTCCGCATTGTCCTTGTCATAGAAAGAGAAGATCACCGTGAGCCCATTGGTCACCGCGTTATAGCAAAGCAGCTGTCCCCTATCGGAAAATACCACGGTATTTCCATCGGTGCTCTCCATCATGTCCACATTTTCATCCGTGATCCCCAGAAGAATCTTATCATTGGCATACATCCGCCCGGTATCCGGGATCTGCGTCATGGTTCGCTCATAATCCAGCAGATACATTCTCTCCGAGGTATATCTGACGCGATAGTATTCTTCCACGCTATAATATATCTTATTTTTCCCCTCACCGGTAGACACTACAAAATCCATCAGCAGGGAAGCAATGTTCCCATTCACCTGTACCAGGCGCAGGGAAGCTGCTCCCTCCTGGGCAGGCTCCAGGTTCCCCCAGGTAATCTGTTGGAAATTGCTGTGGATGTTCACTTTGTGAAAAGTACCGTTATCCGTCAGTTTCGAATTCGGTTCCAGGTATTTAGTCAGTTCCTTTGCCGCTTCTTTGTCATACAGTTTCCCATGGAAATCCGATGCGAACTCCAGGATCTCTGCGATATGCAGGTCGTCGTTCCACAGAATCGTCGTATAATAGTAGACCTTCTGTTCCCCTTCCAATTCCAGGATCAGGGTCAGGCTGTACTGTGTATTGGTATCGATCAGGTCTTTTAAAGTCAGCGTGACCGGAAAGCTTTTACCTCCCGCCTTCCATCCGGTGACTTCTCCGTTCTCTATAAGTCGGGAACCGTCAATGCTGCGGACTTCCATGGAAATTCCCGTGATTTCTCTGCCATAGGTATCCACGGTAAAATTTGCCTGTCTGCCCGCACCCAGCATAGTCACGGTATCTTTCTGGTATGCGACATCCATTTCCACTGTGTTGCCATGCAGCTCGTTGCATGCCACACCGCCGCTCTCCATGGTGATCACGGGAAGTGTCGCCGGAGCCATTTCCATGGTCATGTTATTATGTCCCTGATTCATAATGCCGCCGATGATAAACGCTGATGCTATAAACACCACAACGCACACGGCAATTTTAATAATCGTTTTCTTCATTCTTGCTTCTTCACTCATTTATTATTCAGCAGTTTGTCCAGTGTCGGCATCACATGCAGCATTTCCTCCACAGTACGGATATCCGTACTGTGCTTCGGGCGCATGCTGCCCTTTTTCACCGCACGGATCAACAGATTCTTCGGAGTATGTTCCATGTCGATGAATTCCAGTATCTGTGTCTCGTACCCCTGCTGTTCCAGGAGATTCGCTCTGAGGGCATCTGTAAGCAGTGCCGCGATACGTTCCTTGATGATCCCATATTTCAATACCGGCTTCAGAGAATCACACTTAATCTGTCTGTTCAGTTCGTGCTGACAGCAGGGTACCGCCAGGATAACTCTGGCTCCCCATTTTACCGCTTTGTCCAGGGCATAATCCGTTGCCAGGTCACAGGCATGCAGTGTCACCACCATATCCGCGACATCCGTTCCCTCATAGGTGCTGATGTCTCCCCGTTCAAATTTTAATCTGTCATAGCCCAGCTTCTCCGCCAGTTCATTGCAATGTTTGATCACATCAGTCTTCAGATCCAGTCCGGTTACCTGAATATCTCTATGCTGTAATTCGTGCAGATAGTAATACATGGCAAAAGTAAGATAAGATTTGCCGCAGCCGAAATCAATGATCCGGATCGTCCGGTCTGTCGGCAGTTCATTGATCACATCCTCGATGAATTCCAGATAGCGGTTGATCTGGCGGAACTTATCGAATCTCGCCTTCGTCACACGGCCGTCCGGCGTCTGCACACCCAGTCCCACCAGAAAATCCACAGGCTTTCCTTCCTCTAAGATATAATGCTTGGTACGGTTATGCGAAAGTACCTGCAGATCCTCCTGTTCGGGAGCGGTACTTTTCCCCGCTTTTGATGCACCGTTATTTTTCACCTTCAGAGTCAGCTTTCCTTTTTTACTGACTAACGCCGTAGCCTGTAAGCTTTTTGCCGTAAATTCTCCCTGCCGGAACTGTTCCTGCAATGCGGCACAGATTCCGTCCGTCATCTGCGCCGCTGTATAATTCTCATGAAATACCTGCGTTCCTTTGTATCTCGTCTCCTGAAACAATAATTCGTCCCGGATCAATACCGGTCGGATCTTTACTTTCTGTATCTGTTCCGGATTACGACTGTTGCTTAGAATGATCTGTTGCAGATCTTTATTCAAAATTTTCTGTAAAAGTATTCTCAATTCTTCCATAGTTTATCCTGCTTCCATACGCTTCATGCCTGATGAATTCACAGTGTTCATTGTAACATAAATGCTTCCTCTTTGCTATAAAAATGCAATCATTCCGCGTTTTCCGCCGTGTCTTCTCTTGTAGATCTCATCACACACCAGTACCTGGATCAGATCTCCGGAGACTTTTCCCGATTCCCGCTCCAGGATCTTACCAATGGTATCAGCGATCCGGTAGAGGCTGAAGCGGTCCGGATATTCGTCATAGATCATACTTCCTTCGTAATCGTATTTGTCCAATATTTCCGCAATCCTGCGCTGACAGCGTCTGACTTCTCCGGGATAGGTCTGCTGCAGATATTCCAAGTCATTTAATATTTCTTTTTCATCCATTCTTCCGGGATATCCGGGCAATGTCATAAAAAACGGTCTTGCTACCATTTTAAAATGCCTCATGCTTTTTTATAGCATATGCATTTTCTCTCTATAAAGTGAAAAACAGGTGCTGCGAAAATTATCGCAACACCTGAATTCTCGCCATTGCTCTCTGCAATGCCGTCTCTGCTCTGGCAATATCCGTCTCCGGCGTCTTGCTGCGCAGTCTCTCTTCCGCACGGTGCAGTGCTGCCTCCGCACGGTTCTCATCGATCTCATTGGGCCATTCGATGATCTCTGCCAGAATGGTAACTCCCTCGGGAAGGATCTCGGCGAATCCGGAATGCAGTGCTGCCTCCTTCTCTCCGTCCTTCTCCGTAATATGCAGGATACCCGGCTTCACGATCACCGTCAGGGGAATGTGTCCCGGAAGGACACCGATCTGTCCTTCCGTGGTATTGAATTCTACCATATCCACAGTTCCCTCATAGAACACTCTTTCCGGGGTTATGATACGAAGTTGAAAATCTTTATCTGCCATATCTGGACTCCCCTCTCATGCTATGCATGAACCTTTGCCAGTACATCATCGATGCTTCCGGCATTCAGGAAGTAGCTCTCCGGAATATCATCATGCTTGCCATCCAGGATCTCACGGAATCCACGGATGGTCTCGCTGATCGGTACATATTTCCCTTCCAGGCCGGTGAACTGTCCTGCCACGAAGAAAGGCTGGGACAGGAATCTCTGGATCTTACGGGCACGGGATACGACCAGCTTGTCTTCCTCGGACAATTCGTCCATACCGAGGATGGCGATAATATCCTGTAATTCCTTATATCTCTGCAGGATCTCCTGTACACCGCGGGCGGTCTCATAATGCTCCTTACCTACGATTCTGGGATCCAGGATACGGGATGTGGACTCCAGAGGGTCTACTGCGGGATAGATTCCCAGTTCTACGATAGAACGGGACAGAACCGTGGTGGCATCCAGATGTGCGAATGTGGTCGCAGGTGCCGGGTCTGTCAGGTCATCCGCAGGCACATAGACTGCCTGTACGGAAGTAATGGATCCGTTCTTGGTGGATGTGATACGCTCCTGCAGCGCACCCATCTCTGTCTGTAATGTAGGCTGGTATCCTACTGCGGAAGGCATACGGCCTAACAGTGCGGATACCTCACTTCCTGCCTGGGTGAAACGGAAAATGTTGTCGATGAACAGCAGCACATCCTTACCACCCTTGTCACGGAAGTACTCTGCCATGGTCAGTCCGGTCAGACCGACTCTCATTCTCGCTCCGGGGGGCTCATTCATCTGTCCGAATACCATGGTGGTCTTGTCCAGTACGCCGGACTCCTGCATCTCGTGATACAGGTCGTTACCCTCACGGGTACGCTCACCTACACCGGTGAATACGGAATATCCGCCGTGCTCGGTAGCGATATTACGGATCAGCTCCTGGATCAGTACGGTCTTACCTACTCCGGCACCGCCGAACAGACCGATCTTACCACCCTTCTGATAAGGGCAGAGCAGGTCAACGACCTTAATACCGGTCTCCAGCAGTTCTGTGTCCGTAGACTGCTCTGCGAAGGTCGGTGCAGCACGGTGGATAGGCTCGTAAGATACCCCCTCCGGTACCGGCTTGTTATCAATCGGCTGACCCAGTACATTAAATATTCTGCCCAGGGTATTTTCTCCTACCGGTACGGAAATCGGGGCTCCGGTGGCGATTGCCTCCATTCCTCTTACCAGTCCGTCGGTAGTACCCATGGCGATACATCTGACAGTATCATCACCCAAATGCTGGGAGACTTCTACTACCAGTTCTCCTCCATCTCTGGTAGGGATGCGGATCGCGTCATTGATCTCAGGAAGTTTGCCCTCATCGAAGCGTACATCCAGTACGGCACCGATGACCTGGGTGATCCTTCCTTTATTCTCTCCTGCCATTTCTACCTCTTTCCTGCCCACTGATGGGCATGTTCCAATAATTAAAGCGCCTCTGCGCCTGCAATGATCTCTGTAAGCTCCTGGGTAATGCTTCCCTGTCTTGCGCGGTTGTACTTCAGTGACAGATCACTGATCATATCCTCCGCATTGCTGGTGGCATTATCCATTGCCTGCATACGGGCACCGTTCTCACTGGCTGCCGCTTCCATCAGTGCACCATAGATCAGACTGGAAATATATTTCGGTATGATCATATCCAGTGCTTCCACATCTTCCGGTTCAAAATTCATCAGTGCGTCAGCACCCTCTGCGGGGGCTTTCGCGTCTGCATCATATTCCACAGGCAGAAGCTTCAACAGCTTCGGCTCATGGCTCACCGTGTTTTTAAAATGTGTATATGCCAGATAGATCTCTCCGATCTCTCCGGCTGCAAATGATGTCAACAGCTTCTGTGACAGAAGCATTGCTTCCGCATAAGCCGGTTCCTCAATAACCTCCGGATAGGATTCCTTCACGGTATATCCTTTTCTCTCCAGGATCTCCCGGCCCTTATTACCGATGGCATAGACTACCACGTCTTCTGTCTTCCAGTCCTCCTGTCCGGTGATCAGTTTGGCTACGTTGGAATTGTAACCGCCTGCCAGACCTCGATTAGAGGTAATGACAATGACCGCCTTTTTCGGACAAGCCCCCGGAACAAGATACTTGTGTTCCAGATGACCTACCCTGGACAGGATATTATTTACGGTATCATACATACAGTCAAAATACGTCTGAGAACGTTCTGCACCTGCTCTGGCTCTTTGAAGCTTTACCGTAGATACCAGCTTCATCGCCTTGGTGATCTGCTGTGTGCCCTGAATGCTGGTCTTACGGCGCTTGATATCACGCATTGATGCCATAGTTACCTCTCATTCTGCCGTATATCACGGCTGACACACTTATTTCAGAAACTCTGCCTTGAAATCATTCAGTGCCTTCACAAGCTTTTCTTCCGTAGCATCGGAGATCACCTTTTCCTCAGCGATGGCTGCGGGGATCTCGGGATGCTTAGTATCCAGATAATCGAAGAATTCCTTCTCAAATCTGGTGATGTCCTCTACCGGCACATCCAGCAGGAATCTCTTAGTCACCGCATAGATGATGATAACCTGATACTGTACCGGCATAGGCTGGTACTGAGGCTGCTTCAGCACTTCCTTGATACGTTCGCCCTGCGCTAACTTCTCCTTGGTATCTGCATCCAGTTCAGATCCGAACTGTGCGAAGGAAGCCAGCTCTCTGTACTGAGCAAGCTCGGTACGGATCGGCGCCGCGATCTTCTTCATTGCCTTGATCTGTGCCGCACCACCTACACGGGATACTGACAGACCTGCATTTACCGCGGGACGGAAACCGGAATTGAACATTTCTGTCTCCAGATAGATCTGTCCGTCGGTAATGGAAATTACGTTGGTAGGAATGTATGCGGATACATCTCCTGCCTGGGTCTCGATGATGGGAAGCGCCGTCAGGGAACCTCCGCCGTATTCGTCACTCATGCGGACCGCACGCTCTAACAGTCTGGAATGCAGATAGAATACGTCACCGGGATATGCCTCACGTCCGGGTGGACGACGAAGGAGCAGGGAGAGTGTACGGTATGCGGTAGCATGTTTACTTAAGTCATCATACACTACCAGTACGTCTTCTCCGTTCTCCATCCACTCCTCACCGATCGCACAGCCGGAATAAGGAGCGATGTACTGTAAGGGAGCCAGGTCACTTGCCGTGGATACCACAACGGTGGTATATGCCATGGCACCGAACTCCTCCAGTGTCTTTACGATATTTGCCACGGTAGATGCTTTCTGACCGATGGCTACATAGATACATTTTACGTTCTGACCCTTCTGGTTGATGATCGTATCGATCGCAATAGCGGTCTTACCGGTCTGACGGTCACCGATGATCAGCTCACGCTGACCTCTTCCAATGGGAACCATGGAGTCGATTGCCTTGATACCTGTCTGGAGCGGCGTGTCTACGCTCTTACGAGTGATAACACCACTTGCCACACGCTCAATCTTGCGGAATTTATCGGTCTGTATGGGGCCCTTGCCATCAATGGGCTGTCCTAAGGAGTTCACTACTCGTCCAAGCAATGCATCACCTACGGGCACCTCTACCACACGTCCGGTGGTCTTGACGATATCGCCCTCTTCGATATTGCTGGCACTGCCAAGCAATACGACACCGACATTATCTTCTTCCAGATTCAGCACCATGCCATACACATCGCCGGGGAACTGTAACAGTTCACCCTGCATGGCATTTTCCAGTCCATGTACACGAGCGATACCATCCGCTACCTGGATGACGGTTCCGACATCGGAGACATCCAGCTGGGAAGAATATCTTTCGATCTGTTCCTTAATGACGGAACTTATTTCTTCTGGTCTTAAATTCATGGATCTGTCGCACCTTTCTTTCAGCCGGTCATCCCAGCTGAATATTTAATAATTGTTTCTTCATATCTTCGAGTTTGGTCCGGATACTGCTGTCCACTACCCGGTCACCTACCCGGATCACCATTCCGCCGATCAGTGTCGGATCCACATGGTAATACACATCAAAGGACTGATAAGAAGTCGTTTGAAGCAGCTTTTCTCTCACTGCCTGTTTCTGTTCCTTCGTCAGCTCCACTGCAGTACTTACATATGCGGTTCCCATTCCTTCCGATTCTCTGACCAGTTCGGTAAAATAAGCAAAAATTGCCTTTAATGAACCGTAGCGTTCCTTGGTCACCACGATCTTCAAAAATTCTGCCAGATCGTCGCTTACCCTGCCCCGGAAAACCTTCTCCACCATGGAGAGTTTCTCCTGCTTGGGAATCCCGGGATGCTTCATCAGCTTATCAAAATCGGGATTGTCTTCCAGGATCTTCTGAAGTTCTGCGGTCTCATTCATCAGACGGATCGCATTTCCATGGTCAACCGCCACTTCGAAAAGGGCTTCTCCATAGACTTTGGAAACTAATTTTGCCATGTGTCCTCACCCATTTCCTTCAGCGTCTCTTCGATCAGACTGTTCTGTCTGGCGGTGTCTATGGACGCACCCACAAGCTTACCTGCCATGACAGATGCCACGGATACGATCTCCTGTTTGATCTCGTCGGACATTTTCTGTTTTTCCAGTCTGGCTTCTTCCTGTGCTCTTGCCAGGATTCTGCCTGCTTCTTCCTTCGCCTGTGCGACAATGCGCTCCTCGTTCTGGAGTGCCCGTCTTCTGGCATCACTTAAGATGTCCTCTGCCTCTTTGTCGATGTCTTTCAGCTTCGCCTCATACTGTTCCTTCAGTTCTGCGGCTTTTTCCTGACTGGTCTTCGCTTCTTCCAGTTCTCCTCTGATCTTCTCTTTACGATCATTTAAGAACTTTCTCGCCGGATTGAACAGGAAATAGCTGAGCGCCAGGAACAATACGAAGATGGCAATGATCATCAGGCAGGAATCTGCCAGCAGCTGCCAGTCCAGGTCAAACAGTCTTGACATGGTCTCGCCTTCTGTTAATAGTATCATTTTCATCCGCATTCCTTTCGTTTAATCAGGGAAGTAAGGGCTTTACGAACAACAGCAGCATAGCGATCAGCAGACCGTACAGACCGGTGGTCTCGGCAACTGCCTGTCCTAATAACATGGTGGAAGTGATCTCGGACTTAGCACCGGGATTACGTCCTACTGCTGCGGCAGCATGTCCTGCTGCGATACCCTGTCCTACACCGGGTCCGATACCGGCGATAACTGCCAGACCTGCACCGATTGCGGAACAACCTAAGATAAAGTTTTCATTAAAATCCATAGTAAATCCTCCTATTATTGAGATTCTTTCAGAATCTTTCTAGCATTTTAAGCTTACGCGTCTCCTCTTGCATTTGCGATATAAGTCATCGTCAGCATACAAAATACGTATGTCTGGATGGCTCCGGAGAACAGGTCAAAATACACATGCAACGCTGCGGGCCACGCCGTAGCGATCACACCTAACAATCCGTAGATCAGTGCCATCATTACCGTTCCGGACAATACGTTTGCGAACAGACGCAAAGACAACGAAATCGGTACAGCGATCTCACTGATCAGGTTGATGGGCAGCCAGATCGGCAGCCAGGGCGGCAGCGGGGAACACATGCCTTCCCAGATCTCCTTCGGCTTCTGGTACTTGAACTGGTTATAATGAATCAATAGAAAAGTCAGTACGCCGAGGGGCAGTGTCACACCATAATCCGCTGTGGGGGGACGAAGTCCCAGCAGACCGGAAATATTACTCACCAGAATGAAGATGAAGATCGTTCCAATGTAGTTATAGAACTTCGGTGCCGCCTTGCCCATGGGAGTATCCACCATGGCGTCCAGCTTCTCCACGATCAGCTCCACCACATTCTGAAAGCCTTCCGGCACTTCTCTGGCTTTGGCCATACAGCGGTTGGCGACAATAGCAAAACCAATGATGATCAACATGACGATCAACACACACACATGTGTGGTCGTTATCCATACCTCATGGCCGAAAAAGGAATACTTAAACACGCCATGTATCATAAAATCGATATTATCGGCACCGGATAACAAAATTCCATGTTCCATCGTTTCACCTCCTTATTATTTATTCTGTTGTTCTGTCACTTCTCCGTTCTTTTCGGCTCCTTCCGGGTTCTCCGGGGCATTTTCGCCTCCGGCAGTCTCCTCCGGCATCGCCTGGGGAATCGGATCCGTTTCATGAAACAATTTATTGCATAATTTATGGGTAAGCGGCTGTAGAAACGCCGTTACTTTCATACATATCACATAGGAGAAAAAGAAGATCAGAGGATTCATCACCTCTGTCTTTATAAGCACCAGCAATATAAAAATCAGTATCACATAACGCAGGATATATCCGCGGAAGATCATCTTCTGTGCGGTCTTCTCCGGCTGATCCAGCGCCCGGTCCAGGGAACGGTACATATGATATGTTGCTGCAAGCGCAAGCAAGACACCGAGCCACAGGCTCCCTGCATACATCATTTTATCCTTCGCGATAAAGGCTCCGATGATCTGTGCTAGCACTCCCAGAAACAGGATTCCTAAGTCCATCTCCAAAACGGTTCTATTTATCTTTTTTAGTGTGTTTCTCATCGCTGTCATCATAAATTGTCCTGGCCATACGGTATACATTCTGCCCTCCGGCCACTGCTCCCATACAGAAAAACAGGATCATCCAGAAGTTCGTTCCGAAATGTTTGTCCATCCAGACACCCACCGCCGACATCAGGCAGATCGGCACCAGCATGTTGATACCGAATTGCATGATCAGCGCAATCGAACGGAATACGGTTCTGTCATAGGGTTTCTTTTTTCTTGACACTGCTTTCTCTCCGTGTTGATTTCTGCTCTAAGCATATATTTTTGTACATTTTTAAATATATTTTGTCCCCACAAGACAAACCTATAGTCATTATAACGAAATCTGAACACTCTGTCCAGTAAAATCCCCTTGCTGAAACCGTAAAAAAAATATAAATTCCACCTAAAAAAAAGATTGACTTGGATACTTTCTCGGAAGTACTATTTGAGTAACTATTTTACAGAAATTATGAATGATCACAGAAAGAGGGATTGCCGCAATGCAGACCACTGCCAATGATGAAATTAAGATCCGGACCGCCACACCGGAAGATGCCGAAGCCCTGGCTGCCATTTACGCTCCCTATGTGGAGAACACCTCGATCACTTTTGAATACACGGTTCCTTCCGTGGAGGAATTCGCCGAACGCATCCGGCATACCCTCGCTCGTTACCCTTATCTGGTGGCCGAGAAAAGCGGTATTCCCATAGGTTATGCTTACGCTTCCGCTTTCAAAGGACGTGCTGCCTACAACTGGTCTGTGGAAACCTCCATTTATATCAGTCAGGATGTTCGAAGCAGTGGTGTTGGCAGCCTTCTTTATCAGAAGCTGGAGGAATATCTGACAGCACAACATATCTGCAATGTATGTGCCTGCATCACTTATCCGAATCCGCCCAGTATTGCTTTTCATAAGAAGCACGGTTACAAGACTGTTGCTCATTTTCATGCTTCCGGCTTCAAGCAGGGGGAATGGCATGACATGATCTGGATGGAGAAGACCTTGTGTCTTCACACCGTGCCGCCACTGCCTTTTATTCCTTTCCCGGAACTTTGAACGCTATCAAATTGATACAAAGGAGAAATGCTATGAACAACGAACTTCAGATCTACCGGAAACGCCTGATCCCGGAAGAATGTATTTTGTTAAAAGATGATATTATCGTAGAACAGAACGATGATTATATTTTGACAAAATGGAAAACGCTGAATCCCAAGACTACTTTTTCCCATGGCTGTTCCTGCTATTATCTGAAGGAAGGGTTCAAGATCAGCAAGTTCTACCGTCATGACGGGTCTCTGTTGTACTGGTACTGCGATATTGTAGAATACACCCGCCGTCCGGAGGACAATGCCCTGATCGTTACCGATCTGCTGGCTGACATTATCCTCTATCCCGACGGAAGAATGCATGTCGTTGACCTGGACGAGCTGGCAGAGGCACTGGAAAAAGGTCTGATCACGCAGGCACAGATGACTGCCTGCCTGCGCCAGTTAAATAACCTGATCACGATCATCTATCGTGACAAATTCGACAGACTGCAAAGCCCCCTGGAGAAAAGTGGGCTGTAATTACTGAACTATTCAGAGTAACGCATTCGCAAAACCGCACTTGCAGTGCTTACTTTTTGCTCATGTGTTTACTTTACTCTGAATAATTCAGCAAATCTCCGATGCAATGTCCCAGCAAGGTCAGCAGGGTGATGTCTTCATCCGACCACTTACGGTTACGATTGAACACTTCAAAATTGACCATTGTATAAGGAATTCCTTCTTTTCTGGACAGGCACTGAAGGGCAGCCCCAACCTCCTGCTCCTGTGTCACAGCATAGGCTGCCGGGTTCTGGGAACGAAGTTTTATCATGTTGGATTCTACAAAAATATCATCATCACCAAACAGCGAAAGATACCCTTCATCTTCAAACCCGGGACGACCATCCGGAGCCTCCACCACATAATTACCGTTTCTGCAGACAAGGTTACTACCTCTGTCCGAAAAAATAGTAATACCATCCAGATCAAACAGACTGCGGATCTGTTGCAGGCGCTCTTCATTTTTCACAATCGCGTTCACGCCCGATACACATAATTCCGCGATCATCTCTGTGATAGCTTCTCGTTTTTTCTCCTTGGATACCGCATAGGCCATAGCCATGTTCTGCATATCGTCGGTCTCCAGTTTCCCATGCAGCCGCTCTTCATATATAATGTGTCGGTTCTTGCCTTTTTCCTTGGCAAGATACAGAGCTTTATCCGCCTTGCGCATCAGATACTCGTACTCTGTTCCGTCCACCGGGTATTCCGACACACCGATAGAAGCCGTCACATGGATCTTCGGATCGAATGCCAGCCTGAGTTCCTTCGCAATCGTCTTGAGCAAGATCTTCAGCTGTTCCCTGGTCTCAACCTTCTCTAACAGAATCACATACTCGTCTCCACCGAATCTGCCGATGACACCTCTCTGTCCTACCAGCTCCTGCATGATCTCTGCCACTCCACGGATCACCTGATCTCCGAAGATATGTCCATAGGTGTCGTTAATATGTTTGAACTCGTCAACATCAATGATCACCAGCCAGCGGACCCGACCGTCCTTCCGATTCAGCTGTTCGATGGTATATTCCGTCCATGCCCGCTTATTCAGCAGACCTGTTCCGGCATCCCTGGCTGCCGGAGTCAGATAGTAGGCTTCCTGCTCACGGTTTTGGTCAGAATCTATGATACCGGCCAACATGTTCCGGTTTTGGGGAATCCGGGAGGCTCTCACCGTCCACCTTCTCTCGTCTTCATCCTGACCATTGAATTTCATTTCAAAGGAATCTTCGCCATTGCGCAAATGGGCACAAACCGTCCGCAGATGATCTTCCATTTTGGCAATGTTACTGTCTGTATGTGCGTTATCCACCATCCGGATCAGATCATTCAACGGCCCCTCAAACTGATTCATTGCCCGTTCATTGACATATTTATACACTGTGATATGATCGCTGTCGATCAGATACTCAAAGTAATAAACATCTTCCAAGGTCATAAAATGACGATATTTTAAAATGCTCTGTTCCAGCTGGATTGCTCTACTCTCCAGATCACGCAGATCTGATAGTGTGATCTGATACAAAGGAATTCCGTCCTCTGTCTGTTCACTCTGTTCCATGCGCAGATATACATTCCGGGTACTATTCTTGAGATTGCTAAGAACAGTTACTAATTCCAGCGGAGCGAGCGAGTCTGCCGCAACCGCCTCCTTCAGCAGTTCACCATCCTCCGGCAGCACCAGTTCACTCACCGGGCGAAAGGAATTTTCCTCTATAAATTCATAGTAATATTCCGATGCCTTAGCAACTGTCAGATCCTTCCTCACATAGATCTTCCAGTCCACAATTCTGTTGGAATACCCTTCTCGTTCTACGATGTTAATTTTCATCGATTATCACTTTCACCTTAGTAAAATATATGGCCACCGATACTGATGCCGGTCAGTCCTTCCACCGGGGTACGGAAATACACGCAATTACCTACATTCGTCACTCCGGACATTGCCTCATCCGCCGCCTGATAACAACGGCTCGTGGCCTTGTTCGCAGCCAGAGCCAGTTCCAGCCGTCCACTGGCTACCGGAGAAAACTGTTTGTTCTGATAGATCACACCCACCACAGTGTTAGGATAGACCGAACTTCTGACGCGATTGATCACAACACTGGCTACCGCCAGCTGTCCGTCATAGGGTTCTCCTCCCGCCTCACAATAGATCAGGTTAGCCAGCAGGTAGCGGTCACCCTCTTCAAAAGAAATATCTGAAATATCCCGCCAGGTTGCATTTGCTGCCTTCTGGGACATTGCAATCTCTTCGGCAAGCTTTTTCCTGAGAGTTTCCAGATTATCCTCTTTTTTCTTGATCTCCTGCTCATATGCCAGGGCTCTCTGTTCCGCTTCGGAGATGTCTCCGGCATATTTGGCAATATTGTTGGATGTCTGGCTGATCAGACCGGACACCTTGCTTTTCTCGGCTTCCGCTTCTAATTTCAGATTATCCAGCTCTGCCTTCTCTGTCTGAAGCCTTGCCTCTTCCTCTTCGATCAGCTGACGGTTTTCCTCGAATTCTTTGAGTTTTTTTTGGTCATAGGCAGCGATCCGTTCAAAAAAGTCCGCAGCATTCAACAGCTTATCGAAGCTTTGGGCACTCAGGATCGCATTGATATAGCTGGTCTCGTTCCGCTCATACATATCCCGGACCCGGATCACCATGCATTCATACTGCCACTCTTCGGTAGCCTTCGCCTCTTCCAGGCTGTCCTGGGTATCTGCGATCTCCTGCTCCTTGTCCGCGATCTGCTGTTCCAGATCCGCCAGATTATTGCTAACCTCCGTCAATTGACCGTTCAGATTATTCAGTTGTCCCTTGAGGGAATTCTGTTCTCCCTTCAGGTTCTCCAGATTATTGTTTTCCTGGTTCAGCTGGTTCTGCAGTTCATTTTTCTCCTGCTGTTCCTGCTGAATCTGATGCCAGGTACTACTGGTAGCTTCTACCTTGATGTCTTCTGAAGAAAATGCTCCTGTAAGGATCACCGCTGCAAGCAGCACAGCTGTCTTCTGTAGGCGCTTCAAACGTTTTACTCCTTTTATCTGTTGCTCAGACCCCGATCTGTATCATGCGCCCGGTCTTACGATACGGTACGCATTCCACTCCTGCTGCATCAAACATCCGCTTTGCTGCCCGGTTGGAAGGGGTTCCCCGATACTTGTCGCTGTCATATACCACAGTGCGGATCCCCGCCTGAATGATGGCTTTCGCGCACTCATTGCAGGGGAAGAGGGACACATACAGTTTCGTGCCCTCTAAGGATCCTCCGCGGTAATTCAAAATTGCATTCAGTTCACTATGTGTCACAAAGGGATATTTTGTCAGATTACTATCCTTGTCGTTCTCCCTCTCCCAGGGAAACTCATCATCGGAACAGCCCTTGGGGAACCCGTTGTATCCCATGGACAGAATTTTGTTGTCCGGGCTGACAATGCAGGCTCCCACCTGGGTATTCGGATCCTTGGACCGCATCCCCGACAGATGGGCTACCCCCATAAAATATTCATCCCAGCTGATATAGTCACTGCGCTTGGCACTCATTGGTGTCTCCTTCATTTGGTACCGAAAATACGGTCTCCTGCATCTCCCAGTCCGGGAACGATATATCCGTGGTCATTGAGCTTCTGATCCATTGCTCCGATATAGATATCCACATCGGGATGTGCTTCCTGCATTGCCTTCACACCTTCTGGTGCTGCGATGATGCACAGCAGGCGGATGCTCTTGCAGCCCTTGTCCTTCAACAGCTGGATGGCTGCGATGGAAGAACCGCCGGTGGCCAGCATGGGATCTACGACGAATACTTCACGCTCTGCACAGTCTGCAGGCAGTTTGCAGTAATATTCTACGGGCTTTAAGGTCTCCGGATCACGGTACAGTCCGATATGTCCTACCTTTGCAGCCGGGATCAGGGACAGCATTCCGTCTACCATACCAAGGCCTGCGCGCAGGATGGGTACCAGTGCCAGTTTTTTACCCTTTAACTGTTTTACGGTAGTCTTGCAGATGGGAGTCTCGATCTCTACTTCTTCCAGCTTCAGATCCTTGGTAGCTTCATAGCCGATCAGCATGGCGATCTCGCTGATGTTCTGTCTGAAATCCTTGGTTCCGGTCTCCTTTCTGCGGATGATTCCGATCTTCTGCTCGATTAAAGGATGATCCATAACTACTACTTTTGACATATACTTGTCCTCCTGTGTTTTAGTGTTGTTGGTTGTATTTTGCGCCCCAGCTCAGTTTTCTTCGATCAGGCTGATTCTGCGGCTGTGTCTCTCTTCTCCGGAAAAAGGAGTGTTCAAAAAGGTCTCCACAATCTCCAGTGCCAGATTCTCTCCTACAATACCTGCTCCCATTGCCAGCATATTGGCATCATTGTGCAGCCTGGTCATTTTTGCAGAGAGCGGCTCCGAACACAATGCACAACGGATACCTTTTACTTTATTAGCTGAAATACTGATACCAATACCGGTCGTGCAGATCACAAT
>ERZ1034669.256-NODE-256-length-22189-cov-41.793169_pt1 | contig 22189 bp, 7 predicted proteins | sample MGYA00520705_ERZ1034669 | MGnify/ENA primary metagenome ERZ1034669 (study PRJEB33766, sample SAMN09781766) | gut metagenome | biome: gut microbiome | host: Homo sapiens | place: Madagascar | study: EMG produced TPA metagenomics assembly of the PRJNA485056 data set... | reverse complement strand
TTCTGGATTTCGGTTTTCCGATTTTCCCCACCCCTGAATTTTCGGGAAGTGTTAAAATGATTAAACATAAATAATATAGATATGACATTAGAAGAAGCAAAGAAGATATTGGAGAGTGAAGGTTTTAAGCTTAGTGGACCTGGTAAGCCTGGAGTTGTTAGTGAATACTTTGCAGAATACGAGGCTCCTGAGATTTGTGAAGCGATGCAGATTGTTTGTTCTGCCGGCTTTCAACTCGCTATGTTAGCTGGAGTCTTTGACGAGCGCAAGGAACGTTTGAAGAAGGAGTATGAAAAGAACACCAAGGCACCCTGTTCTGGTGAAGAGCAACCAAAGGAGAATGGTCTGAAAGCTGCAACAGATGCGTTTATCTTGCAGGCGAACGAAATCATGCGTCTCAAAAAGAAGAACGCTGAACTGCTTGAAGCCATTGATAAGATGAAGGAAGGCAACCCAGCCCTTAAAGAATCAGCCTCCCAGTTCAACGATGCTTTGCTGGATGAGCAGGCGAAGAAGATTGCAGAGCTTACCAAGGAGAAATCAAATCTGGAGGATCAGATTACGGTTTTGAATGCTTGTAAAAAGCACAACGATAAAATCGACCGAAAACAGATTAAGTGTCTCGGCAAGGAGATTGCTAAACTGAATGGCATCATCCATGACAAGAACGCTATTTTGTCTGACGTTGCAGAGGAACTTCGCCTTTCAAAGATTCGTGAGAAGAATCTGACCGAGGTAGGACAGAAGTACATGAAGGAGAATGAGGAGTTGAAGAATAATCTTGCCGACAAGATTGTTGTCAAGATTGACGCTCAGGCATTGAAGAGTGCCGAGAGTGCTCTCGCTTATAAAGAGAAGGTGATTGCAGAGAAGAACGAGGTGATTGCCGACTTGACTCATGAGTTGAAGGCTAAGCACAAGAAGTATGTTTGGTATAAGGGTGCATACGATGCTGCCCAGCAGATTCTCAATACCATTGCAGATTACGCAGCCAAGCATCCTAATAAGAAATTCAGCGACCAGATGGTTGAGGTTGATAATGCAGAGGAAGGCGCAGACCATTCTGCTAAAGTTGTTTTATGCGGCAAGGATGTTGTCAAGAAATTCAAAGAGAACGAGGAATCTGTCTTTGATTTCTTCAAGAGACACAAGGAAACAGCAGAGGAATTATATGAAGTTGCTGATGAGGCTTTAGATCAGTTGCTTCTATTTGGCAAAGTTATTATTAAATCAGAGGAATAAGCTATGCCAATAAACAATCAAGATACACAGCAGCCGAAGAGGGCACCCATTACTATTGGTGGGTATCCTCAGGCGGCTTTGGACATGATGCGAGCCAGACACCCCGACTATGATCAGGTGATGGGTGGCGGAAATCAGGTGATGCAGGGTGCTCCTCAGGGCGGCATTCCAGCGGTGGCTAGCGTGAACGTCTTTCAGCAGGGCGGTAATGCCATGGGAAAGTTTCAGCCTCAGCCGGTACAGACAGGGGCGGCTCCAGTAACGGATTTTACCCAGATGCCGAAGCAGGAAGAGTTCGTTCCGCAGGGAAGCGGCTATGCCAGCCCAGCTTTGGGACCGGTTCAGACTCCTTACATGGGTGATGCGGCAGACAATACTCCTCAGCCTCAGACTAGTTTCGAGGGAATGAAGCAGCCTGCAGGATGGAAAAAGGACGGCACACCTAGCTATGATGCGCTTTCTTCCGCTTTGAGTGGCTATCAGACGGCACAGAGCAAGCAGGTTCCAGAGTTTCAGGCGGACCCTTCACAGAGGGATGGCGGATTCTTCGGGTGGCTCGGCAAGCTGATTCCCAAGAACAGACCGGGCATGAGGGAGAACGAGACTCCTGATGAGTATGACCGCCGAATTACTACCAACAGGGAGAATATCGCAGCCTTTGCCGATGCCATCCGCCACATGGCTAACATCGTTAATACTTCGAAGGGTGCGCCTCTTCAGCAGTTCAACGACCCTACAGCCATGATGGAACAGGGGTATCAGAACCGCAAGGCTCAGAGACAGAGAGAGGCGGCGGTGGCTTCTGATGCGGCTTACAAGCAGGCGGAGTTCGAGCTGGAGAACCGAAAGGCACAGGCTGACAAGGTATATAAGGAGTACCTGATGGGGCTTCGTGGAGAGAATGCGCAGCTTGCAAAGGATAAGTTCGACTACCGCAGAGATAAGGATGCGGCTTCGGCTCAGTATAAGCAGGAGAAGGACCAGCGAGACTTCGAGTATAAGCAGGGACGTGACAGGGAAAAGGACGAGCAGACCAACAGAAGACTGAACATTTCACAGTATAATGCTACCCATAAGGGAAGCGGACGTGGACGATCAGGCGGCGGTGGAGGCTCTTCTGCCAAATACGTAACTTGGGATGCAGAAGGAAAACCTCATTATGCATCTAACAAGACCATGTATGAAGCCAATGAAGCTTACTACAATGGAAATACTTCTGGCAATTCATCTACTTCAAGCAGCAAGGAAGTGCTCAACAGGGATGGCTCTACTACAAGAACCACCAACAGACAAAGCGGTTCTACTGTTGCTCAGAGAGCAGGAGCGCAGAGAAGACAGAGAGAAGAAGCCAGAAAGAGGGCAGCGAAGCCTGCCGGCAAGTCGCATAACGGCTATAAGAATACAAAGAAACTTGGTTTATAAACATTAATATATAATATATGGCTGGAGATAAATTTGACCAACTTTATAATGCCTTGAAAGCCGATGGCGCAGTTACAGGAACGAGAGAACATTTCAGACAGTTCGTGTATGCGCCTGGTAAGCAGGGCTATCATAACAGAAAGCAGCTCTATGATGCGCTTTACGCCGATGGTGCTGTTTCCAGTAAATCGTATGAGGAGTTTGCGCAGCGACTCGGACTTCACGCAGTAAATCCGAAGCCTCAGCAGCAGAAGTCTCTTACCATGAAGCAGAGAGCGCAGGAGGTGGCGGCGCAGTATCAGCAGACAAAGCCTTTGAAGCAGCCAAAATATCAGCAGACAAAGCCTCTGGCTCAGAATAAGCCTCAGCAGCCTAGTACGGAAACTGCTTCTGGTACAGACTATATGCAGAACTGGCAGTTGATGCACATGCGTAGCGACCAGATGAACCCGATGCAGCAGGCTCAGGCTAGCAATATGCGCGCGCGCATGCAAAGAGCACAAGAGCAGTCTGCACGTCAGGAGCAGCAGAGAGCAACCCCTATCAGTAGAAGTAGAATAACCCCTGCTGCCAAGAACTTCAATGAGACAATGCAGCAGCTTTCTACTCCAGAGGCTAGACAGGCTAGAGCCAAGCAGCAGAGAGAGGACGATGCTAGAGCATTCGCCCAGTATGAGGTTGAGGGTAACAGGTTCGTAAGGAATGACGGTAAGACCCAAGGAATTTTGGGTAATGACTTGCTCAGTCTTGTAGATTCTTCCATGAATGAGGCGCAGGAGTTGACACGTCAGCAGTATCAGCAGAACCTTGACAAGATGGGAGGCATCTATGCGCCTCAATCGGTAAAGGAACAGGCTTTCCGTGATGCACAGACTCAGGAGCAAGTGAACCGCCAGAACGTTCTGATGAACAATCTCAGCAGCAAAATCAACGAGATTTACTCGCAGAAGGGAATGCAGCGTCATATTGCCGAGAGTGCGGAGAAACTTAACATGGGCGTGGAGGAATACGTGGACAAATATGTTACTCCAGAGATTATGAACTATGCCCAGAAGGCTCTGACGATGCGAAATCAGGAGGAGATCATGCCTCATGGTGCGCTTGACTATATTGCCAAGAACCTCAGCAACTCTATTATCGGTATGGTGGTGGCTCCTTCCGTGATGTCTAGAGATACCAGACAGAGATTGCAGGAAGGTATTGCTATTGCTGATGGTGATGCGGAAATTCAGAAGGTTGCCGGTCACAAGGATGAAACCTATCGCTCGGGCATCGGTACGAGATTTGCATCTACTGCCGTAAACATGGCTGCAGATTCTGGTCCGCTTGCCGTAATCGGTGCCGGCGCAAGTGCTGCCGTGAATACTGGAACCAGAGTTCTGACTAACGGACTGGTGAAGGCTGGCGTGATGAAGGCGGCACAGAAGCTTACCGCCCAACAGATGGCTTTCAAGGTGGCAAACATGACAACCGCACAGAAAATCATGTCTGGCTTGGGCACTAGAACGGCTACAAGTTCGCTGAATCTTGCAGGATATTCGGGTGTTACTGCCGCATTGAGTCAGGCTTCTACTGGCGATGATACTTCTTTGCAGGCTATCGCTGAAGCTGGACTGAAAGGCGCAGGGCATGGTGCTGTAACTGGTGCTATGTTCGGTGTATCTGGTGCGGTGATGTCTCCTTGGGTTTCCAAGTTCGGAATCACCGGCTTGGAAAAGAGCACTGGAGAGCGGTTGCTTCACGGAACCCAGAAGTTTGGTGCTACTGCAGCAGGTCTTGGCGTTGAGGCTGGAACCATGATGATTGCCGACAACGTGACTGGCGATAAGGATATTTCCTTCGGTACTTGGTTGGAAGATGTCGTGATGGTTGGCGCATTCAAGGCTGGCGAGCCTAGCAACTTCGTGAAGATGGGAAACATTCTGCATCATCTTACCCATAATAGCGGTGGTAATTTCGTGATTGGCAAGAATGCCAACGGTTCCCCTATCGCCGTGGATATTCGTCTGACTCCTGACGAGAAGAATGAATTGATTTCTTCTGCATCGGGCAAGAATCTGGTGGATGCTTTCGTGAAGGTGGACCGTGCATCGAAGACTGCCCCGAGAGATCCGAAATACAAAACGGCATACACGGATTTCATGAACGACCCAGACGTTTCTCAGAGCACCAAGGAGAAGGTGAACGCAGCGATGGGACTGTTCAATACCACAAGGGGCAGAAGCTACCGAAGCGTGAACGACGTGAAGAACAAGCAGATTCTTGAATACACCAAGAACGGGACGCTTCTTACACGTACATCTTATAAGAATGCCGATGAACGCCGTGCCATCCTTTACAAGCAGAAGCTTTATCGTGACAATGACGATATGCTCTCGCTGATTGGCTATTCCAAGATGAAAGATATGCACCTGACTGATGAGGACGGAAATGTTACCAGTCTGGCACTTGGCTTCCTCCGTGATAACGGATATGACACAAGCAAGGATGTTACAGACCCGAAAAACGCCCTGTTGATTGATAACTTGCGCAACCCGAAGAGTGCGCTCTATCTTGACTGGGAGAAGTATGTGGATATGTTCGGATTGTATGGCGAGCTGAAATCAGAAAACACAGAGGTTGCTGGTGGTTTCAGAAACGCATTACAGGTGATAATCGACGGCACCGGGAAAAAGTATGTTGATATTGACAAGATCATGCAAAAGGACCCGATGAAGCGTACCGATGAGGAGAATAAAATCTTCTATGGTGTAAAGAGAGCATTGGAAGATGAACTTTTCCCTAGCGGAAAGCCACATGAAGACCAGTCTGCCAGCCAAGGTAAGGCAGCGGCTGAGGATAATAACCTTGGCACTGAGCAGCCGAACGGCGAAGTGGTATTGGATGAACTGAGAAATCTTCGCAACGCAGAGCAAGCTCTTGATGCTGCCATGGAAGGAAACGATGTCTTCAAGCAGGTGTTTGAGAAATTGCACCAGCAGGGCTTGACACCGGCACAGATTTACGATGCACTCATTCAGAATGGATTGACCCAAGAAGAGTTGACCCCACTTGCCCAATATATCAATGCGAACGCTAGAGTGCAGGGTATGCAGCAGGCTACTGCTGATGCCATCGAGGAAAACGTGAAGAGCTTTATTTCTGATTGGAGCTATCACGGAACATTGAACGGTCAGGCGATGAATGGCGAGCAGGCTTTGTACGTGCAAGACAGCAACGGAAGAACACTTCTTGTTGGTTCGGGTGATGTTGCATTCGACCAGACTACAGGTAGAGCCAAGGAAGGCAGCGGTGATATGCTTGTCTGCTTCGACCCTAACACCAAGGAATTGGTTTACGTGAAGGCAGATGAGGTTACCCTGTTCCAGAATCAGCCTATCGACCAGTTTGCTGCTGAGTATCGTCAGAGATTGCAGATGAAGAACTCTGAGCCTTATAATCAGGCGGCACAGGAACAGGCGATGCAGGATGCTGCCAAGGCGCAGCAGGAGCAAGAGGCACCACAAGATAATACCACAAAGTCGGAAGATAGTACCACAAAAGAGGGCGATTTAACAAAAGATAATACCACTTTAACAAAAGATAATACCACTTTAACAAAAGTTGATACCACATCGGGCAAAGATAATACCACAAATGAGGACTTAGTACCACAAGAGCAGCCTCAGCCTAGCAGAAAGTTTGCCGATGGTACAGATGTTCCTATGACTACGGACAGCAAGGGAAGACCTACGCCTGATCATGCCAGCATGACTCCAGAGCAGAGTGCGGAGATTCTTGCTGAGGACTTCGGGGAGAATGCCGAGAAGGTGGTGGACGGACAGATTCAGAAAGCTGAGAAGGCTTTGAAGGATGCCGAGAAGATGAAGGTGGACTATACCGCCGAACCTAACGACATCATGGAGCAGGAGGCTTTGAAGAACCAGACCATTGAAGCTGCCAAGAAGCAGTTGGACCACGCTCGGAATATCAAGAAGGCTATGACTGCCAAGAAGGTTGCGGAGACCGTGGGCACACCTGAACAGGCGGAGGGCGCACATGAAGCTGGTAGCGTTGCAGGACAGAAGTTTGCAAATGCACCACGACTTGTGGGCAACAAGCGCACACGAATGCTTCCTGACGGAGAAACCAAGATTAAGGGGCACTATGAGATTGTTCCGGCTGAAAGTCTTACTCCTTCTCATGATGTGAACAATGACTATAAGAAATCGGAGGGATTTCCTACCGATGCTGAGGGCAGAACCGTGAATGATCGTGACTATGAACACGACAAGGCGGCTCAGCAGAATACCGACCAGATTGCCCGAAAGTATAATGGTATGGCTATCGAGCAAGTGCCAGTGGTATCTGACGAGGGTATCGTTTATGATGGTAACGGTAGAACCATGGCAGGACAGAAGGCAGCAAAGGACGGCACGGACGGCGAATACATCAACGACCTTCTGGAGAATGCCGAGAACTTCGGCTTTACTAGAGAGCAGATTGAGCAGAGCGGTATCAAGCATCCTCGCCTGGTAATGGTGACGGATGAGAGATTTCCATACGATGCGGCTACCTTCGCCAAGTTCAACCGCAACGAGAAGAAGACTCAGAGCAACACAGAGCAGGCGGTGGCTAAGTCTAAGACCTTGACATCTGACGAAATAGGTGCTATCGTTGCCGAGATTGACGGAAACGGTTCACTTGATGCTTTCTTTAACAATTCCAAGGCAATAAATGACCTTATCAAGACGTTAGTAAGTAAAGACATCATAGGACAGAACGAGGTGGCTCAGATGATGGAAAGCCCTGAACGACTTTCGGCACAGGGCAGGGAGTTCGTGAAGAACCTTCTCTTGGGTTCCATCTTCAAGCCTGAGACTATCAGAATGCTGGGCATCGACTCTACGGTGAAGAATAAGGCTATCAACGCTATCCGCTCGGTAATGGACAACATGAAACTGGGCGAGTTCTCTCTTCGTGATGAGATTGATCAGGCTATCCAGTTGCTCTATGAGGCAAGACAGGGCGGTAATAAGGTTGATACGCTGTTGAGAACACCAGACATGTTCGGTGAGGATGCAGCTAAGCGTTACTCTTCTATCTCTCAGATGATGGCTTTAGCCTTGGAGGGCAAGGTTTCTGATTTCAGAGATTTGCTTGATGAGTACAACCGCATTGCTGCCGCTAGGAACACTGGCGAGGGCAGTATCTTTGAGGCTGCTCCTACCAAGGAAGAGTTAGTAAAAGAATTTTTGGACTTTAAGAAATGGCAAGATTATGGAACAGGACATTCAGAAAATGAAGGAGGCAATGATGTTTCAGGCGATGAAGAACCTCAACAGAAAGCATCAGGAGGAAATGAACCAACAGAAGCAGAGCAACCAAGAGTAGAAGAGGCTGAGGACTTAGAAAACAAGGAACTCGAAAGTCGCATTGAGGTGACGGACGAGGAAACCGAGACCCCATCAAAATACGGTCCTATCATGAAGCAAAAGATTGTGATTGATGGAGACAAGGAAGTGATGAAGGTTGATGAGCCTAACAAAAAGGGCGAGTACACTGGGTCTTACTATGAGTTTGATGGCAAGAAGTTTGGCGATCTGAATGAGGTTACTGAGTATATTGACAGCAAGAAGGAAGAAGGTCCTCTCCCACTCCTTCCTAATGAAGAGAACCCAGACCCTCAGTTTAACCCGATTGAGGCGGCTGCAGCAGAGTTCAAGAAGGAGCATCCTCTGACCGAAGAGGAGATAAAGAAGGCGGACGTGGACGATGTGGTGAAGGATATGGCTCTGGACTATCTGAACGGGGACGTGACAGACGATTTGCACCGTGCTATCTACGAAAGCATCTTTGCCAAGACTAGAGAACAGAAGGCTGAACCTAAGGTTGAGACTCCTAAAACGGAATCATCTGCTGACCCTATGGAGGGAATCAAGAATGCGGCAGAAGGATTCGAGAAGGAGAAGAAAGCTAAGGTAGAGACTGAAAAGAAGTCTCAGCAGGCAGCGGACGATGCAGCAGTAGCAGCTTCCAACAAGAAGGTTAATGACCTTTGGGATATGCTTAAGAATGCCGGCAATGATGAATTGTCTGCTTCATTCATCGGTCTTAACTCTAAGCAGCTGGAGCTGTTGCCTAAGCTTGTTGGTGCCATGGCTGAAAATGCTTATCTGAGAATCAAAAGAGGCATGCACAATCTTGAAGACGTGGTGAAGGAAATGCGCAAGGAGTTTGCCCCTGCTGCCAAGGTTTTCAAGAAGGAAGACGTGGATGCCATCTATGAGCAGATGATGAATATCCGCTATCGTGACGGCGAGCAGCGTATGAGCTTGAAGGAATGGGCTGACTACTACGAGAAGACTTCACCTAAGCATCAGGAGAATCTGGTGGGTGACTCCAAGAGTGCCGAGGAAAGAAAGCAGGCTGAGAAGAAGTTTATTGATACAGTGAACATAAAGTTGGGCTTCAAACATAAGTTTAACGGTATTGTTGAGCTGAGACAAATCGCTGAGAGAGTTGGCTTGAAGGACATCAAGGACACGGACTTACAGGAGCTTGCTGAGACTGCTATTGTTAAGCGAGCAAGAGGTATCTCTTCTGCGGAATCAACCAACAACGCCGAGAAGTTCAAACGTATCAAGACGCTCTATGAGAATCAGCCTAGCCTCAACCAGCGTGATTCTGAGCGAGTGATGAAGCAGCAGTACTCTACTCCTGCCCCTTACGCTTTCCTTGCGGATATGTATGTGAAGGGAAACGGCAAAGTGATTGAGAGTGCTCTGGAGCCTAGTGCCGGCAACGGTATGCTTACCATCGGCTTGCCTATGGATAAGGTGCATGTGAACGATATTGATGCCCAGCGATTGGTGAACCTGAGAAGACAGGGCTTCAAGAACGTAACCAGTCAGGACGGAACTCAGCCTTTTGCAGACAAGGACGTTGACGTGGTGGTAACAAATCCACCATTCGGTAGTGCTACCCCTAAGGAGTATGACGGCTACAAGATTTCTTCTCTGGAAGGACAGATGGCTATCAATGCCTTGGAGAGCATGAAGGACGATGGTCGTGCTGCTATTATTATCGGCGGCAAGACTGAATACGCCAAGAACGGAAGTCTGAATCCGAAGGATAAGGCTTTCCTTGGTTATCTCTATAGCCACTATAATGTGGAGGACGTGATTAATGTGGATGGTAGTCTCTACGCCAAGCAGGGAACCAGCTACCCAACACGTATTATTTTGATAAACGGAAGACGCTTGAATGAGAATGCCTTTCCACCAGTGAAGGATAAGGCTAGAGCCGAGACCGTGAAAGATTATGACGAACTTTATAAACGAATTGAAGATGATATACTACGAGGTGAACGGATGGATTTTTCCATCGGAGAAGAAGGAGGAAAAGTTAACGCAGGACCTGATAAACAAGGGGCTGCTGATACTCCTAAAGAGAGAGTACGAGCAAGAGAACGAGGAGGAAGCGAACCAGATGGTAAGCGAGGGGCTGACGTATCTGACACATCTTCCGTATCAGGAACCCATGATGACTTGGACAATCAACGAGGAACCGAGCCAAGAAAAGATGGAGAACTTCCTGATGGAGATAGTAGAACAGACGGAACAGGGGCAGAGCCTACTCCAAGCAAAGAACCAACCGCTGGAGCCAATGACGGACGATTATCTGGATCAGGAGGAGCTGGAGGGAATGACACTCAGCCAAGTTCTGATGAACCTGCCAGCACCGGGAGCGGAAGCGGACCACGGGGACAATTACAGCGGGTGGACAAATCCGTACGTGGACTAAGTACTGAGAAGGTTGCCTATGCGCCAAAGAGTGGAAACCCATTCACCCTGAAGGCAGTGATGCCTGCCGACCAGCAGGAGGCGGTGAATAAGAATCTTGAAAAGTTGGGCGATGCCGACCAGTTCCTTGTTGATGAACTGGGCTACAATGATAAGGATGATTTGTATTCTCATCTTGCCGCAGAGCAGGTTGATTCTGTAGCCCTTGCCTTGCAGCAGGAAAAGAAGGGCAACGCCTTTATTATCGGCGACATGACCGGTATCGGTAAGGGAAGACAGGCTGCTTCGCTTATCAGATACGCCAAGAAGCAGGGGCAGGTGCCAGTGTATTTCACCAAGACAGCAGGATTGCTGAGTGATGTTTATCGTGACTTGGTGGATATTGGTAGCCCAGAGCTGAGACCTTTTGTATTCGGTAGTGCCAAGGAAGCTGCCATTACCGACTCGGAGGGTAACGTGGTATTCGCCTTGCCATCGAAGAGCGAGGTGATGCGTGTGCTCGACTACATTGAAAAGAACGGCAAACTGCCAGATGAATATGACTATGTGTTGACTACTTACAGCCAAGTAAGCAATGGTGTGCATGAGTTTGATGAGGACGGCAACCGCAAGGAGAGAAAGCTTGCGAAGGGCAAATCATTTGGTGCTGCTGCTCTGAGCGGACAGAAAAGACGGGATGCCATCGAGAAGCTGATGGGCAACGCTTATCTTATCCTTGACGAAAGCCACACGGCTGGTGGTAATAGCGGTCAGGGAAACTATTTTCAACACATTATCCAGAAGGCAAAGAATGTTACCTTCTTCTCGGCTACCTTTGCCAAGAGACCCGACAATATGCCTATCTACGCTTTGCGTACTGCCATGAACGAGGGCGGTATGAAAGCATCCGACTTGATTGATGCAGTGAAACGTGGTGGTGCGACCTTGCAGGAGATTATGAGCCAGACATTGACACAATGCGGTCAGATGATTCGCCGTGAGCGAGATATGACTGGCGTGACTATTGACTGGAAGGCGATTGATGATCCTGAGCGAGTGCAGGAACAACGAGAACAGTATGATAGTATCATCGGTTTGTTTAATGATATTATCAATTTCCAAAAGAAATATGTTTCAGGCTACGTTGACAAGCGCAACGAGGAGCTTGCCGAGATTCAATCTACTATCGGTATCAAGAAGGGTACTGCTTCCCTGGGTATTAAGAATCAGCCTTTCGCAAGCAAGGCGTTCAATACCGTTCAGCAGGTTCTTCTCTCGTTAAAAGCCAAATCTGCAGCAGAGCGTGCCATCGACTACTTGAAGCAGGGCATGAAGCCTGTGATTGCGTTGAACAATACCAATGAATCGCAGACTGGCAACCTTGCACTTGGCGAGGAAATGGACGCACCAGACTTGGGTACTTCCTTGAAGAAGGGTCTTGAGGGTACACTTCGCTATACTCAGAAGGATGCCAAGGACAATAGCGAAAGCGGTTATTTCAAGCTTGAAGACTTGGGCGAAGAGGCTGTTGAGGCTTATCACGAACTGGAAAAGAAGATTGAGCAGACAAGTACCGGTCTTTCACTCTCCCCTATTGATGTTATCAAGAATGAGTTGCAGAAGGCAGGCTATAAGGTTGGCGAGTTGACCGGAAGACAGACTGAGTTCGTGTATAACGAAAACGGAACTGTTACCAAGGTGAAGCGTGCTGATACCGACAAGAAGAAACTCGCGCGCGAATTTAACGACGGTCAGATTGATGCGCTTATTCTGAATAAGAGTGCTGCCACCGGTATCTCTCTTCATGCTTCGAGCAAGTATAAGGACCAGAGAAAGCGAGTGATGATTGTGGCGCAGCAGCAGCTTGACGTGAATGATGAGGTTCAGATGCGTGGACGTATCGACCGAACAGGTCAGGTATTAAGAGGTGCTTACGAGTATGTGGTTTCTCTTATCCCTGCCGAGCAGCGACTGCTGATGATGTTTAAGGCTAAGTTGAAGTCACTTGATGCCAACACTACTTCTTCACAGAAGAGCAAGTTCAACGAAATGGACGTTGCAGACATTACCAATAAATATGGTGATAAGGTAGTTCGTGAGTATATGGCAGAGCATCTTGACCTTTATTCCCGAATGGCGGACCCATTCGGATGGGAAAATAGCTACGGCGATGATTTGTCCAGAATCGACCCACAGAGCCTTGTGGCAAGTGGCGGAAGTGTTGGCGATGGTGAAGCAGGTGCCGACGCAAGCAAGTTGCTTGGACGTATGGCATTGCTGAGAGTAAGCGAGCAGGAGAAGATGTTGCAGGAGATTGGCGAGCTTTATGCCAACGAGATTCAGCGTCTCAACGAAATGGGCGAGAATGATTTGGAGATTACCGAACTGCCACTGAAGGCTAAGACTATCCGCAAGGAGGTTTGGAAGCAGGGTTCTGAGCCGGGCGGCGATAATGCCTTTGCCGACAATACCTATATAGAAAAGGCGAACATGGCTATCTTGAAGAAACCTATGAAGGCTTCTGAGGTGAAGGCTTCGCAGGAAGGTTTGACTGGCGGCAAGACTTGGGAGGAATACAAGACCGAGAAGAAGGCTGCCGTGAAGGAATACTTTGACAAGAAGATTGCCGACGAGACACAGAAGTATGAGGAGCGTGCGGTGACGGCTGCTACCAAGGCTAAGGAGAAGTATATCAAGGATGGCAAGAAGGGTCAGGATAAATCGGGCATGACTGATGAGCAGATTGTGAAGATGGCTGGCTATCAGTATGACACATTCTATAAGCAGGAGAAGGATAAGCTGAATGACGTGGTGAAGAATCTGAAAGCAAAGGCTGAAATGTTTAACCGAGTGCTTGATACATTCGATACCAACGGTGCTTTCGTTCTGCCTATGGATATGAACAATCCAAACGAGTTGAGCGGATTCGGCAATAGTTACGGAAGACTCATTGACATTAAGATTACGGATAACTTCTCGCCTAACGCTTCTTCCGTTTCCTTTGCTACCTTGGATGGCAGAAGAAAGATTACCTTCCCTATCGCAGGTAAGGTGGGCGCAGGTGACAACAAGGCGGATGTTATCAGTGCCATCGACAACATGACTAAGCAGGCAATCGGTATGGGAGACAGCCATCTCAGAGTATTGAACCAAAACTTTGATAACTGGGATAGACTGACTAGCAACGAGAGCCGCAAGGATGGCTATATCGTGACCGGTAATCTGATGCAGGCTTTGGTTGACAGTAAGGATCAGGGCTTGGGCGGTCAGTTGGTGAAATATACTACTGATACTGGCGAGGTGAAGACTGGTATCTTGATGCCAGACCGATTCGACCCTAAGGGCTTGACAACGGATGCGCCTATCAACAGCGTGGCTGAGAAGTTTGAGCTTTCATCTTGGCATGGCGGTATTGACGAGGTTACTTCATCGGACGGTGAGGTGAAGGTGAAGCGCATGGACAACAATCGTGGTAACTACTATGAGATTCGTGTACCAAAGAGCAAGGCGAAGGGCGGCAAGTACTTTGCGGATAATGAACTGCTGGAAATGGTTGATGGGCATAATTTCGAGACCAGAGGCAACAATATGCTTGCTGAGTTTAAGCCTGAGCAGTTGAAGCCTGTACTGGACCGCCTGTCTAAAATGGGAGTGAAGGTGCAGGAGGAGCGCAAGACTTCTGAGGATGAAGGCACCCACTTCCGTGAGGACCGAGGCTTGCAGTATTCTAAAACAGATACAAAAGATGTTAAGAAAGGTAGAATCATTCCCGAAGATGTAGATAAAAACGTATCTTCGCAGATTGAAAAGAAGTTTGATTCTGCCATTGAAGACATTGTAGAACATGCAGAAGACAGAGATAAGTCTAGACTTATTAATGATGTAGACTATGCTGTTGATGAATTTTCTAATCTTGGCAGAAGCGTTATAGAATACTACAAGAATGATTATGAAAGAAAAGTCGAAAAGTTATCAGGACAGTCCATCGGAGGACATCTTGGTGGTAAGAATGACAGTAAGGGAAATAGAGGCTCTTATCTACTGCAATATTATAAGACCATTCTCGCCGTCGCTGACAGAGAACTTGCCTATAGAGACGCTAGAGCAAAGAATCTCAGAGAGACTTGGGGATTGCAACCAGGAGGAACGTTCACACTTGAAGCCGCTGAACGAATATTTAAAGAAACAAATAGAGATAAAGCAAAGGCTGAACTCTTCCAGAGAGTTCTCGATATAAACAAACGTCTCGGCGTAACATTCAAGGTTAGCGAAGAGAGTTCCAAAAAGAGATCTGGTGCAGCAGACATCTATAGAAACATTGATTTGTATATTGATGGTCTGACAAAAACCAAGGCTCCAGACTACGCCGCACCTACTGTTATTCTGCATGAAATGATTCATGAGGCTACAATGGGTGCTATCAATCTCGTTAAGAAAGGTAAGGCTGAGGGCGTGCTAACTCCTAAGCAGATAGAGGGTGTTAAGACTATCCTCGAAATCTATGATAGGGTAAAGAATGATAAGGAACGCTTCAAGGAAGAACCTTATGGTCTGACTGATGCTTACGAGTTGACTGCTCAGATGGCAGACTCCAGACAGAGAAAGGCGATGGACCTGTCTATCTGGGATAAAGTTTTGAATGCCGCACATGAATTTGCAAGAAAGGGCGACCGTTCTATCTTGCAAAGAGTGAAGGATGCTATCAAAAAACTCTTTGAGGTTTCTGAGAAGGACAAGATGGATAAGGCTATCAACGACATCATGGATGATTTCAATGAAACCATTGATGATATTTCCATGAATGAGATTGAGCAGGACGGATTTGCCTACAAGGTTACAGACAAGGACGAGCTGGACCGCCTTGACAAGGAGAAGACTTTCAGAATGTATAGCGGAATGCAGGAGGTGGACGGAAAGTTGTACTCCCCTATGGCGGCTATCATTGACGGAAAGCGTACCGATGCTACCGAGATTGGTGCTTGGATGGGCGCAGACGAGCGACCTGACCTTGTGAAGAACGGCAAGTTCCAGCTTGTGAAGACCGATAAGAACCCTGGGGCAGGAGAAGGACCAGTGCCAGCGGCTTATAACCCTTACATGCACACTTCCACTTCGGTGATGAACGATCAGTTCTCTGGCGCTTACGCTAGAGGCAACATCAAGGTTGTGGAATGGGAGATTCCTGAGAGCGAGAAGACTAGCGGCTATCACGCTGAAGGCGCAAAGAACTCTGTGGGCTTGGTACCTTGGACTTCTGGAACGGTAAACAGCCTCCTGCCAAAGGACAGACAGAGAAGCGTGATGCTCTCTAGATGGAGAAAGGCAGTAAGAATCTTGCCTGACGAGGAGGTTGCAGAGAAAATCGCCGACCAACTGAGAGGAACAGGATTGGCTATCCCTTGGAACGTAGTTACCCCTAGCCAGTTGAGAGAGCTTGTAAAACTTGGTGTGCCTATCACTACCGTAGAGCAAGGCAGACAGAACCCTGAAACAAAGGAGAAGTTCTTGAAGCAGATGGCTGAACTGGAACAGGAGTTCCCTCAGGCTAAGTTCGTCAACGTAAAAATGACAAAGGATGCCTACAAGGAATGGGGCAAGAATGGCGGCACCAAGTTCCGCACAGATAACGGCGAAAGCGACTACCCTGCTTCATCGGTTGAGAACCATATCGAAAAGGTGGCTCAGAAGACTGGCGGCAAGGTGAAGATGGTTTCATCGGTTGATGAAATCACCAACAAGGCGGCTAGGGCAGCTATTGAGGAAGGCAGAAAGATTACTGGCTGGTATGATGAGAAGACTGGCGAGGTGCATCTTTACATGCCTAATATCCATGATAGATATACTGCCGAGAAGACTATCTGGCATGAGGTGGTTGGACACAAGGGCATGAGAGAGCTTTTCGGTGAAGACAGATTCGAGAAGTTCCTTCGTGATGTATGGTACGACTTGGATAAGCCTGAGAATGCGGCTTTGAAGAAGCTGGTGGATGATGAGAGGAAGTACAATCCTCTGAATATCTACGATGCCATTGAGGAAGGTATCGCCCGACTCGCCGAGGATGGCAAGGGTGAACCGGGCTTCTGGAATGGTATCAAGAATAAGGTATCTGATTTCCTTCATGAAATCGGCTATCGTATTGCTCCTAATACTAAAGATGTGAAGTATCTGCTCTGGTTGAGCAAGAACTTGCAGAAGAATCAGAATGATCCTTATTGGAAAATGAGAGCCGAGGCGGTGAAATACCGTCTCGACCATGAGCGTATGCCTGCTGTTGTGGCGCATGATGGCATGTTCTATGGAAACGACGGCAAGGAGAGAAGCATGGATAACCTTACCAAGGCTGAGTGGAATGAGGCTACAGATGGTGAGATTCACTTCCGCACTACCCCATCTGCCGGCACGGCACTTGACAGATACCACCGTTCGCTTGATGAGCACGGCTATATGTTCACCGAGAGCTATATGGACAATATGCTTTCATTGAAGAAATTGATGAATGCGATTGTGCCAGACAAGAAGATTGAGGATATTGCTTCTTCGGAGAATCCTTATATACTGCAGAACACCATGCAGGGTGCGATGAGCGATGCGGCTCAGATGTTTGAGCGCAACGTGATGAAGCCTCTGGATAAGGCGATGGCTGACGTGCTGGATGCCTTTGACGGAAAGAAGGATGATGAGAAGATTCGCAACTTCAATCTTTACATGATTACCAAGCATGGCTTGGAGCGAAACAGAGTGTTCTTTGTTCGTGACTTCCTGAAGAAGATGAGAAGGGACGAGAAGAAGAAGAAGCAGGATGCTGACTTCCTGGAAAACAGTTATTATAGCGATAAGGAGTATCTTGACAACGAGTTGAAGACTGGCAACATCGACCTGAAGGAGTACTACAGACAGTTGGATGAGAGTATCAGAAACCACTTTGATGCAGACTTCGAAGCTGGCGAGCACGACTATTCGGGTATTCATGCCATTCAGGAAGTGGCGAAATCTTCTGACCCATACGATGATGCTGAGGCTATTCAGAGTGTGATGGATTCAGAAGCGAAGATGGAGAGTATCAGGAAGGGTGCTGTGAAGGACTATTGGGATAAGGTGAAGGCTGCTACCCAGTATTCTATTGACAGCGACTACAAGAATGGTATCATCAGCAGTGAACTATACGGTCATGTTTCCAACATGTTCAACTGGTATGTGCCTTTGAGAAAGTATGATGAGGCTACGGCGGAAGATGTGTATGGTTATATCACGGAGGTAGGCGACCCTAAGAGTTACATTGGAAGCACCATTATGAGAGCGAGAGGACACAAGTACCTGAGTGAGACGAACGTACTTGCGCAGATTGGTGCGATGGGCAACAGAGCTATCAAGAACGGAGGAATGAATGCCATCAGACAGGCGTTTGCGAGATTCGCACGAAATAATTCAAACAATAATCTGATTACTGAAACGAGTGTATGGTATGAGAAGGACCCTATGACCGGTATCGTATATGAGCGTTACCCTGATATTCCTGAGGATGCTACTGCTGACGAAATCAACCAGATTGTTTCTGATTTCAACAAGGACATGAAGGCGAAGGCGTTGCAGAACTTGGCATCGAAGGTTTACCGCAGAGGTAGTATTGGTTATAAGTTCCAGAGAGCGGAGAACAAATCGCAGCACATCGTGGACGTGAAGATTGCCGGAAGGACTCATGCGTTCATTATCAATGGAAATCCTAGAGCGGCGCAGGCGTTGAATGGGTTGCTGGAGAACTCGGGTGCCAAGGGTATTATGAAGCCATTGAGTTCTATATCAAGAATGATGGCGCAGTTGTGTACATCTTATAACCCTGAGTTCGTGATGCGAAACATTATGCGTGATGCGGAGTTTGCATCTAGCAACGTGACTTCCAAGGAGGGTGCAAGATATGGTGCGCTCTGGGCGAAGTACTATGCGCAGTTGGGCTTGTATAAGGGTGCATCGAACATCAGCTTGAAGGATTTCAGCGGTTCTACAGGCTTGGGATTGTTTGCCAAGTATCGCAACGGAACGCTTGATATGAGCGACAAGGTTCAGCGTTATTTCAAGGAGTTCATGGAGAACGGCGGTGAAACTGGCTGGGTTCAGATTAAGAACATGAAGGACTGGACCAAGGAGTATAAGAAGGACGTTAGTACTGAGCGCAGCAAGCTTGGCAAGGGCGGTGCTGCCTTGCGTGACTTCTTCTTCGGTAATCTGGAGAATGTGAACGAGGTGGCTGAGAATATCGCCCGATTCGCTACCTACTGTACGAGCCGAGACAGTAACCGCTCTATCATCCGTTCGGTGTATGATGCGAAGGAGGTATCTACCAACTTCAACCGCCATGGTAGCGGTGATGCTATCAGCAGTTTCAAGAACGGTGAAATGACTGGAGCCAAGGCTGCTGAAAGATGGGTGTATGGTTTTACGGCTAGCTATCTGAGACACTGTTCTATGTTCTTTAATGCCGGTATTCAGAGTACGAACCTGCTTGTGAAGAACTTGAAGAATCATCCTGTGGGTACTTCTATCAACATGCTTGCCATTCCTTTTGCCCTTGGTGCGCTGGCTGCACTTGGTAACAACGTGCTGATTGCGAGTGAGGACGAGAAGGACAGAAAGGGCGTGAAGGACCCATACGGCGAGCTGCCTGACTACGTGAGAAGAAACAATCTCTGTATCTATAAGGGTAAGGGTGAGTTTGTAACGATTCCGCTTGCCATCGAGCTGAGAGCGTTCTATGGCTTGGGTGACTTGGCGGCTGGCTTGACTTTCTCACCTAACGTGAGCGGACAGAAGAATCCTTACTTTGATGCCATGGGCTGCATGTCGCAGCTTGTGCCGGTGATGGACTATCTGGGTAATTCTTCGGCTGGCAAGGAGCCATTGAACGAGACGATCAAGGCGATTGCCCCTTCTGCTCTATCTCCTTTCGTAGAATGGGAGTTAAATACCGACTGGAAGGGTGCGCCGATTGAAAGACGTGGCGACTGGAATGAGGATGTTCCTGCTTGGCAGAGGGCTTACAAGGGTACGCCTGACGGCTATATGGCTTTGAATAAGTTTGTAAATGCGCAGACGAATGAGGTAGCCAAGGGTAATGAGGATATGCTGGGCAACAGTTTCCTGGATATGGTGACGAATCCGAGCATGCTGAATCATTATATCGGTGGTCTTGGCGGTGGTGCTGCTACCTTTACCGAGCGTGCCATTGGTGTTGTGAAGCATGGCAAAGATACGGAAACCAAGGATATTCCTTTCCTCCGCTCATTGCTTTATACGCCGAGCGAGCAGAGCAGCTTGCAGCGAACCAAGAGCAAGTGGTATAACTACAAGGACGAAATGGAGAAGATGATTGCGAACGTGGATAGACTGAAATCGAAGAACGTTCCGATTGAGAAGAGAATCAGTAACTATTCTGATTACTACAGATTCCAGAACTCCAAGGATGCTGCCAAGGTTAGAGTGATTGAACTGGCTGAGAAGCAGATGAAGCAGTGGAAGGAACTTAGGGATAAATCTTCTGATACGGAATCCATTAATTTTGCCAATCAGAATATTGATAGAATCATGATGGAAGCGGTGAATGATTTGGATAAGTTGAATTAAATTAGAAAAGGAGTGGGCGCAAGGCTCACTCCTCTCTTGTTTATAATCCTAATGCCTTTGTATGAGACATTTTGTTTTCTCCCTTTGTCAGCTTTATCGCATCTGATTCATAGAAACATCTAGAGCAGAAACAATCAACATAAGGGGTATAAGTGTAAAACTTCACTTCATTAACGCTATACCCTTTCTTGATTAGAGGGCATGAACTATTTGAATGAATAGTTTGCTTGTGATTAGGTAAATCTCTTTCAATGAAAACATAATCACCTAATCGGGTTGGCATAAAATAATATGCAACAACAAGAACCATTCCGAACACTAATATCGCTAATAACCGAATATAAATCCATCTTATTTTGGGGGCAAGCCGCATATCATAAATATCTTTCTTATAAACGAATGCACTATTGCCTGTTTTACCCACTGTACATATACGATATAATGACAGACAGGCAAAAATAAATAGGACTGCAAATATAATAACCAAGATAATTGTTTCCATACGCTATATTTTTTTGTGCAAAGATAGCGAAAATATTGATAGGTTGTATCGGTTTTTGGGTGATTTCTTTACAGTTTAGACTTTTGCTAAATAAATGAGCAGAGAATGACTCAGCATAAAATGCTGAGGAACAGTGGCTTGGATGGCAAAATTTTTATTTTGAGCATAGTTAGGCAGGGCACCAACTTCTTTGTAACTTTGCAACAAGTTCAATAGTGGACGAAACGGATAAACTATTTTATTATGTCAGAATCTAAGACATACATCTTTGGTGAAAACCAAAACGGAGGTTCAAACGGAATGCTTGGACTCCTTGCTCCTCTGCTCCAGAAGCAGGGTGTGGATCCAAACGTGCTTCTCGCCATGAAGGGTAACAACGGAATGTGCGGTGAAGGCGGCTGGTTCATGTGGGTTATCTTCCTCTTCTTCCTTATGGGTTGGGGTGGAAATGGCTGGGGCGGCTTCGGCGGCAACGGTCGTGGCGGTATCGCTAACGAGATTAACAATGACTACGGTCGTAGTCTCTTGATGGATGCCATCGGCGGTAATCGTAATGCTCTCAGTAATCTCGCTACTCAGCTCAACTGTACTGAAGGTCAGATTCAGAATGCCATTTCTGCCTTAACTTCACAGGTTCAGAGTGTAGGTAATCAGGTTGGTATGAGCGGTATGCAGACCATCAATGCTTTGCAGCAGGGTAATATGCAGATTGCTCAGCAGATTGCCAACTGCTGCTGCGAGAACCGCTTGGCTATCTGCCAGCAGACTGGAACCTTGCAGAATGCCATCAACAATGTAGCTACTGGTCAGGAGCGTGGTTTCTCCAATGTGGCTTACGAGACTCAGAGACAGACTTGTGACTTGCACAACGCTATCAAGGAGAGCACTCAGACCATCGTTGACGGTCAGAAGCAGGCTGAGATGCGTGAGATGCAGAATAAGATTGATTCGCTGCGTGAGGAGAATAGTACCTTCAAGTCTTCTGCCATGACTTCACAGATTGTGGGTCAGGCGGTGGCTCCTATCAATGCGGTATTGGCTGGTCTGCAGAACGAGGTGGCAGGTATCAAGTGTAAGTTGCCAGAGACAGTAACCACCCCTTACAGCCCTTTCACTGCGGTGCCTAATTGCGTTGCTTATCAGTATGGATTGAATGCTGCCAACGGTGCAGGATTCTGGGGTTAAAGAAAGGAGGCTGCTATGTTATGGTTAAGACCTTTTACATGGGTGAATCGTAACGGTTCGGCGGCTATCGCTTCTACAGGCGTGGCGGTGAATACTGCCAATGTGGTGTTCACCTTTAAAAACCACGCCTTCGTGAATGCCAACTACAGAGGAACGATTTTCGTGAATCTGAAACAGGCTATTCCGACTGGAACGACTGGTACGCTGCCTATCCTTTTCGAGACCAACGGAGTAACACAGGCTGTAACCAAATTCAATGGTGAAGCATTGACGGTTGCAGACGTGCCGGGAACTGGAGTGGTCCAGCTCTGGTTTGAGAGAGACACTAACACCCTTCAACTTATGACGGGTATTGTTTAACAACAGAATAGATAATAGGAGATTATATTATGTTTCAAGGACTACGAACAAATTCTTTATTCTATGTGCTCGACAAGGGCGAGAACCCGAACTTGAAGAT
>ERZ1034669.255-NODE-255-length-22254-cov-5.119645_pt1 | contig 22254 bp, 20 predicted proteins | sample MGYA00520705_ERZ1034669 | MGnify/ENA primary metagenome ERZ1034669 (study PRJEB33766, sample SAMN09781766) | gut metagenome | biome: gut microbiome | host: Homo sapiens | place: Madagascar | study: EMG produced TPA metagenomics assembly of the PRJNA485056 data set... | reverse complement strand
AAAAAGCCCTTTGAGAAAAGGATTTCTCCTCTCCCAAAGGGTAGTTTAACTTTTACTTAGAATTATCTTTTTTAATAACTAAGTTATAATTGCTATCATAATACAGTCCAAGTTCTCTACACATTCTATCGTTCACATTATCTAACGCTTTCTTATATTCTGCATACGTTGGAGACAGAACCATTAAATTAGGAATGAATATATCGTTATATCCTTTATTTTGTAACTCTTTCTGCATTTTTCTCTGTGCAATAAATGCTGGATGGTATTTCATTATACCGTTTTTCATTTTAGCACCTTTCCATACTTTTTCTTTTAGTCTTTCATATTCACTTTCACTCATATCACGATAATAGGCTATCATCTCATCTGCGGTTCTGGTTTCTTGTGCAATCCCACCTATCATCTTCGCACCTATTCCCATAATAAAAGGAACTTTCAATGTCGTTTCATCGCAATATTCTAATATATTATGTAGTGCCTGCTTCTGTTCCAGAGTCTTCAACCTTACATTAAGAAATGGTTTGAAATGACTTTTAAAATAATCTCCCCATTCTTTTCCCGGTAGCAAAGACTCAATTGCATTTTCAACGGTTTGATAATCAAGTGCCTCATTTGCTTTGTCTGCGTCACCATCATCTATAAATTGCTTCAAAGCTTCAAGTTCTGAGTCTTTTAAAACTTTTTCCTGCACTTTTTCTTGATAAATACGAAGAAGAATACTTTTGTCGCCAGTTTCCAAAAGGCTCTGTATGTCTTTAATACTAATACCGAGTTTTCTATATACTGAAATCTTTTTTAAAGTTTCAACATCTTGTGCAGTATAGTTACGATAACCATTGTTATCTTTATCCACTGACAGCAATCCTTTTTCTTCATAATACTTAACTGCACGCTTTGTCATTCCAACCTCATTTATAATTTCATTTAATAACATCCGATGCACCTCCTTATGATTTATGTTGATAGTATAAGCGTATACACTGCGTGCAGGTCAAGAGTTTTTCGTCTTTCTTCTAAAAATGGGCAATCCCGATTTCAGGACTGCCCATTCATTCTGCTAATTATGCGATTTTTTCTTGCTTGCACCGATTTCTGCATCAATTGATGTAAGTTTGATGTAAATCGCTGTTTTTTTAGTTTTTTATCAAATGAAGTACGTCCCGTCTATTCGGTAAAACGGTACATCTTTACATCATCTTAATAGAGCTTTGCACCTGCTGGAATATGGTCATCAACCATCAGAAGATGAAGCTTTTCTTCGCCTTCTTCTTCATGAATAGCACTGAGGAGCATACCGCAAGAGTCAATGCCCATCATAGCTCTCGGTGGAAGATTTGTGATAGCGATAAGAGTCTTTCCAACCAGTTCCTCCGGCTCATAAAAGCTATGAATACCGCTTAAAATGGTTCTGTCTGTGCCTGTTCCGTCATCAAGAGTAAACTGTAACAGTTTCTTTGACTTCGGTACTGCAACACACTCTTTAACCTTTACTGCACGGAAATCTGACTTACTGAATGTATCAAAATCAACAAATTCCTCAAATAAAGGCTCTACCTTTACCTTAGAAAAATCAATCTTTTCAGACTCAGTTTTTACATTTTTTTCAGGTGCTTCAGAAGCTGTATTATTTACATCATTTTTCTTATTTACACCATCTAAGGACTTCATTGTCGGGAAGAGCAGAACATCACGGATCGCAGGAGAGTTGGTCAGCAGCATTACCAGACGGTCGATACCGTAACCGATACCGCCGGTAGGAGGCATACCGATCTCCAGTGCGTTCATGAAATCTTCATCGGTCGTATTGGCTTCCTCATCGCCTGCTGCCAGTGCAGCTTCCTGCGCCTTGAAACGCTCTCTCTGGTCGATGGGGTCATTTAACTCGGAATAAGCATTACACATTTCACGTCCGTAGATGAACAGCTCGAAACGCTCTACATAATCGGGCTTGTCCGGCTTTCTCTTGGTCAGAGGAGAGATCTCTACCGGATGATCCATGATGAATACGGGCTGGATCAGATGCTCTTCTACGAACTCCTCGAAGAACAGGTTCAGGATATCGCCCTTGGCATGACGCTCTTCGTAGTGCACACCCTTCTCGTCTGCCAGCTTCTTCGCTGCAGCGGTATCGGGAATCTGGTCGAAGTCAACGCCTGCGTATTTCTTGACAGCATCTACCATGGTCAGTCTCTCGAAAGGCTTGCCCAGGTCGATGGTCTCTTCTGCGTAAGGGATCACGGTAGTACCGCATACTTCCTGTGCCACATAGCGGAACATGTTCTCAGTCAGATCCATCATTCCGTAATAGTCGGTGTATGCCTGGTACAGCTCCATCAGTGTGAATTCCGGATTGTGTCTGGTGTCCAGACCTTCGTTACGGAATACACGGCCGATCTCGAAGACACGCTCCATGCCGCCGACGATCAGTCTCTTCAGGTACAGCTCCAGGGAGATACGCAGCTTCACGTCCTCATCCAGCGCATTGTAATGGGTCTCGAAAGGTCTTGCTGCCGCACCGCCGGCATTGGATACCAGCATGGGGGTCTCTACTTCCAGGAAGCCCTGTCCGTCCAGATAACGGCGGATGGCGCTGATGATCTTAGAACGCTTTACGAAAGTATCCTTAACATCCTGATTCATGATCAGGTCGGTATAACGCTGACGATAACGGATATCGGTATTGGTCAGGCCGTGGAACTTCTCAGGCAGGATCTGTAAGCTCTTGGACAGTAGTGTTACCTGGGATGCATGTACGGAGATCTCGCCGGTCTTGGTCTTGAAGACTTCGCCCTCGATACCTACGATATCGCCCACATCATACTTTTTGAAATCCGCATAGGACTCTTCTCCGATGCTGTCTCTTGCTACATATACCTGAATGTTGCCGGGCAGATCCTGTACATTACAGAAGGATGCCTTACCCATGACACGTTTGGACATTACACGTCCGGCGATACGGACGGTCTTGCCTTCCAGTTCTTCGAAATTGTTCTTGATATCGGTGCTGTGATGGGTCACATCATATTTGGTGATCTGAAAAGGATCCTTGCCTGCCTGCTGCAGGTTAGCCAGCTTCTCGCGCTTTACCTTAAGCAGCTGGTGAATATCCTGCTCCTGTACATTTGTGTTCTGTGTATCTGCCACTTTTTTCCACTCCTTACTCTATTTTACTTACTCAACGTTACTTCTCTGGATCTCCAGAATCTTATATGCGAATACACCTGCGGGTGTCTCTACTTCAACGGTATCGCCGACCTTATGGCCGATCAGTGCCTTACCTACGGGACTCTCGTTGGAGATCTTGCCCTTTAAGCTGTTCGCCTCGGTGGAACCTACGATCTTGTAATCCAGCTCTTCGCTGTATTCGATATCCAGGATCTTGACCTGGCAGCCGATGTTGATCTTATCCAGATCTACTTCATCCTCGACTACGACTTCTGCGTTCTTCAGGATCTTCTCCAGTTCTTCGATACGGGCTTCGATGTCTCTCTGCTCATCCTTCGCTGCATCGTACTCAGCGTTCTCGGACAGGTCTCCCTGCTCTCTTGCTTCCTTAATCTTCTGAGCCACTTCCTGACGTTTTACCACTTTCAGATCATGTAACTCATCCTCATATTTTCTGAGGCCTTCGTAGGTCAAAATGTTTTTCTTTTCCTGCATGATACCGCACCTTCCTGTTTTCTATATTTTGCGCTACCGACACTCCCGGCAACTATACTAGCCTAATCAACCGAGTTATTATACCCATTTTTACTGATGGTGTCAAGGTATTCCAAGGCTTTTCGCGGGTCTTTCCACTCTTTTTTCACGGAAAAATAACGGATCTGCGGACATCCGGACGTGACACGGCGTTCCTTTTCCTCCGATGCCGGAAAATCCAGCCAGATGCTGCCCGCTGGCAGCCCGCCACCGTAGACTTTATCACTGTCGCTAAAATCCAGCACCAGGCAGGGCGCTGCCGCCTTCAGCCGCACTCTGTCGTAATCTGACGTTTCCGGTAACAGACGGATCTCCGGGATCAGTCCGTATTCGTCTTCCAGTTCCCAGGTCAGTTCGTCTTCCTCCTCCCGATATTCTCTGTCCGTGAGGTACCATTTCACGCTGCGCAGTGCCGTCACATACCGCAGCAGCACGTAGGGCAGAAAGGGATTCTTCCCCAGCACGATCACATCCGGCCACAGCGGATGTCCCACCACATCTTCTCCGTACCGCAGCAGATGTTCCACCCAGTTCTGCTGCCGGTATTCCCGGAATTCCCTTCCGTAATAAAAAGACAGGGGTTCTCGGCACACAATGTATGTGTGGTCCGGATCCTCTGTCAGTTCCCGCAATTGTTCCCGGAGTATTTGCTCCGTCTGTTTCTGTTCCGTGCCATCCGCTCCCGTCACTGCCGCCCTGACCAGACGGTAATCCCGGAATAGATATTCCGTCCGGCGAACAGTCACCGCCTCCGTAGTTTTCTGCGTTTTTGCAGTTTTCCACAGTGCATGGAATATTTTAAAAAGTTTTCCCCGGGGAGCATTTCCCTTCTGCACAGGCTGTGACTTACATACCGCTGCCTGTGCCCTCTGTTCCTCGGTTTGTCTCACCGGATAGAGATACAAAATAGTGTCCATGCTACAGTGTATGCAGCCGGCCCGATTATATGCACAGTGCTGCATCATACAAAGCCATATTCTATACAGCCTTCCGCAGACACTGCTGTACACCGGGCTCCCGGCACTACTCTTCATCCGGGAATATGTCATGCACGCCCCGGATGAGCTCGTCCATTCTTTCCATGGTGTTGATGGTCTGGCGGAAATGTGCCGAATGGGGCATACCCACGGTATACCAGGACAGATGCTTGCGCATCTCCCGGACGCCGGTATATTCGCCCTTGTATTCCAGCTGCAATGCCGCATGGCGCAGGATCAGTTCCCGCTTCTCTCTGTTCGTGGGGCGTGCCGGGATCGTGCCGTCTGTAAGGTACGAGACCACTTCCCGGAAGATCCAGGGATTGCCCTCCGCCGCCCGGCCGATCATGACGCCGTCACAGCCGGTCTGCTCCATAATGGCTTTCGCTTTCTCGGGGCTGTCCACATCGCCGTTACCGATGACAGGGATCTTCACCGCATCCTTCACCTGTGCGATGATGTCCCAGTCTGCCTGTCCGCTGTAATACTGGGCTCTGGTCCGTCCATGCACCGCTACCGCTGCCACACCGCAGGCTTCCGCGATCTTCGCGATCTCCACGGCATTGACATGGTCATCGTCAAACCCCTTCCGGATCTTCACGGTCACCGGCTTGTCAATGGCTCTGACTAACGCCGTCAGGATCTGCTCCACCAGCTTCGGATCCTTCATCAGTGCGGAGCCCTCGCCGTTATTCACTACCTTCGGTACCGGGCATCCCATGTTCAGGTCCAGAATGGAAAAAGGACGCTCCTCGATGCGTTTTGCCATCTCCGCAAGAATCTGCGGATCAGAACCGAACAGCTGCAAGGAAGCAGGCACCTCGTCGGGATGGATCTCCATAAGGCTGTCAGTATTTTTATTGTTATAATAGATTGCCTTGGCACTCACCATCTCCATGCACACCAATGCTGCTCCCATTTCTCTGCAGAGCAGACGAAATGGCAGGTCGGATACGCCTGCCATAGGTGCCAGGATGATGGGATTATCCAGGGTCACATTGCCAATCTGTAATTTCTTCATAATCTCTCCGTGGTCCGGTATCCTAATTTATTTCCCGGATACTACTTTCGGTTCTTGTCGTAGATGATCCGCAGTCCATCCAGCGTCAGAGAGCTGTCATAGATATCAATGCTGTCGGTCTCGTCTGCGATGGCACGTCCCAATCCCCCGGTGGCTACCACCTTCAGATTGGCAAGACCGCTCTCTTCCTTTACCTTACGGACGATGTATTCCGTCTGTCCGATCTGACCATACATCAGGCCGGCCTGCATACTGGTAATGGTCTCCTGCGCCAGAATGGTCTTCGGCTTGCGGATCTCGATATTTGGCAGCTTCGCCGTCTCCTTCCATAAGGCTTCGGAGCTGATGCGGATGCCGGGAGCAGTGATACCTGCGGTAAATCTTCCATCCTCCGTGATCAGGTCATAAGTAGTGGCTGTACCGAAATCCAGTACCAGCACCGGTCCGCCGTATTTCACATATGCTGCCACCGCATCGACGATACGGTCCGCGCCGATACCTCTGGGATCCTCCGTAGCCACCTTAATACCACTTTTGACTCCGGGGCCTACGATGAGAGGCTTCGTATGCAGATAGCGGATGACAGAACTGGTCAGGGAATGCATCACATCCGGCACGACGCTGGCGATGATGGCTCCCTCGATATCCGAGGTCTCAATTCCGTTATTTTTCAACAGCTGTGTGATCATGATCCCGTATTCATCGGAAGTTCTGGGAGTCTTTGTCATGATCCGGAAAGTAGCTGCCAGTTTTTCCCCACAAAAGACACCCATGGTCATATTGGTATTACCTACGTCTATGACAAATATCATTCGCCGTCCTCCTCATCCAACAGTTCCGAAACATCTTCTTTTTTGATAAATACGCGGTAATACAGACTTAAGGATTCGAAAAGCTCCTGTCTGCTCCGACGGATCTCAGCGATCAGCAGTCCGGATGAGACCTCATCATAATAGATGTCATCGTCATCCGCGTTAGTCTCCATGACCACGTTGCCGTCCTCTTCAAAGGCGATGGTAAACACGCCTCCCACTTCCTCAGTGAACAGCACGCAGATGATGTGCAGTTCTTCCTTGATGGATTCGGGAATCATTTTGAATTGTTCTTCGTTAAAGTAATATTTTTTCTCATAGGCATTGGCGCCGCAGAGTACAATTTTGTTCTCGTCCATAATTTTCTATCCTGTTATTTTTATTCTAAATCTGCTTCTGGTTCATGGTGCATCACGCTCCGCTGCCTCAGATGCTACACGTAGCCGTATACCCCACGCACAGACACCTCACCGGCATAGACTTCCTCTATGCTGCCGTCCTGTCTCTCTACGAGAAGCTCGCCCTGGTCATTGATCCCACGGGCGGTACCGCGGAATTCTCCCTTGGGATCCAGCACGCAGACTTCTCTGTCCCGGTTCACCAGGAGTTTCGCATAGGAGTCTCTGAGCCCTTTCAGATCATGGGTCTGTAAGAAGATCTCATAATCCTCCTCAAAAGCTTCCATGATGTCCGCGATCAGCTGGCTGCGGGAGATCCGGAATCCGCTCTGTTCCTCGATGGCTGCTGCCCGATCCCGGATCTCCTCCGGGAATTCCTGCCTGCGCACATTGATGCCCACGCCGATGACAATATGATGGATATAAGCCTGTTCCATGCTCATCTCCGTGAGGATACCACAGACTTTTTTTCCATCCACCACAATATCATTGGGCCACTTGATGCCTACCTTTGCCGCACCTTCTTCACTGCCGCGTCCGAGAGTCTGCCGAATACCCTTAGCCACCGCCAGTGCCATGACTAACGTTAACATCGGTGCGCAGTCCGCATTGAAATCCGGTTTGAGCATTAACGTATAGTAAATATTGCTTCCCGAAGGACTCTCCCAGCCGCGGCCTCTGCGGCCCCGTCCGGCAGTCTGCTGATCCGCTACGACCAACAATCCGCTCTCTGCTCCCTGTTCCGCTTCCAGCTTGGCACGGATATTGGTAGAATCAATGCTGTCGAAAAACAGTAAGGGATGTCCCACCCACTTTGTCTTCAGTCTGCTTTGGATATCGGCCTGGTTATAGACCTCCTCCGCCTGATCCACCAGGTGGTACCCCTTGTTCTGTACCGCCTCGATGACATAGCCTTCTTTCTTCAGTTGTCCGATTGCTTTCCATACGGCAGTCCGTGATACTCCGAACTGCTCACAGAGTTCCTGTCCGGAGACGTAAGTCTCCTTTTCCCGCAGGAGCTCCAATATCTTTGCTTTCATACTCATAAAGTTGCCGCCATCACTGCCTTGATTGTGTGCATACGATTTTCTGCCTCTTCAAATACCAGAGACTGTCCGGATTCAAATACTTCGTCGGTGACTTCCATCTCGGTGATGCCGAAACGCTCACCCATCTGGGCACCGATCTTGGTCTTCAGATCATGGAATGCGGGGAGACAATGCATAAAGATCGCCTGCTCACCGGCATTATCCATCACCGCTTTATTCACCTGATAAGGGGACAATTCCTTGATACGCTCGGTCCATACTTCGTCCGGCTCACCCATGGATACCCAGACATCCGTATAAATGACATCCACATCCCTGGTACCTGCCTTCACATCTTCGGTCAGTGTGATGCTGCCGCCGGTCTGTGCCGCGATTGCTTCACACTCTGCCACCAGCTCTTTTGCCGGGAAATATTTTGCCGTAGTGCATGCGGTAAAGTGCATACCCATCTTCGCACAGGCTACCATCAGAGAGTTTCCCATGTTGTAACGGGCATCTCCCATATAAGTCATGCGGATCCCCTTCAGGTGTCCGAAATGCTCACGGATGGTCAGAAGATCTGCCAGCATCTGGGTGGGATGGAATTCATTGGTCAGTCCGTTCCATACGGGAACCTTGGAGTATTTCGCCAGTTCCTCTACGATATCCTGTCCAAAGCCACGGTATTCGATACCCTCGAACATGCCTGCCAGTACTCTGGCGGTATCGGCGATGCTTTCTTTTTTACCGATCTGGGACCCGGTAGGATCCAGATAAGTGGTACCCATTCCCAGGTCATGCGCTGCCACTTCAAAAGCACATCTGGTACGTGTACTGGTCTTCTCAAAGATCAGAGCCACATTCTTGCCTCGGAGGGTATCTACGGGGATTCCTTTTTTCTTTTTATCTTTCAGGTCTGCCGCCAGGTCCAGCAGATATTCGATCTCTTCCGGTGTAAAGTCCAGTAATTTCAAAAAATCGCGTCCCTTTAAATCCATAATACTCCTCTTTTCCGAGGCTTCGGCCTCTGTATTATTTTTAGATATATGTAATCAATATACTTCATTATCCGGTGTTTTTCAACCCCTCGCAGCATGCACTTTATGCCACGTTTCCTGATCCTTGGAGCAAAAAAGGATCCCTACCGGCATTCCGGAAGAGATCCTCTTTGATCTGTCTGATTCTATTCGGTATGACTTTTATTCTGCTTTTTTGCCGGCTGCTGCCTTGAAGGTCTCTGCTATGCTGGCAATGCCCTGCAGCTCTGCGGGCAGCAGGATGGTGGTGGCCTGACCATCCGCTACTTTCTCGAATGCTTCCAGGCTCTTTAACTTCAGGACTGCGGCATCTGCACCCGCTTCCTTCAGCATCTTGATACCGTCGGCATTCGCCTGCTGCACCTTGAGGATGGCTTCGGCTTCACCTTCTGCCTCGCGGATCATCTTCTCCTTCTCTGCCTCTGCACGGAGGATGGCTGCCTGCTTATCTGCCTCTGCGCGAAGGATGGCGGATTCCTTGGCACCTTCTGCCTCCAGGATCTTAGCCTTTTTCTCACCTTCGGCACGGGTTACGGCTTCACGTCTCTCACGCTCTGCCTTCATCTGCTTCTCCATGGCGTTCTGGATCTCTGCGGGAGGGATAATGTTCTTCAGCTCTACACGGTTCACCTTGATACCCCAGGGATCGGTGGCAATATCCAGTGCCGCACGCATCTTGGTATTGATGGTCTCACGGGAGGTCAGGGTCTGATCCAGCTCCAGGTCACCGATGATGTTACGCAGGGTGGTGGCAGTCAGATTCTCGATCGCCATCATAGGGTTCTCTACGCCATAGGTGAACAGCTTGGGATCGGTGATCTGATAGAAGACTACGGTATCGATCCGCATGGTTACGTTATCTTTGGTAATTACGGGCTGGGGCGGGAAATCCGCTACCTGCTCCTTTAAGTTAACTTTTCTGGCAACCTTGTCGATAAACGGGATCTTTAAGTGAAGTCCTACATTCCAGGTTGCCTGGTAAGCACCCAGGCGCTCGATGACGTAAGCCTTTGCCTGGGGAACTACCTTAATACAGGATACGAAGATACATAATACTAAAACGACAATAATGATCAATGCTAACATTTTTCCTCCTTCTGCGTACGTTTGTGTACGCTGCGTACCCCTTGTACGCACTTTTCCCTCATGTATTGGTTCTACACGATTCTTACGCCTGCGGCTCTGATAGGTTTTCCGTCACTTTTGCCATCTGGGGATCCACTTTAACGATCAGCTTGACCCCGTTGACTGCCACAATGTCCACCACGGTCCCGGGCTGTAAATTCAGTCCGTCTTCTTCCGTTCTGGCACTCCATTCCTGTCCACCTACCGTCACCTGACCGATGCCCTGCAGATTGTCGATCTCACTGGTCACGATCGCCTGTCTGCCGATCATGCTTTCCACATTCGTCCTTACGCGGTCTCTGTTAAAATATCTGACTGCGATGGGTCTGGTGAAAAATAACAGCAGCAGAGATACCGCAAAAAATAACAGGATCTGTAACCAGACCGGTCCATGAAATGCGGCAACGATCACTGCCACAGCCGCGCCTCCGGCGAACCATATGCTCGTCAGTCCCAGAGTAGCGACCTCCACCCCGATCGATACGATCAATACCACAAGCCACAAGGTTACCATTTCGCTCATATAATCACTCCTTTGGTTTTGTAGTTGTATCCAGTGTACTACAAATGTATGTGTATGGCAACTGCAACCTTCGCACGATACTTATGGTTATTGTGCTGTCTGTAGATGTCTTTGTAGTCAAAAAGACGGCATCCCCTTTGGGACACCGCCTCTTTTGTAATTTTGTGATTCTAATTTTGTGATTTTAATAGAATACATGATTACCGATCACGATTCCGTCACGGCCGTTGTTACGTCTGAAGTGTGTCAGATCTCCCACATTGGATACGCCGGAGATGGCTTCTTCCGCTGCCTTGATACAGCTTGCGTTGATCTTGCCGGATTCGTATACGGTATTTACCTTACCGTTCAATGCCGGAGTGAACTGTCCGGATGCATAGATCACACCGTGGATACTGTTAGGATAAGCACCGCTTCGTACACGGTTCATAACAACAGCACCTACTGCCAACTGTCCTTCGTAGCTCTCGCATCCTGCCTCGCACTGGATCAATGCTGCCAACAGCTGCGTGGTATCCGCATCGGTGGTGTATTCGCCGTAGTTCACATGACGTTTTGCTTCACGCTCTGCGGCTTCTCTTGCTTTGATCTCCTCTAAAGTCTCACCGGAGTCGATCTGGAAATCCACTGTTACATACTCCGCAGACACATATCCGTCTGCTCCTTCGTAGTCGATGCAGACCCATTCGGGATTACTGTTATCTACCACATCCACTATATCGCCCTTGGGAAGAAGTCCCAGAACTCCGGCCTCCTGATCCGCCTCGGTTCTCACACGAAGAGTCTCCGTGTTGATCTGTGCGATCATTCTGCCCACATCATTGGCCAGTGCCTTCGCATCATCCCCGAACAGGAGATATTCGTCTTTGGCCCAGCCGATCAGCGTACCGGACTGGATCTTGGTCCAACCGTCCCTGCGCTCTAAAATCGTACCTCCACAGTCTTTGTACAGCTTGCCGACCTTGGAAGCATCCTCACTGGCATCGCTTCGTACATTCACGGCATCTCTTACGTTTGCCATGACCAGCCCGGAACTGATCTCTTCCTCAGAGGGGAATGTCAGATTCAATTCCTGCACCGTTGCATTGATGACCTCAGTACTGTTTTTGGAACCGGGGTCTAAGATCGATGCGACACCACCATTCAGATCATTGACATAGTTTTTTGTATTGCTTGCCTGTGCGGTCATGCTCATTTGCATGCTCAGGAAGATAGAACAGAGCAGTCCTGCACATACAACCAGCATTCTTCTGCTTTTTGTCATCTTGATACACGCCTTTCCCACAGGAAAATTCCCCGGACGGGGTGGTATACCTGCGGCTCTACCAGTGAATAGTATATGATATATTTCTTAATATTTTCACCAGTTTGTTACAAAAATGTTAATTTTGTTACGCGGAATATCATAGCAGATGACAAAATTTTTGTCAAGTTATGGGGGGTTGGGCGCTATTTAGCCATGACAGCTCGGCTTGCGCCATTCGCAAAGTCGCGTTATCACGCTTTTCGTCACTGCGTGACTACCTTTGCTCATGAACCGGCGCTCAACTCATGAACATATTCGTTCACAAAATCATGTTAACATGATTTTTGCTCTCGACTCTGTTCATGGTCGAGCTGTCACTACATACATTTCGACTTCTCGATGCAGGCGTCCATGGCATCCATCACAGCGGCACGCATGCCCTTCTCTTCCAGTACTTTAACTGCCTGGATGGTGGTACCTCCGGGAGAACATACCATATCTTTCAGCTCCCCGGGATGTTTTCCGGTCTCCAGCACCATTTTGGCACTGCCGAGTACGGACTGTGCTGCAAATTCATAGGCCTGTTTTCTGGGCATTCCGGCTGCCACAGCTTCATCCGCCATGGCCTCAATAAACATAAATACATATGCGGGAGAGCTTCCGCTGACTCCCACGACCACATCCATCAGACGCTCCGGTACGACACTTGCGATGCCGAAGGAACGGAGCAGGGAAAGCACCTGCTCTGTCTCATCCTCCGTGACATTTTCTCCGACGCATACACCGGTACAGCCCTCCAGTACCAGGGCCGGCGTATTGGGCATGCAGCGGATCAGCTTAAGCTCCGGTCTGTCAAATGCATCCTTCAGATACTGTAGATTCCTGCCTGCTGCGATGCTGACGATCAGGGTATCGGCCTTAACAGCATCCTTGATCTCGGCGATCACTTCCGGGAAAAAGATAGGCTTTACGGCTAAGAACAGGATATCTGCCTGCTCAGCCACGGCAGTATTGTCTGTTGTTGTGTTAATATTAAATTTTGTTTTAACTTTTTCTGCAGTTGTTTCTGTCTTAGAGGAACCGATGATGTCCTCCGGCTTTGCAATGCCCTTCTGCAGCATGCCGCCGATCATTGCCGTTGCCATATTTCCCAATCCGATAAATCCAATCTTCATAATATCTGTCCTCCTGCTCTGTTTTCTATCTAAATATCATATAGCCCTGAACCGCTACTATGCCTACAGGTTTCGCTGTCTGTGCGCCTCATACATCAGAAGTGCCGCAGCGATCGAGGCATTCAGGGATTCCACCTTACCCTCCATGGGGATTTTGAGGTATTGCCCGGCCTGGTCGGAGATCTCTTTGGTCAGTCCGTTTCCTTCATTGCCGATGAGGAATGCGGTGGGCTCCCGGAAGGAAAAGCTATCGTAATATTTCTGTCCCTTCAGGTGTGCCGCGTAGGTATGGATCCCTCGCTCATGCATCTGCGTCAGCACCGGGGATAGCTCCGACACATAGACAAACGGTACCCGGAATATGGAGCCCATGGTGGCCCGTATGGTCTTGGGATTGAAGATATCCACAGTCTGTTGGCTCATAATAACGCCCGTTATTCCTGCTCCTTCCCCGGTACGTATCATGGTTCCCAGGTTCCCGGGATCCTGTAAATTCTCCAGGATCAAAAATAAAGGCTCCGGCTGTTCCAGAAGCTGTGTCAGATCATAGGAAGGCTGCTCCAACACGGTGAGGATCCCCTGGGGAGTCTGGGTATCTGCCATTTTTGCAAATACCTCCGGGGATACGGTCTCATAGCCGGTCTGCTGAAGTTTATCCCAGAATGCAGTATCGCCGTTCTGTGCGTTCCGGCGGAGCTTCTGCTCCAGTTCTTCTGTGAGATAGACCTCTCTTACGCTTTTTACCGGCGCTTCCTCACACATCCTGACGCCCTCCGCCAGGAATACGTGATCCTTACGCCGTTCCTTCGCCTTCGTCTGCCACTGCACGACCTGTTTTACTTTTGCATTGTTGCTGCTTGTGATCATATCTGTCTGCTCCCTGCTATCCTGCCATAATAATGCATAATAATGCGATTTTTCGTGCTACGCACTCTCAAAATCGCAACATCCATTCGTATTCCGGTCTATCGTCCTTCATACTCATGTCTGTTTACTCCTCTCATAGAATGCATCCCCTGTCTGCAAGCAGACGTGATGCATTCTATGGATGAGTTTATTATAGTCAAAAAGGCGCTTCCACGCAATGGGAAACGCCTTTGTCTTCGTATCCGTTCAGACATGAGTAGAAAAATATGCGTAGTGTGCAAGCACCCACGCATATTTTCTATTCATGATGTCTGAACTGTTAAATTAGATGGAAAGTAAACGAGATACCTCGAACTGATAATCGTTGATACCCTTCTCCATCTGCAGTGCATCCTCAATATCGAAATCGATGAATTCACCGTGCTGGTAACCAACGACACGATTGGTCTTGCCTTCCAGCATGATGTCTACTGCGTAAGCACCCATGATAGATGCATAGTAACGATCCTTCGCAGTAGGGCTTCCTCCACGCTGCATGTAACCTAAGATCGTAGCACGGGTCTCAATACCGGTAGCTGCCTCGATACGGCGTGCCATGGAAGTGGAATGTCCGATTCCCTCGGCATTGATGATGATGTGATGAGTCTTGCCATGCTTACGGTTGGTAATGATATTATTGATAATATTCTGTTCGTTGTAATCGTACTTCTCGGGAAGCAGGATATCCTCGGCGCCGTTGGCAATACCGCACCACAGAGCAATGTATCCGGCATTTCTGCCCATTACCTCGATGATACTGCATCTCTCATGAGAGGAAGAGGTATCCTTAACTTTATCAATAGCCTGCATTGCAGTGTTCACTGCGGTATCGAAGCCGATGGTGTACTCAGTACATGCGATATCCAGGTCGATGGTTCCGGGAAGGCCGATGGTGTTGATGCCCAGTCTGGACAGAGCCTGTGCTCCACGATAGGAACCGTCACCACCGATGACAACGATACCGTCGATACCGTGTTTTTTACAGATCTCAGCGCCCTTCTTCTGTCCTTCCGCTTCTTTGAACTCCAGACAACGTGCGGTTCCTAAGATGGTACCACCGCGCTGGATGATATCGGACACATCCTTGGCTTCCATATCTACGATCTCTTCATTCAAAAGACCCTGATAACCTTTTTTAATACCCTTAACCTTCAGTCCTCTTGCAATGGCTGTACGAACAACTGCACGGATAGCAGCGTTCATTCCCGGTGCATCACCGCCGCTGGTCAGTACACCGATCGTCTTAATCTCTTTTGCCATGACTGTTACCTCCTAAGTAAACGAACGAATAATTTTCTCTTCTCGATTCTTTATTTTAATCTATTTTTGAGCGGTTTTCAATAGGTTTCGTTATAAATTTAACATTTTCTTTTCCAAACTGCGATGCAAGCTTTTCCATTAATGTCTCATCGGCTTTTACCCTGAGATTTGCAGGCAGGATCTTGATGTTTTTAATATCTCTCAGGTAGATCACCACATCGTCATTGCCGTCGGAGTCAGCGATGGCCTGTAGCAATTCCTGTTCTCTGGCCTTATAGGCTTCCATATTGGGAAACTGGATCCAGGCACCCGCGGGCATGCCTTTTTTCTGCCCGGTTCCGGCGTTCTGCGGCCGCTGACCCGGTTGTGTCTGTTCCACTGTTCGGCCTGTCTGTCCGCCTGACATGGCACCGACCGGCTGCTGCCCACTGCCGTTCCCATTTCCATAGGATCCGCCGCGGCTGCCTCCCCGGCCTCCGTAATTCCTTGGGAACAGAGGCTGGTTCGCCGCTCTGGCTGCCTGTGCATCCTCGAAGCTGATGATCTGGTCGCAGATCAGCTTGCCGTCCTTGTCCTCTTCCAGGGACACTCTGCCCCGGATGAACACTTTGGCATCCTCTGTAAGCAAAGTGTTGTAGCGCTCGTATACCTGGGGAAATACCACGACTTCCACGTTGCCGATCAGATCCTCCACATTTAAAAACGCCATGATCTTATCATTCTTGGTGTATTTTACGTTTTTGTCCGCGATCAGTCCACCGATGACTGCATTCGCCTGATCCTTGACCAGTTCCACCTCTCCGGACTCTTCATCCAGCGCAAAGTCTCCGGCGGTATTACTGATGCAGTTCTGCCACAACTCCTGGTATTCCTCCAAAGGATGACCGCTGACATAGACACCCAGGACCTCTTTTTCAAAGCCAAGCAGCATTTCCTTGCTGTATTCACCTACATTCGGCATCCGGATATCAAATTCTTCCTTATCTTCTTCGCCGGCGATATCAAACAGGGAAATCTGTCCTGCCAGGTTGTTTTTCTTGTCATGGGCGATGTGATCCGCGATCTGCACATAGACGCTCATGAACTGTTTTCTGGTGCCGCCCAGTCCGTCCATGGCTCCTGCTTTGATCAGGTTCTCAATGGCCCGCTTATTCATCTCTTTTTTGTCGGACATGCGGGTGATGAAGTCCTTCAGATTTGTGAAGGGGCCTCTCTCCTTACGCTCCTGCACCAGACTGTCGATGACCGGACGTCCCACACCTTTGATGGCCGTCAGGGCATAGCGGATCTTGCCGTCTGTCACAGAGAATCCGGCTTCTCCCGCATTTACATCCGGCGGCAGAATGGCGATATTCATGTTCCGGCAGTTCAAAATATACTCCGATACTTTTTTCGGGTTATCGATGACGGAGGTCATCAGTGCCGCCATGAATTCTACGGGATAATAGTATTTTAAATACGCCGTCTGATAAGCCACCACCGCATAACAAGCCGCATGGGACTTGTTAAACGCATACTTGGCGAAATCCATCATGGTATCGTAGATCTGTCCTGCGGTCTGTTCATCAATGCCATTGGCGATACAGCCGGGGACATTCTCCTCCGGATTGCCGTAGATGAAGTTCGCCCGCTCTTTTTCCATGACGGCCTGCTTCTTTTTACTCATGGCACGGCGCACCAGGTCGCTTCGGCCCAGAGTATATCCCGCCAGGTCACGGACGATCTGCATTACCTGCTCCTGGTATACGATACAGCCGTAGGTGGGTTTCAGTATCGGCTCCAGCTGAGGACAGGCATAGGTCACATCCTCCGGATGGTTTTTCCCCTGGATGTACTTCGGGATAAAATCCATGGGTCCCGGGCGATACAGAGAAATACCGGCCACTACATCCTCCAGATTCTGGGGGCGCAGTTCCTTCATGAAGCTCTTCATCCCGGCACTTTCCAGCTGGAACACACCTTCTGTTCTGCCGGTGCCGATGGAAGCCAGTACTTTCGGGTCATTATAATCTATGGCATCCACATCAATGTGTCTGCCGGTGGTATTCTCTATGAATTTTACAGCATCATGGATCACGGTCAGGGTACGCAGTCCCAGAAAGTCCATTTTCAACAGGCCCAGTTCTTCCAGCGTCGTCATGGTGAACTGGGTAACGATGGAACCGTCAGAGCCTCTGGACAGCGGCACGAATTCGTCTGCGGATTTCTGACAGATCACGACACCGGCCGCATGCATAGAGGTATGTCTGGGCAGTCCCTCCAGTCGCTTACACATATCGATCAGGTGGTGGACCTGTTCGTCCTCCTGATAGAGCTTGCGGAATTCCGGATTCATCTCCAGTGCTCTGCTCAGTGTAATGTTCAGTTCGTTCGGCACCATTTTGGCAATAGAATCCACGAACGCATAGGGCAGGTCCATGACACGGCCCACATCGCGGATGACACCTTTCGCCGCCAGAGTACCGAAGGTGACGATCTGTACCACCTTGTCATTGCCGTATTTTCTGCCCACATAATCGATGACCTCCTGTCTCCGTTCAAAGCAGAAATCCACGTCAATATCAGGCATAGAGACACGTTCCGGATTCAGGAATCGTTCAAACAGCAGATTGTAATGAATCGGATCGATGTTGGTGATCTTCAGGCAATATGCCACGATACTTCCCGCCGCGGAGCCTCGTCCCGGTCCCACGGGGATTCCGTGCTCCTTCGCATAATTGATGAAATCCCACACGATCAGGAAGTAGTCCACATATCCCATTCTCTGAATAACGCCAAGTTCATAATCCAGGCGCTCCCTGAGCGTCTGTCCGGTCTCTCCGGCGGGCTGATCACCGTCGCCGTAGCGTTCTGCCAGTCCGTCATCGCAGAGCTTATTTAAGTAGCTCCAGGAATCGTACCCCTCCGGCACATCGTATTTCGGCAGCTTCGTCACACCGAATTCAATCTCCACATTACATCGGTCTGCGATCCTCTGGGTATTCTCCACTGCCTCCCAGGCATAGGGGAACAGTCCCTTCATTTCCTCTTCGCTCTTGACATAATACTGTCCGCCCTCGTAGCGCATACGATCCTCGTCCGCCAGCTTTTTGCCCGTCTGCAGGCACAGCAGAATGTCATGAGGGATCGCATCCTCCGCATAGGTATAGTGCACATCGTTGGTGGTCACCAGGGGAATATCCAGCTCCCTGCTCATCTGGACCAGTTCCATATTCACGGTTCGCTGTTCCGGGATGCCGTGATCCTGTAATTCCAGAAAATAGTTGCCCTTACCGAAGCATGCCTCGTATTTGCGGGCCGCCATTCTCGCCTCTTCCTTCATGCCCTTTAAAATAAATCGGGGCACTTCACCTGCCAGACACGCAGACAGCGCAATGATACCCTCATGGAACTGCTGCAGTAATTCCATGTCCACACGGGGTTTATAATAGTAGCCTTCCGTGAATCCACGGCTGACGATCTTCATCAGGTTCGCATAACCGGTATTGTTCTCCGCTAACAGCACCAGATGGTGATAACGGTCCTCTCCGCCGGTCAGTTCCTTGTCAAACCGGGAATTGGGAGCCACGTACACCTCACAGCCCAGGATCGGCTTAATTCCTGCTTCCCTTGCCGCACGATAAAAATCGATCACACCGTACATAACACCGTGATCAGTGATCGCTGCGCTGTTCATGCCCAATTCCTTGACTCTGGCTACATATTCTTTAATCTTATTGGATCCGTCCAGCAGAGAGTATTCTGTATGGACATGAAGATGGGTAAACGCCATTTTGCTGTTCCCTTTCTAGTGCAGTTCTTTTGCTTTTTTCACGCATTCCTCATAGGTCGGTCCTACCTGTTCTCTGTGATAGCCCGGAGCAAGCATCGCCGCAAAATACAGGTTCTCCAGTGTCTCTTCCTGTGCCGCTGTGGGATGGGAAGGCACCACTACACGGGTGCTCCATACCAGCATACAGCCGGTATACTCCACCATGAAAAATATGGGCTCCATATTTTTCTCCATACGGCTGTTCAGTGTCAGTTTATCTTCACCGGAGATCTCTTCCAGTTTCTTGATATGGGAAGGCTGCGGTTCCTCTACACTGCCGTCCGGCAGGATCACGCACTCGCAGGGCTCCATATCTTCCCTATGTGCATTCATATATTCCATGACAGTCATTCCCACACCTCCTTTGTTCTATCTGCCAGTCTGTTATTCTTCCGCCCGGATCGCCCAGCGCATTTTCGTGGAACGGGCTCTGCCGTTCTGCGCGCATTCTTCTGCTGAGGGCCGCACTACATCTTTGGAATAGTCTGCATAAATTCCGTCCCGGCAGCCTTCTTTCAGTGCTCGTTTTACCAGTTTGTCTTCGCCGGAATGGAACGTGAGAATCGCGACTCTTCCTCCGGGTTTCAATGCTCCCGGCAGCTTTTCCATGAACTCATACAATACTTCAAATTCACGGTTCACATCAATACGCAGAGCCTGGAACGTTCTCTGACAGGTCTTCTTGATCGTATCTTTTTTCTCCTTTTCCGGGAGAAAATCCAGGGTCTTCTCGATCACTTCTCTTAATTTCGTCGTGGTATCGATCCGGTGTCCCTTGCGGATCTCATCGGTGATCGCCTTCGCCAACTCCTCGCAGTAGGGCTCGTCGGAATTCTCATAGAGCATTCCCGCCAGTTCTTCCCTGCTGATCGTATCTAAGCGCTCGGCCGCACTGAGACCCTGTGTCTGATTCAGTCGCAGGTCTAGGGGTCCGTCCACCTTAAAAGAAAATCCTCTCTCCGGATTATCGATCTGCATAGAAGATACTCCCAGATCCGCCAGTATAAAATCAAATCCACCGGCCTCTTTTGCGATCTCATCTATGGTACAGAAATTCTGCAATTTAATTGTCAGGATATCCTCTCCATACCCGGCATCCGCCAGACGTTTCCTCGTCTTGGCAGACTCTTCCGGATCTACATCTGTGGCATAGATATGACCACGGCCCTGTAACTGTTCCAGCATAGCTTTTGTATGTCCACCGTACCCCAGCGTGGCGTCAAATCCGGTCTCTCCCGGCTGGATCTTCAGAAAATCCAGGATCTCCTGTACCATAATGGATCTATGCATACCTGCGGGCGTATTGCCCTTGCTGATGACATGGGCAATGGTATCTCCGTATTTTTCCGGCTGTAATTCTTTATATTTTTCCTCGTATTTTTTCGGATATTTTCCCTTATACCGCACACGGCGCTTATGGGGTGTCTGTTCCTGCTCCATTCCCATGATTACCTCATTCCAAATTAGTATAATGTGGGCGTCAAAAGCGCAGGCATCCTGCTCGATACCCACGCTTCCTTTTTTTGCTTCCTTTTCTCTTAATTAAAGATGTCTTTTATTTTTAATGATGTCTTTTATTATAGTGCGCTCTTGATCGCTGCCATCAATTCATCATAAGTCTCATATGCCGGCAGCTCCGGATGATCCTTTTTGATCTGCTCAGTACTCTTGAACAGGAAGCCTGCCTTGCTGGCCTGGATCATACCCAGATCGTTATGGCTGTCGCCGCTGGCGATGGTCTGGAAGCCGATGGACTGCAGTGCCTTGACCGTAGTATATTTGGAATTCTCCACACGCATCTTAAATCCGGTGATTTCTCCGTTCTCAGCTACTTCCAGAGAATTACAGAAAATGGTCGGATAACCTAATTTTTTCATCAGAGGACCGGCAAACTGTGAAAAGGTATCGCTGATAATGATGACCTGGGTAATAGAGCGCAGCTCGTCTAAGAATTCCTTCGCGCCCGGGATCGGGTCGATCTTCGCGATCGTATCCTGAATTTCCTTCAGTCCCAGACCATGCTCCTTCAGTATCCCAATTCTCCATTTCATTAATTTATCGTAATCCGGCTCGTCTCTGGTGGTTCTCTTCAGCTCCGGGATCCCACTGGCCTCCGCAAATGCGATCCAGATCTCCGGTACCAGTACTCCTTCCAGATCCAGGCATACAATATTCATATCCATCCTTGTGTCCTCCCAGTAAATTCAAATGTATTTGCGAAAAGTATACCCTATTTTACTGCTTCGTGCAACCATTTACTTTCTTGTTGTAACGTGTTGTATATGTTGTAGTATGTTCTTATGATGCAATGGTGAAGATGACATTCTCTGAGCATTTTTTGAAATTTGCTTGTAATTTTTACTTTTTCTTCCTTATTTTTGTGACATTTTTACTGTTTACTTTGTTCTATATGTGCTATAATAACCATAGTGTGAAAAGAACTTCCGACAAGCTCTCATCTACACCAAACCAACGTAGAGATAGAGGAGGCAATTGTTATGTTGACATTAAAAGCTGAGAAAAGAAATCCTGAGGAAAAGGCAAAGAAATTAAGAAGAGACGGTTTTATCACCGGTGTTCTGTACGGCAAAGAAATGAAGGAAAACGTATCCTTGAAATTCACAGAGAAGGATGCAGCTGCTTTCATTAAAAACGCGAAAGAAGGCACGCAGGCTTATCTGGAACTGGACGGCAAAAATGTAGATGTTCTGGTGAAGAATATTGATTTTGATCCTCTGACGAAGAAATATATGGCTCTGGACTTCCAGGCTCTGGTGGCCGGTGAAGTCGTATCTGCTACCGTTCCTATTGTATATCTGAATGAGGACAAGGTACAGGGTATCTTTGAAGCAGAGTTGTCCGAAGTACATTACAAGGCGGATCCCGCACATCTGTTGGAGCCCATTGAGATCGATCTTGCAACACTGCCCCAGACGACCAAGACCATGTATGTAAAAGACCTGAAGTTGGAGGAGAAGGGCGTCCATGTCACAACCTCCGGTGAACAGCAGCTGTTCCATATCGGTGCATACGGTCAGGAAGAGACTGACGAAGCCGAAGCCGCTGACGAGACGAAATAACCCACTGCAGTAATCATTGATCGTTCCTTAGAATACCGCTCGGAGAGTTTTGTGATATACTCCTTTCCGGGTGGTATTTTTGGCTTTGCTAACTTGAAAGTTACGCGGGCAATGAGCCGCGCATAGTGAGGACAGCGATGGGCGCTTGCGCAC
>ERZ1034669.248-NODE-248-length-22806-cov-48.910597_pt1 | contig 22806 bp, 26 predicted proteins | sample MGYA00520705_ERZ1034669 | MGnify/ENA primary metagenome ERZ1034669 (study PRJEB33766, sample SAMN09781766) | gut metagenome | biome: gut microbiome | host: Homo sapiens | place: Madagascar | study: EMG produced TPA metagenomics assembly of the PRJNA485056 data... | reverse complement strand
CTCTGAAATACCATTCGATAAATCTTGGAATTCGATAACTATATTAACAGTTATAATTGGAGAACTTGTAGGGCTTATGGCAGCTACTAAATTGCTTACTGGCAGTGCTAAAAAATCATTAGCCGGTGCTGCTATAATAGTTTCTTTAGGCATAATATTAAAAATGATGGCATCAGCCCTTAAAACTATCTCTGAAATACCATTCGATAAATCTTGGAATTCGATAACTATATTAACAGTTATAGTTGGAGAACTTGTAGGGCTTATGGCAGCTACTAAATTGCTTACTGGCAATGTATTAAAAGCCGCAACCGGTGCCGCTCTATTATTATCAATGGGTGTGACAATAGCGATACTAGCAAGCGTTATTAAAAAGCTTTCGGAAATAGATCCAAGTAGATCTATAATAGCTATAGGAATATTAACGATTGTCATGGTTGAACTCATAGGTCTTATGGCAGCTACTAATTTACTTGCAGGCAGTGCTCGTAAAGCTCTTACTGGTTCTGCAGTAATATTAAGTATGGGTGTATCACTGTTGCTCATCGCGACCACGATATCAAAGTTGGCATCAGTTAATACTAAAAATGCGTATGCTGCTTTAGGTATATTGACTATTGTTATGGGCGAATTAATTGCTGCTACGAAATTAGTTGCTAAGGGATCCGGTTCAATTATGAAAGCTTCAGTTATAATAGCCACGATGGCAGGAGCACTTACTGCAATAGGACTGATGATCTATTGGATAGCTCAGTTACCTGTAGGGAATGCTTTAGCAGCGGGTACTGCTTTGTCTATGGTTATGTCTACTGTCGGAGGTACATTTTTAATGATTGCCACGTTAGGCAGCAAAATGGATATGAAAGCTTTACGAAAAGCCATTGTTAGTTTTGGTATCTTGGAATTATTGATGCTTGGGCTCGTTGGTGTATTATATATTGCTGCTGGTATAGAGCCTGGTTCAGCAATTGAAAATGCTAAATCACTATCACTTTTACTAGTTTCTATGTCGGCATCTTTAGTTCTTTTGGGACTTGTCGGCAAACTAGGTTCTGGTGCTTTTATCGGACTTGCTGCTCTTGGTACTTTGATTGTCGGTCTTGGCGCTTTATTAGTCGGTATTGGAGCACTTACTGAAGCAGTACCCGAGGTAAAGAGATTTCTTGAAGAAGGAATTCCTATTCTTAATATGATAGGAAATGCTTTAGGAAGTTTCTTTGGTAATATTATTCGCGGATTTGCAGATGCAGTGATGAATATTATTCCAGATTTCGGAGCATCATTAAGTCTATTCATGGAGAATGCACAACCATTCTTTGATGGTATGGCTGATGTTAAACCCGAATCTATGGAAGCGCTCAAGTCGTTAGCAGCTGCTATTTTAGTTTTAACTGCAGCTAATCTTATAGAAGGTATCACTCGTTGGATAGGCGGAGGTGGTAGTTCCCTTATCAATTTTGCTCAACAGCTTCCTGAATTCGGTGAGGGACTTGCGGGTTTTGCCAATAAAACCAAAAACATAGATGGTAAAAAACTTAAGCCTGTTGTTACAGCAACAGAAGCACTTGCTAGCATGATTAAAGTTCTTCCTAAATCCGGTGGATGGATGCAGAAAGTATTTGGTGAACAGGACATTAGTAAATTTGGTAAACAATTACAGTCATACGGTATCGCTTTGATGGGATACTCACTATCTGTTAAAACGCTTACTGAGGATGCTGTTAAAAAAATCAACACATCAGCTGATGTTACAAAAAGTCTCGTCAAAATGGCAAATGAAGTCCCTAAAACAGGAGGCCTCATTCAGTATCTTTTAGGTACTAATGATCTTTCTGATTTTGGAAAGAAACTTAAATCGTATGGCGAATCCCTAGTTACATATTACAAGTCTATTAAAGATTTAGACGGCAAAGCGGTTGAAAAAATTAAAGCTTCAGCCTCAGCAAGTAGCGAATTGGCTAAAATGTCTACTCAAACTCCTCTTGATGGTGGACTTCTCCAGTGGATTATCGGACGAAATGACCTTAGTACTTTTGGTGATAAGCTCGGTAAGTATGGAAAATGCTTAAAATCTTATTATGATTCAGTAAGTGAAATTCCGGCAGATAAAATGGGAATCATTTCAAAGTCAGCTGAAGCATCTAAATTGCTTGTTGATTTAAGTAAAGAAACTCCTCTTGATGGTGGACTTCTCCAGTGGATTATCGGACGAAATGACCTTAGTACTTTTGGTGATCAGCTCGGTAAGTATGGAAAATGCTTAAAATCCTATTATGATTCAATAAGTGATCTTACTGCAGATGACATTAATGCTATAAAAACTTCAGCTACAGCTTCTAAAGCGTTAGTTGATATGTCTAATAACATAGGAACTTCCGGTAGCATATTCGAATGTTTCACAGGAAGTAAAGAAGGTGCATGGGAAACTCTTAATAAAAATTTGCCCTTGTACGGAAAAGCTCTATGTGGTTTTGCTGAATCTTTTAATGAAAATGAATTAAGTTATACCAAAATATCAACAATTCTTCAGGCTATGGGACCTGCTACTACAGATATTGCAACAGCTATAAGCAAACTTCCAAGCGATCCAGGTGTTCTGGGAAATATATTTGGAGGAAAAACTGACTGGGATAATGTCGAAGCCAATCTTCCAAAGTTAGGAACAGCAATGTCTAAATTTGCTACCAATGTAAGCGATATTACCGGCGATAAATTGGCTACTATGAAAACGGTATGTAGCAGCGCTAGTTACTTATCAGATTTAATCGAAGCTATACCTGATACCAGTGCGTGGGATAAATTCTGGGGTAACGGAAAAGATTTCGAAGGTTTCTGTGTTAATCTTCCAAAAATGGCAGGCGCTATTGTTGGATTTGTAAAGGTTCTTTCTGGTATGGATCCAGATTTACCATCTAGTTTGCAGGCTCCTACGATAGAAACCCCCGATAGCTTGAGTAGTTTTCTGAAGATTGAAAACCTAGTTCCAATAACTGAAGACATGCTTAAAACAGCTTCAGATTCAATAGGAGTTATAACTCAATTATTTGATGCGTTACCAGATACTTTAGCGGATTATAATCTTTCTGATTTTGGTAGAAAACTTGTCGATTTTGGAAGCAGTTTTAAGCAATTTGCCAACAATATATCTGATATAAGCGATGGTGTTATTCTTAGAACCTCCTCTGCGATTAAATCAATTGCCGATATGTTTGGCCCAATAACCAATATCGACTATGATAAAATAACTGAATTTAAGAACGGTTTAGAAACCCTTGGATCGACTGGAGTATCCGGATTTATCAAAGGTTTTAAAGATGCTAAAGAGTCTCTTAAAACAACCGGTAAGGATATGATAAAATGGGTAAAAGAAGGTATTGAGAGCAAACAAGGCGAAGATTCTGGAGAGCTTACTAATGCAGGATCTACATCCGGAAGCAAATTTATAAAAGGTCTTGAAAAACAGCATGAGCGTTTGAATTTAGCCGGTATATCATATGTTAGTGAAGTTATTTCTGGTGTTATTGGAAAGTACTTCGATATGAAATATGCTGGCAGTAGTACAGGACAGGGCTTTATCGACGGCATAAATGATAAAGACATTGAAGTCTGGAACGCTGGCTATGATCTTGGTCAGCGCGCGTTAAATGGTTGCAAAGCAGCAATTGATTCGCATTCACCATCAAAAGAGTTTGGTAAACTTGGTAAATTCTCGGTTGATGGATATGTTAATGCTATAGTAGACCGCACACCTAAAGTTGAATCAACTGTAATGAATTCATTTGTTTCAGTAATAACGGAAGCTCAAGAAGCAGCAAGATTAGCTATAGGTAATGGCGATTTTAATCCAGTTATTAGACCAGTATTAGATCTTTCTGATATTGAATCTCGCTCAATTGCTATGCATAATCTTATTAATCAAACTGGTTCTATTGGTATGACCGCAACTATTGCTAATAAAGCAGTAGGCTCATTTAACGTAAATAGAGCATTTAAAAATGGTCAAAATGGAAGCACTACAAATAATAATTCATCAACAATTAATAACTCGTTTACGATAAACGGAGCAACAGATCCTAATGCTGTTGCAGATAAGGTACAGCGTATCATACAAAAACAGATAGAAAGGAAGAATTTACAATGGGTGTGATTTATTTTAATGGAATATCATCAAAAGATCTTGGGGTTGAAATAGAGTCATTTCCTAAATACGAAATCCCAGAAAAGGAAATTACTAAATACGAAATTCCTGGAAGAAATGGCGATATAGTCATAGATCATGGCACCTTTAAAAATGTAAATGTTGAATATAGTATATCTGTTATGGTTAAAGATGGAGATTATAGTTCACGGTTGCATGCAATTGCTTCGTGGTTGTACTCTCCATCCGGGTACGCCCGTCTTGAGGATAGCTATGATTCGGAATGTTACCGTATGGCTCGTATATCATCGAATACAAGTTTTGAAAACCTTTTCAATCAGGCAGGAAAAGCGACTTTGACTTTTGATTGTAAACCTCAAAGGTTTTTAAAAAAAGGTGAAGAACAAATTGAATACAATAAAACCGATTCTCATACAACTTTGATTAATCCATCTTTCTTTTCGGCTAAACCATTATTAAAATTATGTAATATAGGTATGGCATCATCAGCAGGAACTATAAGTAGTATAGGTTTAAATGGGTATATTTTTAAAGTTAATGAAATTATTAATGCGGTAAATCAATTACCATATCCTATTGTAGATGTTATAATAGATTTTGAAAATAAAAAAGCATATTATAGGGATGTAACAGACTATTCAAAACGAGCGGAGCTTCCTACAAATGGTGTTAATAAATTATTTGCACGAGATGTTACACTTGATAATGGTGAAAATATAATAGTGTTCAAAAAGCCTACTTCAAGTAATTCCTTTATGAAACTAACGCCAAGGTGGTGGATGCTATGATCATGAATCTTTACTCGCACCGAGCTATAAACACTGGAAGGATGGATAGTACTACAAATGAATTAGTTATTACTAACGCTATTTCAGAAAAACCCATTTGTGATCTTCCGGATGTACTAACAGGTACCGTAACAAGAGCATTGAATACTGAAGACACTTTAGAATTCACGTACCCAACAAGTGGTGAAAATTCAAATCAGTTAGCTTTAAGAAGAATAGTCGAAGTTAAGGCAGATCCTTATAGGCAAACACAATATTTTCGTATACAAACGATTGACAAAGATATCAATGGTGTTATAACTGTTTATGCTATTCATATAGTATACGATTTAATTGATCATTGTGTACCAGTTGGTTTTAATATGCTAACCGACAACGGCAAATATACAATGAAATCTATAACTAAACAAATAAATAACGATTATCTATATCCATTTATAGCACGAGATTTTAATTCTGATGCTTCATCTTATCAGAGAGTATATTCATCCGGTTATTTTAAATATGACGGTTCAAATATCACAATTCCTGATGATTTCTTTGAGAATTTCGGTCTCTTAGGAGTTGTTACTTTACGAGAAGCCATTTTAAGCGATGATAATTCCCTACTGAATTTTTTAGGTGGCGAAATGGAATTCGATAGATATATGATAAAACATCGTGCTAGTATAGGAAAATCACAGGGGTTTAGGGTGGACCAAAGCATAAATATGACTGGATTTACTTATAATAGATCTTGCGAAAATATATATAGTGACATTTTACCCTATTGGAAAGGTTCGTTTATTCAAGGTGCTATTACCTACGATGAGTATGTAAGAAAATTATGTAATCCAACAGATAAAACAACTGAAAATATTAAATTTATGGGATATGATTTTAATCTGTATCCGTATATAGAGGATGATCCGATAAATTTATTGAGTCGAAATTTAATACCAGTATATTACCGTGACTCTGATGGTAATAAAAAAAGATGCATATACACTAAAATATTACCGGTTGATATAACTGATATTTATAATTCATTATACGGGATTGAAGATGGAACGACACTTACAAAAGAGCCGTCTAGAGTAGACGTCGCTACTTGTGGAATATTATATATCATATCTAACGATTTAGGTAATCCAACGGTTTCGATGACTGTTGACTTTGCTGATATTAATGCATCTTCTGAATTCGAAGAATTTAAGGATTTGTATAAATTAATGCTCGGCGATACCGTTCAAATAGTTAATTCGGTAGCAGGAGTTGTCGGTGAAGCAGAATGCACATCTACTAAATATAACATTATTACAGATATGTATGACAGTCTGGAATTAGGTACTCCAGAAGTAAAATTTGTTGAAACTTTTGTTAAAGCATCGAAAAAGAGAAAACATTATAAGACATATTATAGAAAACCAACTATAAGATAAATAGGAGCGTGATATTATGCCAATGTCTATATATACAGTACCAAGCACCAAAATCGTACATGAAACTAAGGTTGATTTTTCGGCAAGACATGATTATTGTGCACCAATTTATCTTGTGCAATATGATCATTCCATTCCAATAATAGCAGTTACTCTTAGAAATCAGCAGGCATCGTATAAACTTGATGATTCGTATGAAGTATGGATTCGTTGGAGAAAACCGGATAATACATTCATAAGAAAAAAGGCTCTCGGATGTAATTCTAGCAAAAATGTTGTTTATTTCGAAGTAACTCAGCAAATGGTTATGATGTACGGAAGTACCAAACCAGTAGTTGAGTTAGTAATTCCAGCCAGTACAGGCACCGATCCACAGGTAGCTTCTTCGGCATCTTTTAATGTTGTAATTGAGAGAAATCCAGTTCAAAATGGCGATATTCAATCTATGGATCAGTATGAGGATCCATACGGAAATGTTACATATACAAAAAGTCAAATAGATGCTAATTTTTACAATAGGACACAAGTGAATGCTAATTTTTACAATAAGTCACAAGCCGATGCGAAGTTTGCGCCTTATCTTATTAATAGCGAAAATATCGAAGACAATGCAGTAGGTTTTGATCAGCTTGATAGCGATTCAGTTGGCTTTGTTCATTTAATTTCAGATATCACAAATCTGTTATACATGATAAACAAATCCAATTATACTCTATTATTCGATGCTAATTTTAAACTTGTTGCAATTTATAATGAAACAAGTTTCAGTGCCGGTACTTTGAACAATTCTACTGCAAAGTATGCATTTATTTCTGAAAAGGTAAAAACTATAAATTCAGGAGCTCATGCGGCTATTCCAAATGTTACAAATGTTTATATTAATAATTTTAGAAATAATGTATTAATAGCATCAGATGCTTTTTCTAGCGGTACATCAATTACTTATGTAAATCAGGTTCCAGATTTTAATATGTTAGATTATATCGCCAAAGATCTTTTAAGTACCCATACTGATATCGATTCAAAATATAATTCATCAAATATTGAATATGGCACAGCTACTCTTACTCCATATTCTACTCTGATTAATAAAATAAAATCTGCTACTTGCACTTATGAAAAAATTGGTGATATCGTTATTGTAAATGCCGCCGTCATTATGAATGCAACATCTTTAGGCGGAACATCTTCAATATCTTTGCTTAATATGCCTTTCTCAAACCAATCGGATGTGATTGTTCATGATATCGGTATAAGCAAAAACGGCGGAATGTTCAGAGGAAGTGTATCCAAATCGGCTTGGTTGCAGTTTACGCCGCTCGATAAAAAGGCTTATGAATTTGTCGCTGATGAGCAGGTAAACTTTTCTTTGATTTACAAAATATAGGAGGATTGATGAATGGAATTGATTGAAAAAATAACATTAGATATGCTAACAAAAGATAGTGTATCTGTACTTCGACAGAAATTTGTTGTGATTAACGATGAAGAGATGCGAATTGGTGATAATATTCGTAACGTTTATATGAATTCACCATCAGATCGTGAAAGTATTAAAAAAGTTTTAAGTGAAGATTATTATAATGCTGTCATTGCTGTTTGGGGCTCTTCCCCAACAGTCGCGGACCCAGTAGTCGATGAAGAAAGTGGTGTTTGATGATGGTAGTAACACCTGAGATTATTGTTTCACTTATTTCACTTATCGGTACTATTTTTGGATCCTTTGCCGGAATATTAATTAGCAACCGTTTGACTAATTATAGAATATCGCAACTTGAAAAAAAAGTAGCACAACATAATAATCTTATAGACCGAACTTACAGCATTGAAAAGCATAATGCAGTAGTCGACGAAGAGATTAAAACACTTTCCGAAAAAATTAATGAATTAGATGATTGAAAGGAGGCGATTCAAAATGGGTACAAATAATGAAGATAAGCATTATATTGTAACAGAAGATGGCGAAAAGGTTGTTAAATTGTTCGAAGAAGAACTCACGCCAGAAGCTTTAGAAGAGCTGTCAAATAATAAAGGAGACGATTAAATGAGTAACAGTAATTATGTAAATTACACAAAATTAAGTCCAAACCACAGTGGTAGAAGAACACATTCTATTGACAGAATTACTCCACATTGCGTGGTTGGGCAGTGCTCAGTTGAGACATTGGGTCGTATTTTTCAGAATACCGCTTGCGATGCTTCATGTAACTACGGTATCGGATACGATGGCAGAGTATTGCTTTGCGTAGATGAGGGCAACCGCTCTTGGTGTAGTTCATCAAACGCAAACGATCAGAGAGCAGTTACTATTGAGTGCGCAAGTGATTCATATGCACCGTATGCTATGAATAGTACTGTTTATAGCAAGTTGGTTGCACTTTGTACTGATATTTGTAAGAGAAATGGCAAAAAGAAACTTATTTGGTTCGGTAGTGAATCTAAAACTCTTAACTATACTCCAAAATCAGATGAAATGATTATTACAGTCCATCGTTGGTTCGCCAATAAAAGCTGCCCAGGCGATTGGCTTTATAACCGTCTCGGTGATCTCGCTTCGACTGTAACTAAGAATCTTGGCGGCAAAACAAGTTCGCCCTCAACATCTACAAGCAAACCAACATCATCTAAGTCAAATTCAAATAACATTAAAAAGGTTCAGAAGTGGGTCGGCTGTAAGGAAGATGGAATTTACGGTCCTGATACCAAAAAGCATCTAATTAAGAAACTTCAGAGTGAACTTAATAAGCAGTTTAATGCTGGTCTTGCAGTAGATGGTATCTGGGGACCGAAAACAAGAAACGCTATTTCATATCATGCTACTTTATATTACGGTTGCAGCGGAAATATTACTAAGGTTCTGCAGGGTCTCTTGATTTGTAATGGTTATAAAACTGGTGGCTTTGACTCTATTTATGGAAATACCACCAGATCAGCGGTAAAAACATATCAGTCAAGAAAAGGTCTTACTTCTGATGGTATTGCTGGAGCTAATACTTTTGCTAAACTTTGTGGTTGATTTGGAGGTTTCAAAATGGATTTTTCAGTTATAACAAATTACTTTGTGCTTGTCGTTATTGTAGCCTGTCTTGTATTGGGTTACATTATTAAACATGCATCATTTCTTAAATGGATTTCGAACGATGATATTCCAGTTATTCTCGCAGTATTTGGTCTTGGACTTAATCTTGCGGTGAGTGGATTATCAGTTGAATCCGCCATTTATGGTGCTGTAATGGGTCTTTGTTCGACGGGACTTCATCAGGCGTTTAAAAATTTCGTCGAAGGTAAAAATGATAACAACTAATATTCGTATGTAGTTTTCATAGTGATTGCGTGAGGGGATGTAATAATGTCCTCTTACGCACCTACTACAATCCATTATATTTTTCGCAAAATTTACAACTCCTTTTATGAAGAGAAGATTGGTGTGGGCGTATATTAGGTGCTGAGCCTAATAGATAGGGAACTTGACAACCCGTAAATATGGAAACACGCATTTGCAAAAATGAGAACGTAGGTTCGAATCCTACGACTTCTTTTCTTTTTCACGCATTTTAAGCAGTTACTTTAATGAAACGAAAATAACATATTTTAAGGAGATGTTTAAAATGACATTCAAATATCGTTTTTGGAAATTTGTACATTCAGCAGCAATTAAATGGGATGAGACCATGGGTTATATTGCAATTAAAAATAACGACATGGCTTTGTCGAAACATTATGCTAAATGTGAACAAAAACATAAACGAATGTTAACAAAACTTCCAACATTGTTGAAGTAGTTGTTGAAAAGATTAGATCTTGTTATTTACAAGGTCTTTTCTTTTTTTTTTAAATACGCAAAATTTGCACACTGTATTATGAAGAGGCATATAGCTTTTATTCAAAATTATATTTATACAGGAGGATGTTTAATATGAAAAAACACAACATTATTATCGAGACTAAAGAGAAGTATTACGGTATTGTTAAGCCGATTCTTAATGACATGGTCGACTGGTTTGATAACGTTAATCCGTTTTCAAAACCAATAACCTTGTTAAAATGGAATTTGCACGACATTAATGCGCCATTAGTATTTCGCTTTGAATGTCCCGAAAAAATGGTTGATAAATTCAATGAAACTTTTGACTTGTTGAATGAATTGGGAACGATTGAATGCGTATGCTATGAAGGAGAAGTTTTAGAAAATGAGGTGAAGAAATAATTACTTAACCATTAGACTCTTAACAGAGTCTTTTGGTTTTTAAAATATTTCACGCATTTTAAACACGCTATTTTATGAAAAGGAGGTCATTAGATGGCTAAAAAAATTAAAACATTTGGCAACCCGACAATTATAAAAAATCTTACAGATGACATTGTAGAAAGGAGTAAGAAATCAAATGATGAAGACTATCATAAATTTATTGAAGATTACCGTATTATCAATGGTGTCGAATTTGATCGGCAAAAAGTAAAAACGGAAAATATCTGCAAAATTGTTGAAACATCATTAAAAATTGGTTTCTTTGCTTTCGCTATTGTATGCGGAACAAGAGAGATTACTGGAAAATGGTTACCAATAAATTTTATAACTAAAACAGCGGCAACTAATGGGATACCTAAAATAAAATAAAAAGTTAGGGAGCTTTAACTAGCTCTCTTTCTTTTTAATACGCAAAATTTACATGTTATATTATGAAAGGAGGCATGCAGTTATGAAAAAAGAAATTATTAGCATGGTCATTACCGGTATTATCGGTGGCTTGATGTCTGCAGCACAGCAGTATTTTAATAACAAAACAGCGGATGATGCTGCTAGGGATGCAGTTATTAAGCATATCAATAATAAAAGTAATACCAAATAATAAAACATAATTCATAATTCAAAATCAAGAAATTAGAGCTTTTGTAAATATTATACAAAGGCTCTAAACTTTTATGAAAGGATTGTAAAAATGAAAGGAAATATTTTAAAAACTATTAAAGTTGGGGCTGTAAAAAATAGTCCTGTATTATTAATAGGATTAGGAATTGGAAGTTTTGCGTCAGCAATCGGCTTGGCAGTGCATGCAACTCCTAAAGCGCTTAAACTTATCGATGAAAAAAAAGAAGAGAAAAGGAAGCGCATTAAAACCTATAACAATGCATCCACCACGAGTAGTTTACCAGATCTTGAACTCACTAAGGTTGAGATTATTAAAAGCTGTTGGAAATGTTATATTCCAGCTGCAATATCTATGATTATTGGTACTGTTTCGATTATTTCTTCATCATGTATAAGTCAAAGAAGAAATGCATTATTGACGACGGCCTTCGCTGCTACTCAAACTGCATTTAACGAGTTTCGTTCAAAAACTAAAAACGTAATCGGCGAAGAAAAGACTAAAGAAATTATTGACGCCGTAGCAAAAGACAAAATCGAAAAATTACCAGTAAATGATGACGAAATTATTTATACTGGTCAAGGAGACGACTGGTGCCTTGATGCTCAGTGCGGTCGATATTTTAAAGGTAATATCGGAAAAATCAAAAAAGCTATTAACACCATTAACTATCGTCTTTTAAACGAAATGTGTGTATCTCTTAATGAGTTTTATTATGAAATAGGTCTTGAGGGTACCAGACTCGGAGATAAGGTAGGCTGGAATCTTGATAACGGTATGATCGAACCTGCTTTTTCATCTATATTCTCAGACGAAAAAAATAAAACATGTTTCGTAGTTGACTTTGATCTCCAGCCATTGTATAATTATGATATGATCGGTTGAAGGTGTGAACGTAAAATAGATAACCTATTTTCTAATCAATATTACGATACGCAAAATTTACACACTATGTTATGAGAGAGATGACTTCTCTTAAATTATATTCTTAGGAGGAATTTTAAATGATTGAAGAAACAAAAACAGAAATTAATAACGATTCAAACGAGATCGTAACGCCGGCTATGGATATACCTGATATGCCATTTTTGGATACCGTAAATAAGCCTAATAATGCTAAGTCATTGGGCATTATCGGTTTGACAACATTGGTAACTGGAGCATTAACTGCTGGCGGCGTTTATGTACTCAATAAAATCGTGAGAAAGAAAGGAAAGATTAACAAAATTCATACTTTTGACCATAATAAGTCAAATAACGAAGAGTAAGTCGTAAACTGTTAAGAGATCTTATTGCAAGGTCTCTTAACTTTTATTATATTTTTAGGAGGTAACTATTATGAGTTCATTATTAAGAACTAAAAGAAGACAGATGTACAAGAATGCTTGCAAATATTATTGCATGCCAAGACCTAACAAAATTTCAAAAGGAAAAGATCGTTTAAGTAAGCGTATGTGGAAGGATTATATTTCACATATTATTACATACCCTGGAACAAGCTGGAAGTATGTAAAAAATAGAACTTATAACAAATAATAGGAGGCGCTTATCTAATGTCAAATATTTCAAATTTTCCTAAGGAAGAGAATAAAAATCAACAGTCAACGCCTGAAGAAAAGCACATTGAAAAAGTCATAACTGGCAAAGTTGTATCTAAACCTAAAAGCGGTTTTAAAAAATTCATCGGTAAATTTGTTGAGTCCGATGCACGTTCAATAGGTGAACATGTGCAGGATGAAATAATTGTTCCGATGATAAAAGATACAATCGTAAATGTTGTTCAAAGATCTATTGAAATTTTTATGTATGGTGGTTCTGCGGCACCTAAAAAGAATAGTCGTTTCGGTAGATCCTTAATATCAAAAGTTTCTTATGAAGACTATTACGACAATCGTGTAAGACAGAATAAAGTTCGTTCAAGAGTCGCGCAAGGCTATGACTATGATGATATTATTCTCGAATCTCGAGGCGATGCACAGTTGGTTCTTGACCAGCTGGATGATCTTATCGAGCGTTATGGCTTTGTTTCGGTTGCAGATTTATGCTCAGCTGTTGGTATGCCTTTTAATTATACAGCTCAAAAATTTGGATGGAACAATATTCGAAGCGCAAGAATTCAAAATGTCCACGGCGGTTGGCTTATTAAAATGCCAAAAGCAGAAGCACTTGACTAAAATATTTAAATAAAGGAGTTATTAAATTATGAAATTAAATTTTATTAAAAACATCAAACCCGCTATTACTAATGCTGGTTCTAAAGCAGCTTTCGCTATCAAAAAGGCAAGTCCTCAGATTTCACTTATTGCTGGCGTTACTTTGATTGTCGGCGGCGGCGTAGCTGCATGCTTTGCAACAAGAAAAATCGATTCAATCGTCGACGAACACAAAAGAGTGATTGAGATCATTCACAAAACCAAAGAAGATCCTTCAATGGCTGATCAGTACAGTGAACAGGATGCAAATCGTGATATTACTATCACATATGCAAAAACTGTAGGCCATTTTATTAAGATTTATGCACCCGCATTTCTTCTTTGTGCTGCTGGTATTTGCTGCGTCGGATATTCTCATGTTATTATGAAAAATCGTATTTCTGCTCTTTCTGCAGCTTATGTTGGTCTCAACGAAACATTTAATAAATATCGTAAAAACGTCGAAGAAAAATATGGTCCGGAAATCGAAAAAAATATTCGTAACGGTGTAAAAACAGAAACCATTGCCGAAGAAATTGTTGATGAAAATGGCAAGAAAAAGAAAGTTAAAAAGGAAGTACTTTCTGAACCGAATTTAAGCGAAGGCGATATTGCCCGTGTATGGGACCCTAAATACACCTGTGAATATACACCAGATCCTGAAATATCGGTTTCTAAGCTCCAGTGCGAGCAGGAATACTTTAACACTCTTCTTCGTGTAAGAGGCTATGTATTTCTGAATGAAGTTTATCACCGCTTGGGTTACGATGAAACACTAATTGGTCAGCAGTTTGGATGGGTTTATGATAAGAACTCAAACGACAGCGATAATTACATCGTCTTCATCAATGATGTTACCAAATACCTTAAAGGCGAGGAGAAGTTGGTTCTTGACTTTAATGTCGACGGCTATATTCTGGACCGTGATCCATTTCATGAAGCATATGCAAAACAGAATAAATAATAGGAGGTAATATATTATGAAAGGAATTTATGGTTTTATTATTTTTCTTGCGGGTGTAGCTACCGGTGCTGCTGCCAGCTGGAAAATACTAAAAGATAGTTATGAAGAACAATATCGACTCGATATTGAATCGATCAAAGAATCATACAAGAAAAAGTATGAAAATGATGTTTCGAAAGAAACTACTGTAACTGTAAAGACAACAGAACCGAATATTCATAAATTGCATGATGACGCTATGAAAAAGTGTTCACGCGAAGACCGTAAAGAAAACAGAACCGAATATTCATCAATTACAAAAGATTATAACACGAAAACTGAAAAAATTGATTATTCGAGTGTAAAACCATTAAACAATGATCTCGAAGACATGATTGAAGAAGACCTTGCAAGGGATGAAATCGAGGAATCAAAACCGTATGTTATTCCACCTAATGAATTTGGCAATTCTGACATGTATGATATTCAGGAACTTCATTATTACGAACCAGATGCAGAAAATCCGAGGGGGGTCCTTACCGATGGTTGGGATCCTTTAACTGACGAGGAACTTACGGCTGCTGTTGGTAATGATTATTATACTCATTTCGGAGAATATGAGGATAGTCGTGTAATTATTCGAAATGATGAGAGACGTATGGAATACGAAATTGTCAAAGAATATGAGACTTATAATGAGCACCTTGCCAATGAGTAAGGAGGCATGTTCATGACAATGGCAGAAAAATATGAAATTGAGGATAGTTATTTTCAATTCTTGATGCGTCTTATCGATAATGAGCATCCACAGCCACCAGCTCGTAATTATGGTGTTTTATTGCGCTATATGTATAATATGGAATTTGAATATATTATGCCATTAGATGAAAATAGAGCGTACGACGGATTAAATTTAAGATATTTATTTTCGTTAGAAGCTCCTTTTGATTATAATGGTATCTTGGATACTCTTGACAAGCCTTGTTCGATTCTTGAAATGATTATTGGGTTGGCTCACCGAATTGAGACAGATATAACATGCGAACCAGATGGCGTCGATAGAACATCTGAATGGTTTTGGCAAATGATATCGTCATTAGGTTTGGAAAATATGACTGATTTTGATTTCAATTCAGACAAAGTTATTGATATTTTAAGATGCTTTCTGAATAGAAGATACGCTAAAAATGGTCGAGGTGGATTATTCACAGTTAATAATTATGACGGAGATATGCGTGGTATTGAAATATGGTATCAGGCAAACATTTGGTTAAATGAAAAAATTTATAATGAAAATTTTATTAAATAAAAAGGAGAATTTTTATGGGTTACAATGTTATTAAAATTTTTAAAGGTGCGGACCATGCAGCAGTTGCTAAACTGGCTAGATCGTCAAAGCTTCTCGGTAAGTCAATTACGCTTCTTGGCATTAGTTCAATTGTCATGACTATTGTGACTGCAAATGCGTATAATCGTATTTGGAGACTTGAAGATCGTGTTGATGATATTGAAGCTGATGTTAAAAGAATAAAAACTTTCAATAATAGCTGTAATAAAAGTAAATAAGGTGGGTAGATTGTGCTCGATTTCTTGTTAGTATCAACCCGGTCTAAAAAATCGGGCGTTGTAGAAATCTATCCTAAATTCTTAATACGTAAAAGTAAAGATCTAATGATACGTGGATCTGACTTTTATGCTATATGGAATGAAAATTTACAGCTTTGGTCAACTGATGAACAAGATGCTATATCTTTAATTGATGCTGAGGTGGACAAATATTATCAACAAAATAAAGCACATTTTGCAGGGCAGAGTGTGAATGTTCTTCACATGTGGGATGCTGAAACTGGTATGATAGACAATTGGCATAAATATTGTCAAAAACAAACTAGAGATAACTTCCATATGCTTGACGAAAAAATTATATTTGATAATGATTCGGTATCAAAAGAGGATTATGCTTCTAAAAAATTACCATATCCTTTAGAACCATGTAAGACTCCCGGATATGATAAGCTGATGTCAACTTTATATTCTGAAGTTGAACGCTTTAAAATAGAGTGGGCTATAGGTTCTATTGTTACTGGTGATAGTAAGTTTATTCAGAAATTCCTCGTGTTGTATGGTTCAGCGGGAACTGGTAAGTCAACTGTTCTTAATATCATTCAAAAACTTTTTGATGGATATTATAGTGTATTTGATGCTAAAGCTCTCGGTTCCTCAAATAATTCATTTGCGCTAGAGGCTTTTAAAACCAATCCCTTAGTGGCTATACAACACGACGGTGATTTGAGTAGAATTGAAGATAATACTCGCTTAAACAGTCTTGTCTCTCATGAGATGATGACTGTGAACGAAAAATTTAAATCTGCTTATTCGAACCGTTTTAAATCGTTTTTATTTATGGGCACTAATAAACCAGTAAAAATTACAGACTCAAAATCAGGTCTTATAAGAAGACTTATTGATGTAACGCCTACTGGTAATAAATTAACAGTTAAAGAATATAATGAAGCATACAATTGCATAAATTTCGAACTCGGGGGTATTGCATATCACTGTCGCGATGTTTATAACAGCAATAAAAATGCTTTCGATAATTATATTCCAATATCTATGATGGGAGCAACCAATGATTTCTATAATTTCATTGAAGATTCGTATTTAGTATTCAAAAAAGAAGATGGTGTAAGCCTTAAAGCTGCATGGGAAATGTATCGTTTATATTGTGAAGATGCAAATGTTGCATTTCCTTTGTCTAAGCGTCTCTTTAAAGAAGAGCTAAAAACATATTTTAAAGAATTTTCAGAACGAAAAAATGGTTGTAGAAATTACTATTCCGGTTTCAGATCGGATAGGTTCGACATTCCTGAAGAAGCTGATACCATAGATATAAATAGCGATTTTGATATTTCGAATCTTCCGGATTTTTTAAAGTTGTACGAAGGACTGGACTCAGCATTTGATATTGATTGTAAAGATTATCCTGCTCAATATGCAATCGGTAAAAATGAAAGTCCAGAACATCCATGGATAGATGTTACAACAAAACTCAAAGATCTCGACTCTCGTTTGTTACATTATATTAAAGTTCCGATAAATCATATTGTTATTGACTTTGATTTAACTAATGAAAAAGGAGAAAAAGATCTTATGTTAAATTTACTGGCTGCTTCATCGTGGCCAGCTACTTACGCAGAAGTCAGTAAATCAGGTAAAGCATTACATTTGCATTATATTTATACTGGCGATGCGAGTAAGCTTTCTAGAATATATGATGATCATGTAGAGATTAAAGTATTTTCTGGGAATTCTTCACTTAGAAGAAAACTTACACTATGTAATTCATATCCTATCAATGAAATTTCAAGTGGACTTCCACTGAAAGGGGATTCTAAAATGATAGATTTTAAGTCCGTTAAAGATGAAAAACATCTTAGGGCTTTAATAAAGAAAAATTTATGCAAGGAAATTCATTCAGCTACGACTCCGAGCGTTTCATTTATTAAAAAGATACTTGATGATGCATACGATTCAGAAATGCATTATGATGTAACAGATATGCGCGGAGCGATCCTGGCATTTGCTGCTAATTCTACAAACCAATCTGACTTCTGCATTGAGCAGGTTCAGAAAATGAAATTTAAATCTGAAGAAGCGAGTACCGATGTTATTTCCGATAAGGATATTGTATTTTATGACTGCGAAGTATTTCCCAACTTATTTTTGGTAAACTGGAAGATAGCTGGACCCGATCACAAAGTGGTTCGCATGATAAATCCAAAACCTTCCGAAATTGAGGAGTTATTAAAATACCGTTTGGTTGGCTTTAATTGTCGTCGCTATGATAATCATATGCTATATGCTCGTTTACTTGGATACACTAATGAAGAACTATTTCGTTTGTCGCAAAGAATTGTAGATTCTAAAAAAAGCGACAACAATAAAAACTGTTTCTTTAGTGAGGCGTATAATATATCGTATACTGATATTTATGATTTCTCTTCTAAAAAACAGTCTTTAAAAAAATGGGAAATCGAATTAGGTATTCATCATAAGGAACTTGGTCTTCCATGGGACAAGCCGGTGCCAGAAGACCTGTGGTTTAAGGTGGCTGAATATTGCGATAATGATGTAATTGCTACTGAAGCATTGTTTGATTATCTGAAAGATGATTTTCTTGCTCGTGAAATTCTTGCCGACTTGGCTAATGGTACAGTAAATGATACTTCTAATTCATTGACAACTAAATATATTTTTGGCACTGATCGTAATCCGAATTTAAATTATACTGATTTATCAACTGGCAAAATTACTGATATGTATGGTAATGAAGCAGACGATAAACCTGATGTAATTCAGGCTTTTCCGGGTTATAAATTTCAGAATGGAAAAAATATTTTTATGGGCGAAGACGTTGGTCGAGGTGGATATGTATATGCTGAACCTGGAATGTATGTAGACGTCGCCTTGCTCGATATAGCTAGTATGCATCCACATTCTATATTAGCAATGAATTCCTTTGGAAAATATACTAAAAACTTTGAAGATTTACTTAATGCTCGTATATATATTAAGCATGGTGAATATGACAAGGTTAGAAATATGTTTGGAGGAAAACTTGCTAAATATTTAACTGATGAGGCAGGTGTTGATGCTTTGTCGTCCGCTTTAAAGATTCCGATCAATTCTGTATACGGATTAACAAGTGCAGCATTTTCTAATCCATTTAAGGATCCTCGTAATACCAATAATACTGTGGCTTTAAGAGGCGCTTTATTTATGGTACTTCTTAAACATGAGGTTCATAAACGTGGTTTTACTGTCGCGCATATTAAGACCGACTCTATAAAAATTCCAAATGCAAATATGGATATCATTAATTTTGTAACTGAGTTTGGTAAAAAATATGGTTATACTTTTGAACATGAGGCTACTTATGACAGAATGTGTTTGATCAACAATGCTGTTTATATTGCCAAGTATGCTAGCGTCGATAAATGTTATGCTCTATATGGTAAAGAATACGTAGAATCAGATAGAAGTATATGCAAAAACAATAAAAAACATGGCTTAAAATGGACAGCAACTGGTAAAGAGTTTGCCGTCCCATATATTTTCAAAACCTTATTCAGCAAAGAACCGATTAATCTTTCCGATTTATCCAATACTTTTGAGGTTAAAACTGCATTATATTTGGATAATAACGAAAGTCTTCCTGATGTAAGTTCATACGAAAAAGAATATGAAAAATTGTGTAAAAAGATTTCTAAGAATGACGATAACTTAATCAATCAGCGGCTTGAAGAGCTTAAAACTTTAATTGATAAAGGTCATAATTACACATTTATAGGACGTGTCGGTGCTTTCTTACCAGTTACTGATGGTAGTAATGGCGGCATATTATTACGAATTAGTTCAGATGGAACTAAATACGATTCGGTTGCTAATTCTAAAGGATATCGCTGGAAAGAGACCGAAACGGTAAAAAATCTTTATAGTGAAAAAGAAGCTATGGAACAAATTGATATGCAGTATTATATTTCATTAGCAAACGACGCCATAAATGACATTTCTAAGTTCGGAGATTTTGATGCTTTCGTATCAGAAGAACCATTAAATACGCAGACCATCTTATACGATGGTGAATTAGTTTATTCAGAAATCCCAAATCTTTTTATGGGTGAAAATTTAAATTAAAGGAGAAATTAAAATGATCAAAAAAAATCTTGAAATTGAGGACGCAGTTATTTTATTCAGAAACTTTACAGGTGTTGAGACTCAGTACAATCGTCTCGGCGACAAAAATTTTTCAGTTCGTCTGGATGAAGAAAGTGCATTGCCGCTTATCGAGGATGGATGGAATATTAAACCTCTTAAGCCTCTTGACGAAAGCGATCCGGAAGTATATTATCATCTTCCAGTAAAAGTACGTTTTGACATTGTTCCGCCGACTATCTGGCTTATTACGAACGGCTCTCGCAGTAAGAAAACACTGTTAAATGAAAAAACAGTAAGCGTTCTTGATTTTGCAGATATTGTATCTGCTGATCTGGTTATCAAACCTTATAATTGGAACGCACAGGGAAAGAGCGGCATTAAGGCATATCTTAAAACTGCATATATTACAATTGAAGAGGATCGTTTTGCTGCTAAATATGCGGAAGAAGAATATCCTCAGGATGATGTTCCATTCGAGAACTGATGATCAAGTTATATCCGCATCAAAAAGAAGCTTTAAAAAAAATGCATAATGGGTGTATCCTTAACGGGGGCGTTGGGTCTGGAAAGTCCTTAACGTCCCTTGCATATTTTGTAGAAAATGTATGCGGTGGAATTATTGATGGTACGTATAAACCCATGACTAAAAAAATGGACCTGTATATTATCACAACTGCAAGAAAACGAGATACTTGTGAATGGGAAGGGGAATGTGCGAATGTTCTTATAAGTACAAACTCATCTCTAAATTCAAATGGTATGCATTTAATAATCGACAGTTGGAATAATATTAAGAAATATTCAAATGTTAAAGATGCGTTCTTCATATTCGACGAGCAAAGGGTCGTAGGTTATGGAACGTGGTCTATAAACTTTATAAAAATAGCCAGAAATAATAAATGGATATTATTATCGGCAACTCCAGGAGATACTTGGACTGATTACACTACGGTTTTCATAGCTAATGGTTTCTATAAAAATAAAACTCATTTTGATAGAGAACATGTCATATTGAATCCTTTTGTAAAATATCCATTAATCGATCGCTATATAAATATAGAACGATTAATTCGGCTTCGAAATAAGCTTCTTATAAATATGGAAGATAACAGATCATCAGTATCACATCATATTGATATTTGGGTCGATTATGATTTTAAGACTTATAAAAATATTGGTAAAAACCGATGGAACATTTTTACTGATAAACCAATAAAAAACGCTAATGAGCTATGCGCGTGTTGGAGAAAACTAGTCAATACCGATCCAAGTAGAATTGATGCAGTTTTGAATATTTTTAATGATAAGCCTAGATTGATCATATTTTATAATTATAATTATGAACTAGAAATTCTTAAAAATATTTCTTATGGAAAAGATGTTACAATAGCAGAATGGAATGGTCATAAACATCAACCTATTCCAGAAACAAATAAATGGGTATATTTAGTTCAATATGCTGCTGGAGCTGAGGGATGGAACTGCATAAAAACAGATACCATTATATTTTTTAGTGAAAATTATTCATATAAAATGATGACACAAGCAGCTGGCAGAATAGATCGTTTAAATACACCATTTCATGATTTATATTATTATCATATAAAAAGCCGTTCAGCAATAGATCTTGCTGTAAGTAAAGCAATATTAAGAAAGAAAAAATTCAACGAAAAAAAATTCGTTGGGGAATGATATTTAGGAGGTATCATATATGTCATTAGCAAAAAAATGTGATCGTTGTGGAAAACCATTTACTTTTTATCCTTATGAGAAAGAAAACTATCGAACTACTGCGAATTCGCTAATAATCGCTCAAGTCGGTTTGTATAATGGCGATGAAGAATCATCTTTGATGCATGTTGATTTGTGCCCCGAATGCATGAGAAACTTTATTGCATGGGTAACTTTTTGTAAAACACCCGATGGAGGATTTTATACCGATGATAATCATCATGGAAAGGAAAAACTCGACGTCCTTGCCGAAGAAGGTTTTGAAATTATTCAAAACGGATATAACAAATATTTTAATACCGAATCTTAATAAGTATGGAGGAACTATGGACAATACTAAAGAAGTATATTTTAATGAGTATTGCAAAAGATGTAAATACTCAAAAAATTCGGAAAATGAAGACCCATGTTATGATTGTCTTCACGAACCTGTGAATATAGATTCGCATAAACCAGTATATTTTCATGAAAAGAGGAAACAAAAATGTTAGAAAATGATATCACAGCAATGATATGTAATGAGATTATCGATAAAGAACCTTGGTCAGGTATAAAAGCCAACGAAACTAAGGTAATGATTAAAAGAACTGGCGAAATCGGAACGGTTATTGGCATTGGCTATAATATGTATGGTGATTATGTAGTCAAAGTAAAAATACCATATGGGCATAATAATAATTGTTATGTGAATACCTACGATTTGACCGATATCATGCCTTATAAAAAGAACGCAAAATATACTTGTCCGAGTCCATCTTTATTACCAAATATTAAGGCTGTTTATTTCAATGATCCCTTGACTTGTGTCATTTGGGAAGATGGAGTAAAAACATTTGTTAAGAATGTTGACGGCGCACTAAAATATGATAAAGAAAAGGCTCTCGCTATGGCTATTTCTAAAAGAGCTTTCGGAAATAAATATAACTATTATAAAATTTTCGAAAAGCATAATGCAAGCAAGTTAAAAATAAAGTAAAAAAAAA
>ERZ1034669.244-NODE-244-length-22914-cov-8.833545_pt1 | contig 22914 bp, 18 predicted proteins | sample MGYA00520705_ERZ1034669 | MGnify/ENA primary metagenome ERZ1034669 (study PRJEB33766, sample SAMN09781766) | gut metagenome | biome: gut microbiome | host: Homo sapiens | place: Madagascar | study: EMG produced TPA metagenomics assembly of the PRJNA485056 data set... | reverse complement strand
CAAAAGATAATAGACATTCTTCCAGTGTGAAAGAATTTACAAATTCCTAAACAAAACAACAAAAAAAGTCCGCTTTTTCAGCGGACAATAAGTTTCAATGGCTGGGATACTTGGATTCGAACCAAGGCATCACGGTTTCAGAGACCGTTGTCTTACCGCTTGACTATATCCCAAGGGCGTTAAATAGTTTAGAGATTCTTTTTCTTTTTGTCAATTCTTTTTTAAAAAAACAATCAAAGGAGGCCACTATTTATCGTAGCTTTCTCCAGAATTGATTTTCCTAGCCCGGTAAACCTGCTCTAAAACAAGAAGCAATGCCCTATAGTGAGTAAAAGTCAGGTTCGACAAAGAAAGGGAAGAATCGGCGCGTTTCCGAAGAGAATTATCGAGTCCCCTGGAAGATCCAAAAACAAAGTCGATGTTGCCATTACGGCTTGTTGCTTCGCTAAGAAGAGAAGCAAACTCTCTGGAAGAATATTCTTTTCCATGGATATCGATTAGGAAGACATAATCGCTCTCTTTAATCTGCTTCCTCCTACGATCTGCTTCCTTTTTCAAAGCAGCTGAAATTTCCTTAGCACTTGCTTTCTTTCCAAGAGGCTCTTCCGGCAGAGAGATGATTTCACATTTCGCATATTTAGAAAGACGCTTGAGATATTCCTGATATCCAGAAAGAAGGAATGCTTCCCGTGCCTTCCCTGGAATAAGAAAGCGAAAGTTCATTCGTTTCCTCCCTTGGTTTCTGTTCTATCATTGGCACAGACAATTCTGCATTCTGGAACATAACCAAGCTGACGAAGCAAAACACTCTTTACCGTTTCTAAAGCAATATCCGGAGTATTGCACTCATCGGAAAGATGGGCTAAGACAACATCTTTTGTACTCTCACCGACAAATAAAGACAGGTAGTATCCAGCATCACAGTTGGCAAGATGTCCTTTATCTGAAGTGATACGTCGAATCAGATAATCCGGACGTTTTGACTCGAAAAGCCTCTTTGGATCATGGTTCGATTCAAAAATGTAGTAAGTCTTACCTACCAAGTATGGAAAATCTTTTTCTGGAACAAATCCAGTATCGGTCCTATAGACTAAGGATTCCTCTCCATCCTCAACAAGAAACGCAACTGGATTCGGAGCATCATGACTGATAGGAAGAGGGGTCAAAGTAAAGCAACCAACCTGAACTTTTTCAAATGGAACAAGAAGATGGCTTCCTTCAATAACGTACTCTATTTTAGGAAGAGTGCGAGTACTAGCAAAAAGTTTTTCCTTCGATACATTGAAAGCATTGCTGACATGATCGGAATGATTGTGAGTGATAAAAACAGCAGACAAGGAATCAAAATCAAAACCATAGTCCTTTAATGCCTTCTCGATTCTGCGCTTGGAGATGCCAAAATCAAGAAGAATAACCTGCCCTTTCGAAAAGACAAGGGTCGCATTTCCTTTCGACCCGGAAGAAATTACATCGTATTTCATTTAGAATCCGTCATCCGTTGCGTTATCGTCAAGCGCAGTAAAGGTCTGATGTTCCTTATCGAACCTGAAATTGCAGTTGCCAGTCGGTCCATTACGGTTCTTCAGAAGCCTAATAATTGTCTTGGAGAAAGGAGAAGATGGCTGCTGCCTAGGTGGCTGTGGTGCGTTCTGATCACCTTCCTGTGGTACACCAGGTTTATTGAAATAATCGGGACGGTCAATCATGAAGATCCTATCCGCATCCTGTTCAATAGAACCGGAATCACGTAAATCGGAAAGCTGCGGAGTATGGTCTGCGTTTCGTTTTGCTGATTCACGAGAGAGCTGACTTAAGGCAAGGACCGGGACATCAAGGTCACGTGCCATTTGTTTGATCTGACGCGAAATCTCAGCAACTTCATTCTGACGGTTATCCTGCGCACGCTTAGATGAAGAGGTGATTAAACCTAAGTAGTCGATTGCAATCAGACCAACATTGTTAATCTGGTTCTTTAGCTTCTGGCAACGTGTGACAATATCATTCCTTTTCGAGGAAGTATTGTCATCAATATAGAACGGCCTATTACGAAGCGTGTTCCTTCCATTCTGAAGCCTCTTCACTTTGGAAGTAAGATCCGGATCACCATTCGTTTCAACCAAAAGACGATTTTGGGTAGATCCCGGCTTGAAGATCCTAGAATTGATTTCGTTAGAAGAAAGTCCACTCGCAATCTGAAGAAGACGGGTGTTAATAGCAACAGAGCTCATTTCAAGGGAGAAGAAGATGACAGGAATTCCCTGCTCTGCGATTTTGTAAAGAAGGTTCAAAGCAAATGCGGTTTTTCCAACAGAAGGACGAGCACCGATGATGATCCTGTCTCCGCGCTGGAAACCACGGGTAAGTTTATCAAGATCTCCATAACCGCTTCGGATACCAGTGATACCATCTGGACGGATGCCTTCTTTTTTGAATCGCTCGGATTGAGTGACAAGCTTTGTAACAAGCCTATCATTAATATCACTGAGTTTAAACGCCTGTTTGATTCGACGTTGATGGGTGATGTTGAGAATATCGACTTCTGCTTTGCCGATAAAATCAGAGACATTCGAAATCGGCTTTACTTTGGCATCATTGATAATTCCGTTTAGAGTCGATAAAAACGTATTTAAAAGAGAGCGGTCACGGATAGCATAAACATATTGATCGATTCCAGTGAACCGGACCATCTTGTTTAAGATGGTGTCGAGATAATCCTCACCTCCGACTTCATCAAAGACTTTTTTGTTAACTAAAGCATCCTTCAGAGTTGCCTCATCCGGTTTGATGTTGGCTATTGTCCTCTCCTGCCTGGTCTCGAAAATAATCCGATTCCGTGGGTCCGAGAAATCATCTGGGCTTAGGGATTGGCTGGCTGTGAGCCTGGCTTCATTCGAGTTATCAGCAAGAATGTTGCCAAGGACAGTGACTTCGCTGAGATTGATATTATCCTTCTCGGAATCTGACAACTTACTTGCTCTCCTTTAGCGAGACATGAATACGAAGCTGGGCGATAACACCATCAAACAAATCAACTTTCAATGTTGTTAATCCAAAGCCATTGACAAGGACATCTTTGTCAATAAGCCTGTCTTTGTTGAGGTTGATTCCGTATTGTTTTTTCCTGGCTTCACTTGCCTTTTTGAAAGAAACTGTACCAATCCTGTCTCCATTCCGTCCAGCGGGTGCTGAGAATTCCAGAGTGATTGTTTTCCTCTTTTCGGCAATCTCTTTTGCCTGCTCGACTTTTTCATCATGGATTTTCTTTTCTTCTGCTTGTTCCTTTGCGAAATCAAGCTGAGCCTGTTTGGTAAAGAGAACACCATATCCCATCGGGATAATGTAGTTTGCGCCGTATCCATCCGAGACTTCAACGACTTCTCCTCTCTTACCGACCTTACGTAAATCGCGTTTCCTAAGAACTTTCATGATTGTTATTCTCCTTTCGAATAGTTTTCGTCTTTGACACGGGATGAATCTAAGTTCTCATCCAGAACATGATAGAGTTTTTTCTTAACATCATCGACACTCATTTCATTAAAGACAGCTGCAGCCCTGATCAAATGACCACCGCCGCCCATTTTTTCCATAATAGATTGACAGTTCACTGTTCCATCGCTTCGAGCCGATATTTTGATTTCATGCGGGCTCGTGCGTCCGATTGCAAAGGACAGAGAAACTCCGCGAAGACAGATGGCCCTGTTTGCAACCTTGGATAACGTAACAGAAGAAACAATGTCATCATCGGAAGAAACGGAGACAACCGTTCCGTAATAAGGAGTTTCGGAGTGATTGAGAATTGAAATCTGAAGGCGATAATCTTCGAAATCATCTTTCAGGAAATCAACTGACTTCGCATTGCTTGCGCCATAGGTCTGGAGAGCGGCAGCAGCTTCAAAAGTGACATCAGTAGTATGTTCCTTGAAATTATGAGTATCAAGAGAAATACCAGTGAGAAGGAAGGTGGCAGTTCTAGAATCCATTTTGATATCCTTCTGGTTGTACCTGAAGAAGGTGGTAAAGATTTCAGAAGCAGAACTAGCAGAGGTGTCAATATGGCTGAAGACAGCATTATTCACCATAACGGAGCCAAGACGATGGTGGTCGACAACTGCAATCTGCTCGAATTTCTTAGCCTGTTCCGGGAAAATAGAACGCCGAGGATCCGAATGATCGACTAGCACAAGCAGCGTACGATTGGTAATCAATGACGAGACATCTCGCCTAGAAACAAAGGTATCTTCCCTTTCTTTTTTATCAAAGGAACTCTCTACAGCAATACGGGCTTTGTCCTCAACAAGCTGGTCTTCCCAACAGATTTTGCAAGGTATTTTCTCAATCTGGCAAAGGCGGAAGACAGCAAGGCAGGAACCGATAGCATCGAAATCTGCAATACTATGTCCCCTGACAACGACTTGACGATAATTTTTAAGAATGGAGACAAAAGAGTTGGAGACAGTACGGATTTTGACACGGTTTCGAGAAGGAAGAAGCTCGCTTTTTCCTCCGAAATACCTCCTCGGCTGAGAGAAGGGGAAAACAACCGTTTGATCGCCGCCACGTGACAATGCGACATCCAGAGCAGAAGAGGCCCTCTCTGCCAAACGGGAATAATCCGGGAAGCCTAGACCGATGCCGATGGATATCGTGAAAAGATTCGGAAATTCCTTCCGGACTCTGTCGACAATTGAGAACTTATCCTGATACATCTTGAGATAGTTTTCTTTTGTCGTAATGAAGAAGAAACGATCATCACGGATGGTACGAAGCCTGGCTCCGAAATTTTCTGCCGTTGAAGAAATAAGATTCTGAAGACGAGTGACGCTGTCGGCTAGATGAATATCATTCTTAAAGGAATCCTGCACATCATTGAAGTTATCTACGACAATGTACCCGACAACTGGAGATTGCCTGGTGTTGTAGTTATAAATAGCCACAAAGTCGGTCACATCCCGGAAAACAAAGAGTCTCGCATCCGGAATCAGCTGGACATCATAAGAATAGCTATCAACATCAATGCGAATAGGACTCCTGTCCTGACCAGCCGCAAAACGGGTCAAAGACGGGAAAGCCTGATAAATGTTCTGATCAACAAGATCATCGAATCTCTTTCCGAGAAAATCGTTTACCATGAGAACAATGTTCTTATTGTCACAAACAGCGATGCCGATCTGCCCAAAATTATAAGCATCATTAAAATCGGCGCCAATGATTTCACTGGCTTTCAAATCACTCTGGCCTTTTTTATGGAAGAAACTGGCGTTAAAGGCAAGATTAACAATAAAATCGAAGAATAAAATAAAAAGTGCAAAAGCAAAGGCAATGTAGAAATAATACGGGAAATCCGGGAACAAAGACCAACAGACGACGAGTGCGATTCCCCCTAAGGCCTCCACAATCAGAGTTGTGGTCAGCCTGATACGATGAATTTTCAATAGACGGTTCATACTAAGCCTCCGCAATTCCAAACAAGGTTATTATATATTATACAGAGGTTATTAGATAACCTTTTCTAGTCTTGAAGCTTTAATCCCAAATTGAAATTATCCATTAAAATCAGTCCTTTCACTTTCCCAGGTTTTTGCTTCCGCATTTGATTTAATGCAGCAGAAAACGTAGACCCGGAGGTGAAAACATCATCGAACAGGAGGACTTTCTTTCCTTCAATCCTCTCTTTTTTGCCAACGAAAAGAATATCTTGAACATTTTTTCGATCGGCAGCAGTTTTCTCTTTTTGCTGTTTATCCGTTGTTTTGATAAGGCAAGAGCAAAAAGAAAGACTTACCGCTTTTAGCCTTTCTTCAAGATGGATAAAGCCACGCCTTTGGTTTTTTTTTCAGAAGAAGGGAGTGGAACAATTAAATAGCCATGGAAATAGAGACGTATCCAAGGAAGGAAATAAAAAAGGAAAGCTTTTGCAAGAGCGATATCACCATACTCTTTATATCGCATCAGCCTGTCTTTCATTAAGCCATCGTATTTAGAAAGAAACAAGATGTCTGTTTCATAATGGTTTCTCCAAACAATATCTTTTTCAATCTGTTTAAGACAATCATCACAAAGTAAAGGCTCTTTTTCAATCCACAAACGATATGGCGACGTTCTCCTCTTTTTCAAGCAGTTAAGACAATAAGCTGCGGTTGTATTTTTCAATATCATGAATAGCACGTTCCCTTTCCCTTGTTTTGTCTTCTGCAATAAAATAGACTTTTCCTGTTTCCGCATGAATTTTTCGTCCAACACGTCCAGAGATTTGAACCAAACTAGCGCTATCAAATAGAACATGATCAGCGTGAAAGATAATAACCTGTAAGTCAAAGACAGTAACGCCTCTTTCCAAAATAGAAGTCGTCACAAGATAACGATATTCTTTCCCTTTGAATTTTTCGATGATCTGTCGCCGTTCCTCTTCTTTAGAAGAAACAAAAGCTCCGCCTTTTAAAAGCAAGGAAAGAAAAGAATAAAGACGTTTTCCTTCCTCAATCGTTGGCGAAAAGACAAAGACTGGTTTACCTTGATCTAGAAAACTTTTTAATTGTTTATAGCAATGATAATAGCAACCAGGCAAAGAGGAGAGAATCCTTTCCGGAACCGGAAGAGGGAATCGATGATAACGAGAAAAAAGTTTTAGAAGAATACCATTATCTTCCATAACTGCTTTTATCTGTGCTTCGCCCGGAGTCGCCGAGAGAAGAATATATTTTCCTTTTATGCTTTTTCGGAAAAATGCTTCTAAAACAGGATTATCTTTAAATGGAAACGCGTCTATCTCATCCAGAACTAACAAGTCAAAATAGGATGGATAACGATAAAGCTGGTGGGTAGTCAAAACGATAATATCCCCGCTTGTTTTTTCACTATGTCCTCCGTAAACAGCAGTCACCTCAGCACTAGGAAATGCTTCACGAATACGGGGAACAAGGTCTACCACAACATCTTTTCTTGGTGTAGCAAACCCAACATGTTTTCCATTTTCAAGCCTCCTTTCCATAGAAGCATAAACAAGTTCCGTTTTTCCTGCTCCTGTAACAGCATGAATTAGAACATTATGTCCTTCCCCCAACGCTTTCCTTGTGCCCTTACTAATTGTTTCTTGTTCTTTACTCAATGGATAACTTAATTTAAGTCTTATATTACTGTTTGGAATATAATTGACATCAGCAACTTTTCCTGTAAATGAAATACATCGACGGCAATAGGGAACGCCGTTCTTATAAGCGATATATGGTGGCCCTGATGCATGACAAATCGGACAAATGTAAAAACCTGGATTGTTTCCCATCTCACTCAATATGGGAATTCAAATCCAGGTTTTTCCTTTTTAGCGATAAAATATTGCTTTGAAGGATAAAGTTCCGTCTTCTTTCCTTCCTTTGACTTCTTGAACTTCTTCTTTCTTAAGAAGAGATAAGGAAAGCTTTTCTCCTAACCTGCACTCTTTTTCAAAATTGATTTCAAAGGAAGAGAAAGGAATATCCGTAACTTCTTCCGCTAATCCTAAGTAGACTGTGTTATTCCTATGTCCGTTCGAATCAATATCCTTTTCACCCACTTTATAGTCTAGGACAGGGGAAAATTTATCCTCGCTCCTGTCGAGACCCTTCAAGCGTTCGAAACCGGGCAAAGGTATCCTATTGGCAATTTCAGGTGCGTTTTTCCTAACCTGATCTTTCGCCTTTCTAACAGGTTTCCTCTTTCTGGTCTTGGGATCCCTGTAAACCCAAAGAGTTGATAAGGCGAAGACAGGCTTATCTTCTTTGTCAAGCAGATAACAATAACGTTCGCTCTGTATTAAAGAAAAAGCACGAGGATAAGTTACCAGAAGCAAAGACTCATTTTTCTCCACAGGGCGATAGAAGATTCCTTTGACTCGGCAGACAACATAAAGAAAGTCTTCTTCTTTTTCGAATTTTTCTCCCCTGTTGAGTCGTTCAATCTGAATACCAGCGGCATCCTGCCTGCGGTGAAGAAGTGATTTTAAATCAGGGCGATTCAAAGAATCAGTTTCCGCTTTCCACTCCAGCCTCTGGTATTCTTTTTGCTCTTCTAAGGGATGTGGATAAGATGGGGTCATTTTAGATTCCCAATTCCTTGATTAAGTCCTGTTTGATTTCATTATAGGACTTTACTTCCATGAACTTCCTGTCTTTCCTAGCTGGGAATTCCGGAAGAATATAAGGCTTATTGTTCTTATAGTTCAGCCAATAGGATTTCTTAAATCCTGCATTAAAGGATCCAAAAGCATCTTGAAGATAGGCATCACCAATATAAATCGCATTTTCCGGCTTAACATTTGCTATTTTAAGTCCTGAAAGGAAAAAATAAGGATTCGGTTTCTTTACAGCAATATCAGAAGAAGCTAAGACAAATTCAAAATGATGACCTTTGATTTGGCTAAGAATTTCTTTCCGAGTATCCGCTTCGGTATATATCGTATTGGAAAGACATGCATAGCGGATCTGATTTTTTTCTAAGAAAGTCAGGAACTCATCAATGCCATCAACTGGTCGAGGACAAAGATAATGAAGAGTCTCAGAGTCCGCAACCTCAATGGGGCAATCCAGTTTAATAGAAAACAAAGTAATTACAAGCTTAAAGAACGCATAAGAAGTGATTTCGTAAAGACTATGAGAAGCATAGTATTTGTCTGCGAATTCCAAAGCAAAAGCATAGACCTTATCCCAATCCACCTCGTCCTTATTAATACAATGATCATATAAGGGGAGAACCGTCCAGCGTTCATCCTTTTCCTGGAAACGAATCAAAGTATCCCAGCAATCAAAGAAAACCATCGTTTTATTCATTAAAATAACCTCCATTTCTTATTTTATCATTCCATTTGAAATTTCAGAATTGATTTAAGGTCTTAAAAGATAAACAGTTTCATTTGCCTTTGGAAAAGAGAAAGATTAAACTATTGTTGTTTAAAATTGATAGTTAATTCTATTGAATAACACACAGGGAGACCCGGCTGATTCTTATCTGAGCAGCCGGGTTTTCTTGTAAAAAGGAGAAAGGAAAGTCAAGCATTTTAAAAAGTTCTGTTTTTTTCTCATTGTAATGAGCTTTCCATGAGTGTTACAATATTTTAGAAATAAAGAGGTTTTTATTTAATAAGGAAGGGGGCCACTAAATATGGCAAAATCAGAAACTGTTGTTGCTGCAAAAAAGCGAAATAAGAAACCGAAATCAATTCTCGTCTTCGATATTATCTTCATTGTATTAGCTATCTTGCTCGTTATCGGTGCTTTATTCATCTTCACTCCAAGGAACAAATTGCTTAGGTCACTTCCGAAGAGCTGGGTTACGAACCTGTTTAACTGGGTCACTTGGCACGTCCTCAAACCATTTGATAGGACGATGAAGGTCGGTCCTAGTGGTGTCTTATCCCAGGGTTACACTGCTGCGTTCTACCTCTTCGTTATTGGCTTCTGCTTAGTTTACCTGTTCTATCTCCTCTATCAGCCATTTGTTGTCTTAGCTAGCAACACTGCTCAAGGAAAAACCCAGAAGTATCGTAAAGTCCTTTGCTGGGTCACCTTCATCATCAATCTCATTGCTACCTTAAGGCTTGCCTCACTCCTCTATCAGTATCGTTGTGAAAAAATCTTCGGTGCCGCTTATGCTTGGTGGCCGAAATTCTTCAATCGGATTGCTCACAGTCTCCAGTTCGGAAAACTCAAAGTTCTGAATCTCGGCTTCATGGCATACAATGGTGCCTTCAACGCATTCGCTTATGCAGGCATCGCTAGGACCGTGTTCGAAATCATCAGGTTATTAATCGCTGGATGCGGAAAAGCTGTTGAAGTTGCTCCAGCAGCTGTTGAAGAAGTCAAAGAAGAAAAAGCTGTCGAAACCGTTCCGGAAGCAGCACCTGTTGCAGTACCGGAAGTTAAGCCAGTCAGGGCTGAAGAAAAAGCTCCGGAAGTCAAGCCGCATGAGCTCAGGTATCCGACCGTTCGTGATCTTGAACTCCTCGCTTCCTTAGAGCCTATTCATATCTCCGACTAATTAAAAATGCAAGCCAGGGTTCAACCCTGGCTTTTTCTGTGCACGGATATTTAAAAACGATAAAAGCTTACCAATTATTCAAAGTCTTCGTTCAATTCGAAATTTATAATAAAAGCAACTTTTTTCGTAGCATATTGTAGTTTGATAAATACGCGCCCATTTTGCAACTAGTTTATGCTCTTGTTCATTGAAATGACTGGCTTTAAAGCAGCCTTACTTATTGTACCTATTAAGATTTGATAAGTTGTTTCTTGTTCTTTTTTTCAAAGTCAATAAGAAAATTGTTGAACTAGAATTTAATAGAGTGTTAAAATGTTATCAACTGAAAGGATTGTAGTTTTTCAGTAAATAGGAAGGAGGCCAATTGGGAAATGGCTAAATCCAAAACGGTTGCCAAGAATGGCACCAAAAAATCAAAAGCGCTTTTCGTTTTTGACATCATTTTCATCATCTTGGTTCTTCTTGCGGTGGTTAGTGCAGTTCTCCTTTTTACTCCGCTTCAGAATTCACTTCCTAACCCTGGCGAGAATCTAATGTCGACTTTGTACACATGGGTCTATTACCACGTGCTCAAACCCTTTGATAGGGGTATCCGCCAGAATTTGAATGGTTATCCGTCAAAGCCCTTCACTGTTGCTTTCTTCCTTTGGCTGATTTACCTAGCTGGTGTACTATTCCTTTATAGGCTTTATCAGCCATTTGTTATCAGGGCTAACAACAAGGTCAAAGGAAAAACTCAGGTTTATCGCAAAGTCTTTTCTTGGTTGACCTTCGTTGTAATCCTAATCTGCGGACTTGCCCTCTTCTCTCAGCTTTATCGCAATCGCAGGGAAAAGATATTCGGTTCTGCTTATTCTTGGTTCAATCAATTAGTCGATCATGTTGCAGGAAGCTTCAAGAGCGGAAAACTCTTTGGATTAAAGCTCTCGCTTATCAGTAAGAATCCATACTTCAACGCATTTGCTTATGCTACCTTTGCCTGCGTCTTCTTCGAAATCGTTAGGTTAAGGATTGCCGGTTGCGGAAAGCCAGCTAAAGTTACGGAACCAAAGAAGGAGTTGGCAAGCGAGCCCTCTAAAGAAGAGCAGTCCATCAAAGATATTCCGGAAGCCGAAGAAAACAGCGATACAGAATCCGTTCCTTATATTGCTCCAAAAACTATCACTGCTGAACAAGCTCAGGAAAAGGCAGGTACAGAAAGAGTTGAACCCACTTACCATGATGTCAACCTTCTTAACCGCTTAGAATGTATCCATTCCGAACCGATTAAGGATTTGCCAGGACTGAATGAGAACGATCTCCAGAAAGTCCGATTAGAACTCGGACCCGATGGCATCTATCCGATTGTTGATATTGCAGGAAAAGCCCTCTTAGAAAAATTAGATACGGTTTCCATTGAAGTCCGTGTTCTTCCAGGAATTGATGAGTGGAACGCCGATCCTTGGGCAGTAGAACCTAGGGAAGCGCCAGTCGAAGAAAAAGAAGTCGATTCTTCCAGGTTCGAAATAATCAAGCCAGTTGAACAAGACATTGTCATTGAAGAGCCGAAAGAAGAACCTGTAGAACACGTTGAAGAAACTAAGCCGGAAGAAGTTATTGAAGAAAAACCGGTGGAAGAGAAGCCTGTTGAAGAACCAATCCAAGAAGAACAGAAGAAAGACGAACTCACCGACCTCACTGCTTCTGCTGCTCCGATTCCAAGGAACGAGGCTCCGATTACGGATGCTAAACCTGCCGAACCTGTTGAAGAGGAAGCAAAAGAAGAAGAACCGGAAGGCCCAATCATACTTGCTATCAACGATGATTTGAATGATGGCAAGCGGCCTCAGGAAGAAGTTCACGACAAGGTCGAAGAAGAAAATAAAGAAAGCCGTTCTGATAGGAAGATGACTATTCCTTATAATAGCTATAAGGAAATCGTCACCGTTCCTGTCACTCATGACAGTGAATGGCGTCTCCCGAAGTATGTCGCTCCGAAAGTCACAGGTCCAGTCACCACATGCATCAATCAACTTCCAAAGGATGGCAAGCGGCCTCAGGAAGAAGATCATCCTAAAGTCGAGCAGTCGATTGGATTGAATCGTATCGATAAGAAAGAAGTCATCAAAGACAATTCTCATCTCCCGATTACCACCCAAACCACTCAGATTGACAATACCTGGATTTTACCAAGGTATGTTGCTCCAAAGCCAAGGGGCACTGTCAAGAAAGTCGATTTAGCTCCAATCAACAAGCCGAATGGAATGCCGAAGCCTTCTACCAGGAAGCCAGTCACTCCAATCAAGCCAATTGCTCCCCTTGTCGAACCCGCTCCGATTGAGCCAGTTGAGGCAAAGAAAGAAGAACCGAAGATTGTAGCTCCGTTAGCCGGTCCGCTCCACTCCACGGAAAAGTCCAAGCACCAGAAGATTGAAGTTGTCAAAGCACGTCGAGTTCCGTTTGTTCTTCAGAACTATCAGCTTAAGACCTATAAAGGTGACCTTACTCCTGAACAAGCCTTTACAAGGGGTGTTACCAAAGTTCAGCCGACCGCACGTCCTATCTTCGCCAACCAGGGTAATGAATCCAGTTGGAAACAGAAACGCCGTGAAGAAGAAATCCGTAAGAACGGATATGCTGATGTCACAAAAGTCGAGAAGCTTAGCGGAAAGGTCGAACCTTCTTCTGTCCAAGCTGCTCCGAGCGGAGGCTCTATCCGTGAATTACGTGCTTCCTTAAAAGCCGAGAAGGCAAAAGCAGAAGAAGTCAAGACGGAAGAAAAGCAGACTCCAATCAAACCGATTGCTCCTATCAAGCCAATCTCTCCTATCAAACCTGTCAATGCTCAAGAGCAGCCTGTTGAAGAAAAGAAGGTTGAACCTTCTCATCCGACAACAGCCAGCTTCTTCCATCCGCTTGCTCCGATTGCCAAGAAGCCAAGGAAACGTCCGGAAATCAAGCCGGTCGATCCACTCAGCAAGAAGAAGTAAATTCGCAACACAAAAGAGGTCTGGCGCAAGTCAGACCTCTTTTCTTATCGAAAAAAGGAAGACCTTAAGTCTGCCTTTTTGTTTTGCTATCGATTATCTATTTCGCAGTAGAAATTGCAATCAACCTGAGATCAACACCTGTAGAATTATCGAAGGAAACAGATATTGTTTGATTTCCTTTCGTGGCAGTCAAACTTGTCCAGGTTCCCGCAAGCGTAACATTATAACCAGCAGCTGTCAGCTTCTTCTTATATTTAACAATTAGATTCCTGTGATAAGAATTAGCATTGTTTGCATGTTCCGCATCCGTAGCCATCTCAATCGTAGACACGTTATCACCCTGCTGTTCTGTACCAAGTGTATCATCATCAAGAGCATATTGATCCAGAACATCCTTATCGCCAGAACTGATGACAGCTTGGCAGAGAGTCTGTCCAGGAGTCGGGATGGCATTAAGAGCAGCTTCCCCGCCAACCAAAGTAGTCAATGCAGAATAGTTGGCATCTGACTTGAGCCTGTCGGACCAAGTCAAGTCATCGCATGTAGTATGAACCTTTGTCGGATCTGTAGGATCAAAATCAGGATTTATAGTATTGTAACTAGAGTAAGTGGACTTCACTTCAAGATCGAATTGAACAATAGAAAGATCAATGGTGCACTTACCATCAAAGATAATATTGTCGCCGTCTAAAGTGACATTAAGAGAAGATACGGCTGGGAAGCCACCAAATACGCGAGATAGCTGTTCACCAAGTCCTGAACCAAAGGCATAGGAATAATCGGTAAGATAGGAAACAACATTAGTAGACTCGCCTGTTTTGATGGAATAGCTGCCGTCTGGGTTCTTATCAAAGCAAAGAGGAGATGCTTTCTTCACTGCTAATGGAGCTTCCAATCCGTATACATACTTTCCCTTTTCTCCATAGTCATTGAGAAGATAATATTTATCCGCGGCAGAACGATAGATATATTCGGTCTCCGGAGTACTGCCTTCTTTTGTCTGTTTAGTATCCTCTACGAACTTCCTAAGATCTGGTGTGACATAATTGTCAAAGGATTCAGTCCTTGATTCTGTTCCACTAGACCTCGTAAAGTCTACCCGCTCTTTAAAACTTGTCGCAGTATTCAGCTTATTTAAAGCGGCAGATAAGTCTGCATCCGGGGTACCTTGTAAGGCACTATGATAATCGTTTTTGAAAGTCGTCTCATCATTAGAAAGAATCTTTCCGACATAAGAATAAGTGTTAGAACTATTCTTATCTGAAGCCACCATTTCTAGCTTATAGGAAACAATGGAATCCGCATTAAGGTAAAGCTTAAAGGATTCAAGGCTTTCTTCGTAATGATCCAAAGCAAAGAAACGACGAAGGGAACGTTTTGCGTTACTCGTTATTGATATTAAATCATAGCAAGCAAGCTCTGATGTTGATTCTTTTGTATTCTTATCAAAATCATCTTCAGAAAATTGTGAGAAAGGATTACAGAACGTATCAAAATAATACTTATTCTTTGAGACTTTATAGATAGGAGTATTATCAATGCTTACGCCTTCAGGATAAGCGACATAATATCTCTTCTTCTCTTCATCATAGATTCCAGCACGCCTTTCCTTAGTCTTTACTTCCTCTTTGGTTGGAATAGCTGGTGCATTAGGATCCTCATAACTCGTGCCTGCATATTGAATATAAGTAATCGTTTTGTCCTTAGTAGCGGCACCTTCGATGCTGTAAGCAGTATAGCTGTTTTTGACTTTCTCATATTCTGTTTCTTCAAAAGAAACACTATCGGCATATTTTTTCAGCCTTGCATCCGTTAATTCAATCTTCGGAGCAACACTTGGCTTAACCGTTGCAGACGGTTTGACAGCCGTATCACTCGGGACTTCCGACGGAATCTGAGAAGGTGTCTCATTGGTCTTATCGCATCCAGCTAACAAAGCAAGCATCAGCAAAGGCAAAATATATTTTGATTTTTTCCGCATGAATATTCCTCCAAAATCATTTTCCTTTTCACTAAGAATAGGAACAATTCCATTTTATTCTCTCTTAAGACAAGTATTCTTTTTCGAATAGGAAAACGAACTGAATTAGCCAAGGAAAGCGCTTACCAATTTTAATGCAAAATTTAAAAAAGGAAGGGCGAACCCTTCCTTTTTTTAGCAGTAGACTTGTATTATAAGCGGAGAGAAGAAAGACGGGAAATTTCAACAAAGCTAGCAGAATCGCCAGTAGAGGCAGCTGCCTTTTCGGCAACAGACGGCATAGCAGCAAAGTAATAAGATTTAGTTCCACTAGATGAGGTAGAATAGATGAATCCATAATTAACAGTCAACACATAGGTTTTGCCATCTTTCTCAAATTCTTCCGTAGCGACATTATTGTCAGCATCAACTGTAAAGCCAGCAGCTTTCAAACGAGTTGCGTAAGTCGTAAAGACGCTGTTGACATAGTTCTTGAAGGTTGCTTCATCAGCGAAGCTGCCATTGAGACCAACATCCCAGTAAATAGCAGCCTTGAGGGAAGCAGAAGAACTGTTGTCATAGTAAACAGAAGCAATGTTGAACTTTCCTCCGTAGGTCGGAACCTTATCCAAGACGTCTTCACCGCCGAGGTAGGTGACTAAGTTCTTGTATTTGTCTTCCTCTTTCCAACCAGCTAAGATGTCCGTCCTGAGAAGATCATCACCATTCGTCTTATAAGTTACTCCACTAAGAGCAGATGCAGTCGTTCCGATTGCAGTGAAAGTAGTGGTATAAGTTGCATCATATTCTGTGCTGTTAAGAGTAGCGGTTCCGATTGTCTCAAAGGTAATGGTATCATCTGAAATCGTCACAACAAGATCAGAGACAGTCATAACGGAACTGATACCATCAAAGCTTGCACCGATGGAATACTCTACAGGATCAACAAGAACACCGTTAGAACCACCTAATGTATAAGTGCTACCGCTCTTTGTGAAAAGCAAAGAAGAAATCGAATAATCCGGAATTGAAACATCCCTATCACCAACGAGGTAATAGCCCTTTTCACCAATTTCAGCGATTTCAGACCAAACACCGTTTGCAATGGCGAATAAACCGGAGGAATATTCCTTCATCGAACCATCATTATCTGCTTCAGAAATCACAACCTTAGCATCAGCAGCAGTGTGATTAGTAACGACAGAGGTCAGCGGGATAACCTGTCCGCTGTACTCAACAGAGAACTCACTGGTTTCCGTATAATTGCCAGCAGCAAGCTTTTGCCTAGCGGCATTGAAGGAAGTATCCTCTGTACCAGTCTTAACAGAAAGGAATTTCTTGGCTACTTCTGCATCATCAATACTGTTAACCTTTCCTTCGATTCCAAAAGCAAATGTGTATTTGACACTGTTCTGGGTTGCACTGTAATTGACGGTGGCAGAGTAGGAAAGAATAGAAGTAGCATCAATCGTAAAGGAGAAGGAAGCAATAGTACCGCCAGTAATTCCACATCCAAAGAAAGCATTCCTCTTAGTCAGAAGAGAAGCGTCTTCCGTTGTAACCTGCTTGATTTTCCTATCATAAACCTTTTCGGTATCCGTAGAAGCTTCCGCATTACGCTGGAAGTAAGAGTTCTTCCTAGTTGCAAACGGATTAGCAAATCCCTGGGCATCCCATTTGTAGCTAGTGCTTTCGGAATGAATCTGGTTATCTAATCCAAGATAGTTAACGGCAACATATCCTTTATCATCTTTTTTGTACTCATACTTAGAATCAACAACATCAGAAACCGTTGTAGGAACAACAGTAGCATACTCGGTCTGTTCGTATTGAGTGATGCTGATTGTATCATCTTTAAAAGCAGCCTCGGCTTTACCATAAGTGTTCTGAGACTGACTCTGGGTACCCTTCGTTGCCTTAAGCTTAGAATCGATAGTGGAAGTAATAGAAACAGCATGTGCATACTTATCAATCCTAGCCTGAGTCAGAAGAATCAGCTTAGGTTTTGCAGTAACACGATTGGTTGCACTCGGAGCAGGTTCCGTAACTTTTTCGCTCGGTTTCTCCGTTGCCGGAGCACTAGCAGAACCGCCGTTATCGCAGCCGGCTAATCCGAAAACAAATAATAAAGGAAGAATTCTCTTAATTGCTTTCATTTTTAATCTTTCTCTTTCTGCGTTTTATTAGACAAATAACGCGCGTATTAATTTTATTTCAAACTACCGCTCTGCTTTTAACAAAAGCAATAAAGAATAACAGAAATAGCTATGTAAGCGGTTTCCAGTGAGAGGCTATAATATCTATTCTTTTATTCCGACAAGAAAAATATCTTGCATTCCTGTTTTCAACTGAGTATAATTTTTAAGCTGATATTGAGGCGTGGTGCAGCTTGGTAGCACGCTTGGTTCGGGACCAAGAGGTCATGGGTTCAAATCCCATCGCTTCAACCATTAAAACTAAAAGGGAGTCCTTCAAGGACTCCTTTTTTGCTATTTCAGATCGGATATAAGGATTTCCTTAACGCCTTGGTTCTCAACTTCGAATGCGCGATTGAAAGATATTTTATTCGATAGCCGATGAGTAATAGAAATCCTCCTTCTGTCTTCACCGGCTTTTGCCAAAGCAGATAATAGTTTTTGTTCTGTAGCTGTATCAATATTGCTGGAAAGCTCATCAAGAAGCAGGATTTTTGGTTCGTTGACAAGAGCTCTTGCTAGATTCAGAAGTTCAAGCTGTCCTTGTGAGAAATCGCCTGTTTGGAACTTAGCCAAGTAGCCTCCTGGTATATGGTTCCTGACATAGTCATCCAAGAAACTATCCTTCCTGGCTTTTCTGGCCTGTTCCAACGTGATGGAAGAATCCTGTAAAGTGATTTGTTCAAGAATAGTTCCATTGATGGGCTTAAATCCCTGGCTGACATATCCAAAGATTTTCTTTTTGATTTGATCTGGTATTTCAGACCTTGGAATTCCATTTAGGAGCAATTCACCCCCTGTCGGATATTCCATGCCAAGCAGCCTACGGAAAAGAGTTGTCTTACCAGCTCCTGTACGACCAAGCAGAAGGACTTTATCTCTATAGTTGAGAGTAAAGCTGACATTCTTAAGAAGAAGTTCATCGCTGTCTGAATAATGGAAGGAAAGATCATAGGCAGAAAGAGAGAGTTCTTTCTTATCCTTAAGGATATCTTCCAGCTTCCTGCCTTTCTTGACAGGACATTTTTCTTCTAGATTCCTAAACTCCATGGCCCGTTTCACACCAGAGGTTCCTTCCTGCATGACCTGGATTTCCTGACCGAGGTCCTGAATCGGCTGAAAAAGGTTCGAAATCATGGAAAGAGCAGCAGCAAAAGTACCAACGGACAGTCCCAAAATCCCATCGGTACTGCCACGATAATAAAAGACAAGCAAAGTCACAAGAGAAATCCTAGCTGCTCGGAGCGCCCTGATAATCGGAGAGAAAACGGCATCGTAAATGGCGCTCTTATCTCTTAGCTTCCTGTTTTCCTTCAGAATCCATTCAAATCTTTCCTGTTGGTATCTTTCTTTATTGAGATTCTCAATCGTTTCAAAAGAAGAGAGGCTTTCACTTAAGGTATTGGAAAGCTGGTTTTCCTTTTTACGAACAGCAACCTGTTGCTTCAGCATCCCTTTACGGAAGAAGAGAGTGATAAAGAAAACAATCGGTACTACGAAAAGAAGCCTAAGTCCGAGAAGCCAGCTAAAGATAAAAACAGAGACAAGGATGGAAACTATCTTTAATGCGGAGACAATAAGGGAGACGATTCCATCTGTGAATAAGGTCTCAACCGAAGCAACATCATCCCTAATCCGACTAGAAAGACTTCCAGAACCATGGTGCCGGAAATAAGAAGAAGGAAGAGAATGCCTCTTTTTCCTCCTATCCCTACGAAGAGAATGAATCAATTTGGCCCCCAGTGTGTCAATCCTGATGCTGTTGAGAATATCAAAAACAGAGATCAGCAAATAGGAAAGCAAGTATAGGACCGAATAAATCCATAGTTTTCCTTGGTCCCCCTGGAAAGAAAGTCCGCTTTGAAGAACATCATCAATCAAGCGTTGAAGAATCAAAGGCGGGACCAAGGAAGACAAAGAAGATAGAACCATTGTCAGAATAAGGAAAGCAGTAAGGAAAATATGATTCTTAGAAAAACATTTCCTATAAGATAGAAAGGTCTGCTTTTTCATTTATTGTCTCCTTTCTGTTTCAAAGAACAGTAAAGAGAAGAATTTTTCCTGTCTTCTTCCTTTCCGATTTCATACTCTCCATCCCCATGAAGGAGAAGAATCTTATCCATCTGGCTGAAGTTATCCAAGCGATGAGAAATCAGCAATACCAGGGATGCACTCCTTTCCTTTTCAAGATTCTTTAAGATTGTATTTTCTGTGGAAAGGTCCACCCTATTGAAAGGATCATCCAGAATCCTGATTTTCTTTTGATGATAAAAGGCTCTCGCCAGACTAAGACGTTCCTGCTGTCCGCCAGAAAGCTTGATTCCTCGGTTTCCGACAATCGTGTTTTCCTTTTCATTCCTAAGGTTCCTGTCTTCCATGAAATCCACTTTTTTAAGGTATGGCATAACATCTTTGTCATCGCCAAAGGCAATATTATTCTGAATCGTATCGGTAAACAGATTTGCTTGGTGTCCCCTATAAACAAGATAAGAAGAAAGCTCCTCTCGTGTCCTTCTAGATACTTCCTTGCCATTGATTGTCAAAGACCCCTCATAAGGAATTTCTTTTAATATCGCCTTCCTTAAAAGAGTCTTTCCGCTTGCAATAGGGCCTGTGATTCCGAGTTTTTCACCATCCTTCAAAGTCAGGTTCAGGTTCTTGATCCTGATCTTATCCTCGCTCTTCAAAGTAAAGTCTTTAAACGAAAGAACAACCGAACCTTTCTGTGCATCTATTTCCGTATAGGGAGTTATCTTCTTCCTAAGAGGAATAATCCGCCGATAGGAGGCAAGTCCGCTTTCCCTGGAAGAAAAAAGCTTTGCCGTATGACAAGCTTTCTTGCTCAGAAGCACAAAGGTCTCAAGATAGGTGGTGAAAACACCAATGGTCCAATAGTTTTCGCTTGTACCGATAACATAGGGCGGAAGCGTCTTACTTTGCCTGACATAGCCTGTTCCCCTATACCTAAGAGGCAGAAGTCCAAGTAATCCAATCCTCTGACTGATAGGAAGAGCAACATCCGATAAGACTTGTGCTTTTCGGGATGCTCTCTCATAGAGACCAAGCTGCTTATCGTAATCCTCTTCGTTTTTCTTATCCCTTCCATAAATCCGATAAAGAAGAGCATTATCCGAATACTCATAGGTCAGCTGATTCAAGATTGAGTTTTCTTTTCTCGACTTATCACTTGCCTTATAAATGATTTTTCGGAATAGGAAAGAAGCAAGCACAGCAAAAACAATGGAAATCAAGGAAAGCAGAGTAATCTTATAATCAAACAAAAACAAATAAACAATATAGACAAAGAAAAGGACAACCGTATCAAAAATTTCCGTTGTCACCTTCCGCCTGCCTTCTACTGCCTTAGAAACATCTCCCATCCTCTTAGAAGAAAGAATGCCAATGTCCTCCTTCTCAAGTTCCTTGGTCGTCTTATGCCTTAAGGTATTGAAGATACAGGCACGCCTTGATGCAATCGTCTCAAACGCAAAACGGCGCACATAATATCGTTTCAAGGCACGTGCTAGCTGAATCAACAGAATGGCAGAAACATAGGAAATCAATAAAAATCCGATGGATTTCCTTGTACTATCCTTGGATTCGATTCCGTCAATGAGTCTGCCTAAGAAAATCGGATTGGCAAGCATTCCGACATTGTACCTGATACCAGTAATCGTAATAAGCACTAGCACCGCCCATCGGAGGCAGAAAAACGAAGAAAGCTTTTCTGGGTTCTTTGGAATCTTAATGGTGGCATTTTTCATAAAGGATAGCCTCCGCGCTATGGATTTATTATAATGATTCCATAGAAAGTAGGAGTAGCATTTATGGATATTAATATTGATCAGGATGGAATCCGTGTCTCAAAAAGCAGCACGAAGCAAATCAGCGACAAAGCAAAGAAGAGAAAAAAATATGATCTCATTGAAAGCGTAAGGACATCTTCAAGGACTGGTCTTGCTATCGTCATTTATATTACGCTAAGCCTTGTGTTAGCAAAAAGCAGCTTCCCATCAGGACTTAGTTCCTGGGCAGTCTTCTGGCCGATTATCTTTTTAGCTTTTATACCTTCCGGAATCAGGCATGCCATTGTCCGGAAACGTTTCTGTCAGTTTCCGATCTGGGCAATCAGCCTCTTTGCCTTCCTCTTCCTTGGAGTTTACTTTGGACTTTGGAATCCATACTGGGTCATCAGGCTTGCCATCCCTGCCTATTATGCTATCTTTTCTCCTTTTGACCGTATCATCATCGCAAAAGAAAAAGGGGAAATCGATTAAACACTCAAAAAAGGCCTCCAAAAAGGCCTTTTTTTCTATACACTAAGTCCAACTATATACAATACAGATGAAAAAGGTTAGACATTTTTGGATTCTCGCTGATACTAGAAAAGGATTTAAAAAGAAAGGCTCGACTTTCTCACCGGAAAAAATGTCCCAGACAGTTTTGTAGATGAGATAACAGGAGAAATACAGAACCGAAATCCGAATCTTGAAATTCTCCCCAGGAAAGGAAACCAAGATGTCTATGACATCAGGGGAGGAATCGAATAAATTTATCGATTCTGATATATTTTTATTCTGTAAACCGAATTTTGGCTTTCCATATTCCAGATAATCAGTTATAATTTATCTGTTGCCGGCGTGGCGTAATGGCAGCCGCGTTGGACTCAAAATCCAATGCCAGTGATGGCGTGTGGGTTCGACTCCCACCGCCGGCACCAATAAGTAAATATAGGTTTGATACAAAGTAAATAGCGTATCAAGCCTTTTTTTGTACTTCAAATGGCTGTTTTTTGCGACATTTTTAGCTTTTTTGAGCCTTGTGCGGTAAAATGGCATTATATTTAGAATGCTATACAGGAGTGATTGGTTTGCCAGAATTAGATGAAAAAGAATTTGCTTATAAAGCGAGTAACAAGAAGCAACAAAAATTATATGGCCATTATGTTGATACTTTTAAGCAAAAACCTGTTTTTTGCTTGAGACTTAAAAAGAATGTTCTATCCAATGAAATGAAGCCAATTACTACTCTTGTATTTGAGCCCTCAAAAGATATGCCATTCTGGAAACTATGCACGATTGGTGCTAGTGACTACCTAATGCCTGAACGTGATATTGGGTGGGGAAGAAAGGCAAACCAACGAAACGAATACATGTTGCTTATCGATCCCGAAGTCGAAATCAGTCAGGAGAAAACGGAATGGCTATCGCTCAGCTCATTGCTCTGGGCAACTGCTGAATATGCATTTAATGCGAAAGAAAATATTACGGTTTCCGATACCATTGACATGCAAATCAAAGGCAAATACTGCGGAACTGTATTATTGCTCCCAGAAATATTTAAATCTCCAAGCTTAGTTAAGTGCTCTGTTTCCAAGCATAAATTCATAAGTATATTTCAGGTAATGCCAATAACTAGGGAGCAGCTCAGCAAAAAGTTAAAAAAAGGAACGAACGGTATTTATTGGCTTATGGAGCAATTTTATACGCACAACGACGATTACAAACTCATATCGTCTAAGCCGTTTGCAACGTTATAAAATAGGAGACAATATGAGCACAAATAGCGATAAAATAAAAAAATACGAACGGATCGCCATAAAAAAGCCGAAGTACTACGTTTCTATCGGCGATTTCAAAACCGCAACGTTTTACTATCAAAAAGCCGTCGACAACGGTGTTGTGGCATATACTGTTCTTGGCGACACTTGGGGCTACCGCTCTCAATAATCGAGTAGGCTAGGAAATTGAAGAGAGTCTTCAATTTCCATCACCTCTCACAC